>OGDU01002817.1_pt1 | contig 10473 bp, 7 predicted proteins | sample 1570371 | NCBI WGS metagenome assembly OGDU01 (sample SAMEA2581977, study PRJEB24529) | metagenome | biome: Human gut stool | place: China | collected 2011
GAGTTTGGACCGTGTCTCAGTTCCAATGTGGGGGACCTTCCTCTCAGAACCCCTATCCATCGTCGCTTTGGTGGGCCGTTACCCCGCCAACTGGCTAATGGAGCGCATGCTCGTCTGTAACCAAAATTGCTCTCTTTAATGAACTCTCCATGCGGAGCGCCCATATTATGGGGTATTAGTCCGGATTTCTCCGGGTTATCCCCCTGTTACAGGTGGATTGCATACGTGTTACTCACCCGTGCGCCGGTCGCCGGCAAAGGTATTGCTACCTCCCCGCTGCCCCTCGACTTGCATGTGTTAGGCCTGTCGCTAGCGTTCATCCTGAGCCAGGATCAAACTCTTCGTTGTATCTTCTTCTTTTTCTTTATTATACCTTCGAAGCGTTACCTGACTGAATTGACTTCTTTCTCTCTTATTTCCTGTACTACACTTGCTTCTTCAATTCCTTCAATGAACTTCTCTCTCCAACGGCGGCCCCGCGGCCTCCCCGTTTTGCGAAAGTGCTGCAAAGATACTGCCTTTCCCACTTACAATCCAAATTTTTCTCAATGTTTTTTTGAATTATTTTTCTATGAAATGAAAACTTTTTCTTTTTCAGATTGTTATAGCTAAAATATTTTTACCTCTGCATAGAACAATCAAAGTAATTTGAAACGCAAACGCAATATCCCGTCTTTAAAATCATAACTAATAATCTTAAATACGCCTATTTCAGATGTATTCTCAACATGACGACCAATGCAAAGACATTCATCGTAATCTCCCACTTTAACAACCCGAACCGTTTCCGAAGCATTATCGGGCAATCGTCTCAAATCAAAACGTCCCAGCGCTTCTTCTTGTGTAATATATTCTGTCGTAATCGGTAAACCACTTTGTATAATTCGGTTGACCTGCTGTTCTATTTGATTTATTTCAGATTCTTCCGGTTCACGTTGGAATCGGAAATCAAGCTTACTCTTTTTTCTTTCTATATGAGCCGATACCGCACGACCACAACCAAAAAGGCGAATCATCGTTTGGTTAAGAATATGCTCCGTCGTGTGCATGGGCGGATATTCTTCTTTATTATGCTCATTTAATTGGGGAATATCTTTCATACCATATATCTTTAAAGTCAAATATTTTTACCTGACCAAGAGATTATTTCCGAATCTAAAATACTATATACATTCGTATCGACATATTCGCCAGAGAACATCAATTCTCCGTCTCGTTCCGTCCCTTCCAACCGAAATCCCAATCGCCGAGGGATAGCATTACTCGAATAATTTTTTACGGCACACCGAATTTGAATGCGATGCATCAAACGTGCTTCCACAGCCCATCGACAGAGTGTCCGAACACTTCGGGTCATTATTCCTTGTCGCTGATATTCGGGCAATAGCCAATAACCGATTTCGGTACGATGATTGACAAAATCGGAATTCACATACCCGACCAATCCATAAAACTCTCCTCGACATTCTATCACAAAAGTAAAATTTCTTTCTTCCTCCGGGAAAGACAATACTTGCGATAAGAAGTCCATTTCATCTTGTTCCGAAAGATTAGCAATAAAAGGCAACCACGTTTTCAGATAATCCCTATGATCGGCAATGGCTCGATAAATCATAGGGGCATCGTTCAACGTAACCTCCCTTAATCGGATACCTGTCTTTACATCAATGTCGAATTGTAACATTATTTCAATAAAAAATCATATCGGAAAGAAATCAGCACTCTGGTAAATTGTACATTATCATTCAAAGGTATGGACAACTCAGGACGAACCCATAGCTTATGAGCTCGAAAAAGAATGCCCGGAACAATACGATGTTCGACCATACGATACTCCGGAATATTCGTTATATCCAAAACCAATGCTGCCTCTTGGATCACACGACAAGCAGCATGTACCGTATAGCAAGTGTTATATCCCATACCAGAATCGTACATTGGCATAACACCAGCACCGAACTCCACTCGCCCTATCTTCTTATCCAAGCCGATCTTCAATCCGCTATCATAAAAACGCCCAGCGTAATTGGTCCCGAAAAAAGCTTCGGCAGAAAACTTTACGTCCCAAACACCCGTAGAGTAACGGAAAGTTCCGTTCGCTCGGATATATTGCTCGTTCAGATGGCGTATAAATATGGTATTTTCCAATCCCACCGACCAATTCTTTGCCTGAAACCCGATCGACGCATATTTATTATTTCTCACACCCACAAAAATCGACTTGGATTGTAACGAGTCATTTTGCGACCATACACTCAAAAAAGATATTATTCCTATAAACAACAATAAAACTCTCTTTTTCATAATTCCTTCGATAACCTCACATTGAGAATATTATACCCCAAATCATTCAAATGTAACCCATCTAACGAATAGTTCATATTCATTTTATCTTCATAGGCAAAATCGTCATACACATCTAAAAATACACCATAATTCAACGTCTCGACCATTTGAGATAATGCAAAATTCAACTCTTTGATATAATCGTTTATATGCGGGTTATCGATCTCTCGATTTCTAGGTAAAATAGAAATAACGAACACCCGACGTGGAGCCAATCCTTCGATCGTTCTCTTATACTCATCGACAAAATCGGTAATGAACTCTTGCCTCGTAGCATCATTGAAAAGTTTCCCTCCCAAATTGTTCGTTCCTATCAACATCACTACATTTTTGTCTTGATAATTCAGATTCCAAGTAGCAATCTCCTCCAACTTCGCGCCACTCACACCATCGTTTCGTACAATCCATGTGGGAAAAGCATCTTTTACGTCCCACCCGGCGACCAACGAGTCGCCCACGAAACACAATTCACCTTCTTTTTCTTCCGAACATGCACCCAAGCTCAAAATCAAAAGCAACATTATTTTCCCCATTCTACACACCCAATTCAGTCTCATTTTTCTTACTCTTTATTTTTTTGTAAAAATCACTCTTTAAAATTTGGTTTATAAACATATCGGTAAAAATCCGAGCGCCATCGCCATTTAAATGCATGTTATCATAAAACAGCTCCGGTCTATCAAAAAAATACTCCATTTGATTATCATCTATCACCCGAATTCCATTCTCTCGGCACAACTCTGTAATAACCCTTTTCGAATAGGGATTCCCCTCGTGCCTCAATTTACGATAATATGGAGGAAAAACGACCACCAATTCTACATTGTTCGATCGTAGCTGCGTTATAATCGCTTTCAAATATTCTAATTTTACCGAGTAAATAAAATCATCATCAGGTTCGTCTCCATAATTTTCAAAGATAGGCAAATTATTGGGTTTATGTTTCGCTACAAATCCATGATTTGCCATTTCTTCTCTCGGCAAAAAAGATTGTAAGAAAATACGGAACCACACGGTATTATATTTATACAAATTAGATCGAAGAAAAGCAGAACCCTTTCCATCGTTTTGCAAGACCAACGCAGAATCTATAACCGGATTTCTCCCGTAATAAGGATTTAGTAACTCAATTCTACCGATATGATCGTCCGATAAATCATCGGGCTGCAAAGCTAAAATAACTCCCCGTGGTCGATGGTGTTCAAGCAGCCCGTCTATCATACATCTGAAAAATATTATGTTCTGAGCATTACACCCCCCATTAAAAACAGAAATTCCCAAACTATCCATCATGATATCCGGCATAAAACTATTAATCGCGACAGAAGACCCGATAATCACCACATCTTCATTTGCCTGATGAAACAGATACTCTATCTTTGCATAATCTCCCGGAAGCCCATACCTTTTAGAATAAAATGACATGACTTGCCCGAATATAACATCGAAAACAAGTACGATTACAATAATCGACACACATGTTTTCACTAACTTAAATATACTTCGGTTCATAATCGGTCATCTAAAATTGAAAATAGATAAACGCTCCACCATTGAATGAAGCCGTCAATATAATAAACGCAATAAAGAGAGATATAGATATGATTCTCACCCAATAGTTCTTAGAATTTAAAGCGTGAACTTTTATAGACATCTCATCTTTTATCTCTTTCAACATCAAAATACCTATACACATAAATCCTAACAGCAACGAAGGTATTCCTTCCCCCGTAAATAACGGACCTCGGTCGGTAAAAATTTTTGCAATGATACTGAATGCCGAATGAAGATCATTCGCCCTGAAAAAAATCCAAGCAAACATAACCAATACAAAAGTTACCAAACAATTAAAAACCGCATGCAATCTTTTGGATACATTTACCTTCGGGAGCAATCTGTTTTTTTCAATTCCGACAATCTGGTACAGCCCATGCAAACTACCCCACAAAACAAATGTAAGATTCGCTCCATGCCAAATCCCACTCACCAAGAAGGTTACAAACAAATTCCACAAATGTCTGTAATGCCCCACTCTATTCCCTCCCAACGGAATATATAAATAATCTTTGAACCATGTCGACAACGAAATGTGCCAACGCCGCCAAAATTCCTTGATACTTTTCGCAAAATAGGGACGATGAAAATTCTCCATTAAAGTAAAGCCCATCATTTTCGAAGAACCTATGGCAATCAAAGAATACCCGGCAAAATCACAATAAATCTGGAAGGTAAAGAAAAAGGTCGCCAGCAACAAACTGACTCCCGAATGTTCCATATAATTATTGTACACGGCATCGACATAAGTAGAAACTCGGTCTGCTACACACAATTTCATGAAAAAGCCCCATATCATCAGTCTAAGTCCTGCATCAAAATTCTCATACGAAAACTTATGTTTTTCCCTAAACTGAGGAAGCATATTTTTAGCTCGTTCGATAGGACCGGCGACCAACTGCGGGAAAAAAGAAATAAACAGGGCATATACTACAAAATTTTTTTCTGCCTTTATCGTTCCTCTGTACACATCAACCGCATAACCGACAGCTTGAAATATATAAAACGAAATTCCCACCGGCAATAGCACGTTCCATCGAGGTATATCGATTCCTATATTTAGGAGAGAGAAAAAATCGGTAATCAACGAACCCGCAAATTCATAGTACTTATAGAAAAACAAGATACCCAAATTGATAAATATCCCCGAGAATAATGAAATCTTACGCCTTCGACGAGACCGAAAACGGTCCATGCACAAGGCCGAAATATAGGTAATCGATGTACTTGTCAACAGCAACAACGCATATACGGGCTCCCAACACATATAAAAATAGTAACTGGCCAGAAGCAAAAATATCGTACGTCCTTTAATACCCGGCAACAGGTAATAAACCAAGCATACAATCGGAAAAAACAAAATGAATTCTAAGGAATTAAACAGCACAACATTGATTCTTTAATTCGACAAGTAGATTATTCTGCACACAAATGTAATATTATTTTAAAAAGGAACAGATAATTTATTACAAAAATGCAGCTCTCTTAACAGCCTATTAATCAAATCGGAGAAAAAACTTTTCTTGCTTCCCAAAATCGGGCATACAAAAAAGACTGCCTTGCGAATCAAGAACAGTCTTTTTATTTTTCAATGTCAATAACAATAAACGTCATTAAAACAACGACTTACTCTACAATCAATTTGAACGATTTATCGCCAGCGCTCCCAGACACCACAGCCAAATAAATACCCGGTATAAAATTCTGAGTCGAGACACTCGCTTCTCCGTCAACAACTACATCGCATACATTCAAGCCGTCGATAGTATATATCTTCAATCGACCCTGAGCCGCCACGTTCAAAGGCTCCCCCCGTTTCACAGGATTGGGATAAAGTAAGATGACTTCTCTTTCGGTTCCCGTCAAACCGGTAGAAGTACCGTCCATATAAACCTCAAACTCGGTAACGGTTGCCGACTCTCCGTCTATATTTCCGCTTGGAATTTCAATTTTCACATAACGAGCCTTCACCCTATCCACGGTCACCGACTTATTCGTTTTATTCAAATCGCCCGATGAAACAAGAGTCCAAACGCTATTCTCATCTGCACTATTATTTATTTTATTAAGGTCGGGGGTCTCTGTGGCCACATAGATATTATACCCTTCGATTTGATTCGCATCATATACCTTGAATGCATTTACATCATATTCGTCTTCCAAATCGAGAATGCAATAATGCTTATCGGCGGCAGACCTATCGAAATCCCAATGATACTCGGTATTTTCATTCAACCCGTCAAAAATATGCCGGGCATTGGTATAAAACGATTTAGCCCCCGAGGACTTCAAAAACGTTTTACCTACACTCACCAAATTGCCCCTATCCGTTCTTTCTTTCAACTTACCGTAAATATCGAACCCATAGATACGCACGGCATTTTCACCGGTAGGAAGTTCCATCGAAAATTTAACAAACCGGGCTTCCTTAGGCTCGGCCAAACGATGATCCTTTACATTGGCGTTTCCCGCTTCCGCATCATTGCGATTCACCACTTCTTCCCAATCACCGTCGTTTCCCGTCTTACTGACGTAAATACGATAGGAATGAACATTGTTATTTCCCTCTACCGTTTTCGAATCCCGAAAGACAAAACGATCGACCATATACACATCGGCCAACTCAAAGATCACCCAGGGATTGGTACTCTTATTGTCGCACCATTTCACCCCCTTTCCCGGCTCCTCAAAAAGGCAATAAGCCGCTTCGTTATTGCTTACCTGTGCACTGTAAGAGTGTATACGCACTTGCGGTGAATCTATTTCGGGAGAAACCTCTTCAACTCCTATCGGCGACGATGGAGGCATTTCTCCATCGATAGCCCAATCGGACGGTTTATCGCCCATGACAAGCTCCAAAGTCCCGCCATTAACGATTTCTTCATGCTTCAACCAGCACCGACCGAGCTCTTGACCGTTCAGTTTGGCCGATTGAATATAGATATTCTTATCGCTTGCATTAGGAGCCAATACTTCAAACACTTTTCCTCCGTCGAGATTAATTGTCGTCTTCGTAAATACCGGACTTGAAATAAGATATATGTCTTGTCCCGCATTAGGATAAAATCCCATCGCATGGAATATATACCAAGCCGACATCGACCCCGAGTCGTCATTTCCGGGTAACCCCGTAGCAGTCGTATTATATCGCTCTTTCAAAACCCTACGGACAATCTCCGCCGCCTTGTCGGGACGATTCACATAGTTATACAGGCTTGGCACTAAAAATGCCGGCTCATTGCTTATTTGGAATAATCCCATATAGCTGTTTTGGTCGAACCCGTCTTGGACATGCGTAAAATATGTATCCAGCCGCTTCAAGAAAGCCTCTTTACCGCCACATCTCGCAATCAGCCCGTTCACATCGTGAGGCACGTAAAATGACATCTCCCACGGGAATGATTCATATACGATTCCTTCCCAACCATCGCGACGAAAAACATTGTAATCTTTCTCGTTCACCCAGTCGCCACTACCATTTTTCGGCCACAAGAATCCTTTGAATCCAAGACTATTGATGTTGTCGTTCCACAAGTTTTTCCAGTTATTCGACCGTTCGAGATACTTTTCGTAAACATCTTGTTTACCCAATTTCTTTGCTACGGTAGCGATTGCATAATCGCAATAGGCATATTCGAATGTGCGAGTTCCCGATCGCTCGGTCACCGTGGAAATATATCCTTTGGTATTATACTCCTCGACACCGCCACGACCTTCATTTCTCGGGTTCTCCGGTTCTACCTCGGCATTTTTAATCATTGCGGCCAATCCTTTTTCGTAATCAATACCCGGCAAATTTTTTACGATAGCGTCAGCAATCAGTACATCGCTGTTCGAGCCCCCTTGTACACGACCGTTACAATTCCCACTACGGCCGTCCGGCATATATCCCTCGTGCTCATAAATATCTATCATAGACCGTACGATATCGGCCTGACGAGAAGGTTTCAAAAGAGCGAACAACGGGTGTGTAGCTCTGAATGTATCCCAGATGGCATAATAATCGTCGAAATAAGGTTCGGACGATTCCCACAGCGGATTCTCACCCGTGCGGTCGGTAGGTTGTAAAAAGGCATGATACAAAGCCGAATAGAAAATAGTCTTGTCGTTATCGTTCCCCTCGACTTCCACAGTGTTCAACACCTCTTTCCATTGTGCGATTCCTGCATTGCGAATTTCGTCAAAGTCCCAAGACGAAAGTTCCGAAATATTCGCTTTGGCTTTCTCTGTGCTAATAAACGATATTCCTACTTTTACTCTCACTTTTTGACCCTCTGTCGTATGAAACCCGAAATAAGCCCCGGTTTTCTCTGTTCCCGTTGCATCTACCTGCTCGCCCGATTGGACAGACGTCCCTTTCCAAACAGTATACTCATCGGCGGGGGTATCCAACAAAGCGTAGAAATACACCGTATAAGGACCACCTAAATTCCAGCCTCCTTTGACGGTCGAATAACCCTCGATTTCTTTATTCGAAAGAATTTTTACCCCCGAGGCTACCAATTCCTGTGATTCGACATGTAGTGTCAGACAACTTCCTGCATCGATCAATATCTTTGAAGACTCCGATTGAGGGAAAGTATATTCATGAAATCCAGCCTTAGCAGATGCCGTCAGTCTCACTCCCACATTATACTTACTCAAAGAAACTTCATACAAGCCCAATCCGAATCTCTCGTTGGAACGTGCCGACGAATAATCCGAAAGGTTCAAATCTCCGGTTATCGGTTGAAATAAAATATTTCCATACTTGGGACCACCGCCGGTTCCGCTCACATGCAAATGGCTGAAACCTTGTATATTGCCACCCCTTCCCCAACCTGAATTATTGGTTCGGTCTCCACAATCGGCTCCTAATTTCACCATACCGAAAGGCACACATACTCCCGGGAACACATGTCCCTCGCCGTCAGCTCCGATTTCGGGTCTCACATACTCCCAATTCTCTCGGGCAATCACATCTCCTCCGGTACAAACCATCTTCATTGTATTCAAATTGACACGGATTGTATAGACTCCCGTAACAGGCACTTGAAACGCATTATCGAAGCCATCATTGGCGGTAGCCCGCTCATACAAATCGTATTCCTTTCCTGACTCGACGAGCAAATGTCCGGCTATATCTATACGACAAGTAATGGAAGGTTCCCATTTATTCGATACCAAAAATTTGAACCGGCCTTCATCTATACTATAATCCGATAAAGTTCCTGTCCACGTAAAGATACCAGGCTCCTGCTTTTCCATCGGGATAGCGGCATCCGGATCCCAACCTGCCTCCGTAGCATTACCTACCAAATAAAGATTGTCATAAGCGGCAAAAGCCGGACTAAGAAACGATAAGAAAAATACTAAAATGAAAAAAGATAAGTTTTTCATGTTTAAAAATTTTAGGATTAAATATTCATGTCACTTATATGACACGCAAAAAGCCAATAACCCTTAAAAGGCCAAGAATAAAATCTATAATTATGGAATATTAATTTATAATATTAAGATAAGTACCTCATAAACAAGGAGAAAATTCTTCCGATTTTAAAGATTTTTACGACACGCCAAACAGAGCCTTTGAAAAACAAATTTTATTATATTATATTTGCGACTACATACTTATATCACAATGCTTCTCTTTCAATAAATTCATGAAAATAACCGAAAATAATATTATAGAAAGTTTGAAATCTGGAGAAGAACAAGCATTTCGATACATTTACGACAAATACTACGGTTATTTATGTGCCATAGCAAAAGGTTACCTTTCCGATAACGATGCGGCAGAAACTGTTGTAGGAGATGTAATTTACAACATCTGGGAAATACGGAAAAATCTGAATATTCATACTTCGTTACGATCATACCTCATACGTAGTGTAAAAAATAGATCTATCAATTATTTACAGCAAGAGTACATTGCCAAAGAAATTTCTATCAATTCGCTACAAGATTACACCGAGATAGAATCTTTTTACTTTATAGAAGAAGAACACCCTTTGGAAAAAATGCTCGAAACGGAACTTGAAAAAACGATAAAATCTGCTATCCATACACTTCCAGACGAGTGTCGAACGGCTTTTATATTGAGCCGTTATCACGATATGAAATACGAAGAGATAGCATCCCAAATGAATATATCCGTTAATACTGTAAAATATCATATCAAGAATGCCCTATCCAAACTGAGAACAGAATTAAAAGACTACCTTGTCGTACTTTTATTATTTCTATTATCGAATGAACTTTATTGTAACACTATAAAGAAACTATTAGATTTCCTAAATACTTAAAATTATTTAAAACCGCTCATACAGACTACCCCAAAGAAAAAAAACATCTGTCTTTCCTTTGAATATGAAGAGAGCCGACATACATACCGAGCACATAAATAATCTGATTCTTTCATTTTTGAATCGGACAATATCTTCTACCGATTTAAAGGTATTGAAAGAATGGATTGACGAAAATGAAGACAACAAAGCCTATTTTTCGGAAATACAAAAAATTTGGCTGATTTCCAGCATTTACGAAAAGAAAAACTTCGATAAATTAAAAGACCGGGCTTTTCAACAATTCAAA
>OGDU01002827.1_pt1 | contig 10421 bp, 8 predicted proteins | sample 1570371 | NCBI WGS metagenome assembly OGDU01 (sample SAMEA2581977, study PRJEB24529) | metagenome | biome: Human gut stool | place: China | collected 2011
TGTGTTAAGCACGCCGCCAGCGTTCATCCTGAGCCAGGATCAAACTCTCATGTTATAGTTTGTTTCCTTTTCCAGAATAATCTGGCTTATTCAGATGTTACTCTGAATTTACTGTTTTAGGTTGTTCTTTATAAGAACGTTCGTCTGTCTTTCAATCTCTTGATCGACAGCTTGAAATTTAGGATCTTTCAAGGTTTATTCACTGTTCAGTTATCAATGTACATCGTCAATACTTCGTATTGACTTTAGAAGTTGCTCCGCAACTTCCGAACGGATTTTTCAATCTCATTCATCGTTGTCATCTCTCGGCGACAGCTTATTTACTATACCATAGTGTCAACCGTTTGTCAACAACTTTTTTATTTTCTTTTGCTTCTTTTCAGAAGCCCTTTGCCTGTCCGCTGTTCTCGCGGTCAGCTTGTTTATATTATCATCATTATTTTAGAATGTCAACCACATTTCCGCCGTTTTAAAAAAGAAAGTTTTCGGTTCTGAATTGTTTTAATTGTATATACAATTCAGAACCATTCATTTTCCCTTCCTACGGACTACCGCATCACGTAATCCATCGCATCCTTTACCGTGCGCACGCCGACAAGACCGATCCCCTTGATCTCCTTTAGGCTCTCCCTGCACACCTCCGGCAGAATACATGTCTTAAATCCAAGCTTCTTCGCCTCTGCCACCCGCTGTTCCGGCATATTTACCGCGCGGACTTCTCCGCTTAGTCCGACTTCCCCGAACACGATCGTCTTTTCATCAACCGGGCGGTCTTTGTAACTGGAGACAATCGCCAGCACAAGACCAAGATCGATTGCCGGCTCATTCATCCGGATGCCTCCCGCAATATTGATATAGGCATCACAATTCCCCAATGAAAGTCCCAGACGCTTTTCCAGAACCGCCATCAGAAGATTCACCCGGTTAAAATCGGTTCCTGCTGCCGTCCTTCTGGGCATACCGAAATTGCTGTGGCAGACCAATGCCTGTATTTCCAGAAGAATCGGTCGCGTTCCTTCCATCGAGCATGCCACAACAGACCCGGAAGCTCCCTCCGGCTTTCCGCTCAGCATGAATTCCGACGGGTTCTCCACCTCTGTCAGACCATCTCCCCGCATCTCAAAAACACCGATCTCGTTCGTCGACCCAAAGCGGTTCTTCACACCGCGCAGAATACGATACGCCGCATGGCGGTCCCCCTCAAAATAGAGCACCGTATCCACCATGTGTTCCAGCACACGCGGACCAGCCACCACGCCTTCCTTTGTCACATGTCCGACGATAAAAATGGAAATTCCAAGTCCTTTAGCGATCTGCATCAGGGTGCCGGTCGATTCCCGCACCTGCGAGACGCTTCCCGGTGCAGACGAGACGTCTTCATTATACATCGTCTGAATGGAGTCAATCACAACGATCTCGGGCTTCTCCCGGTCAATCACGCGCCGTATGGTATCAAGATTGGTCTCACAGAGCAGACTTAAGCTGTCCCCAAAGGTTCCGATGCGTTCTGCCCGGATTTTGATCTGCTGCAAGGATTCCTCACCGGAAATATAGAGCACCTTCACCTTATGTTCCGCAAGATTCCTGCATACCTGCAAAAGTAGTGTCGATTTTCCGATTCCCGGATCTCCGCCCACAAGCACCAGGGATCCCTGCACAATCCCGCCGCCAAGCACCCGGTCAAGCTCCTTCATGCCGGTGGACACCCGCTGTTCCTGCGTCATCTCAATCTGTGACAGGGGAACTGCCTTTGCCTCACGGCTGCTATCCGCACTGCGGCTCCCACGCGCGCTCTTTTTCTCGACTGTCTCCTCCACAAACGAGTTCCACTCATGGCATGCCGGACACTGTCCCATCCATTTTGCCGACTCGTATCCACACTCCTGACAGAAGTACACTGTTGTTTTTCCTTTTGCCATGTTCTTATCTTCCTTTCCCGCAGACGCGGCTGCTGCCCGGACAGGGCTTTTTTCTCCATAGAAAGCGCGGCTTTCGCGCTTTAACATAACACGTCATTTCCTATAGAGCAACAAAGACCTGTCCATACGGACAGGTCTCACTGATCTTGTAATTGTCATATGCGAAAGCGGCTGCTCTAGCACTTCTGAACGCTTACCTTTACCGGAGCATCACCGAGCTCTACGCTCAGGCTTAACTTTCCTCCGAGATTCGTCTTCATCCTGCCGGCATCTGCACCGTCGATCACGATGTCGTACTCAGCCTCATCCTCAAGCTCTACGGTAACCTGTGCGTCCTCTGCGCCTTCTACGCTAAACTCCATTCCTGTGTCTGTTGCTTTTAAATGCTCCACTGCAGTCCCCGGAACAGACTCGTATACAAACATGCCATTGCGCTCCAGCTTGGTAATCTCCTGACAGGTCTTTACTTTGTAAAGGTCTCCCTGGTGCTCAAAATTGTCAAGCTTTGCCTTGGTGCTCAATGTATAATCCCCAAAGCTGATCGTTCCATCCTCCTCTGAACGGAGTAATTCACTAATAACGGCCATCTTATCCTCCTGTGATATTGCAGCTCCTTCATCCGGTCTGCTTTATCGTAAATTTGTAAAAATATTATATAATATCTGTTCTTTGATTTCCAGTGATTTCACTGATATTTAAGTAATTTTTTACTTTTTCTTCGGCTCCAGAAAAATTGCATTTTTCTTCGTCGTGACGATCACTTCGTCGCCCCGGCGGATGCTTCCGTCGAGAAGTTTTTCCGCAAGTGGATCCTCAATCTCATCCTGAATCTTGCGCCGCAGCGGTCTGGCTCCGTACTTCGGGTCATACGCCTTATCCACAATGTACTGCTTTGCGGCATCGCGCACGACCAGCGTAATGCCAAGCTGTGTTTCGCAGCGCTTCGCCAGCTCTTTTGTCATCAGACCTACGATCTGCTTCATGTCGTCCTTATTCAGTGCCCTGAATACAATGGTCTCGTCAATACGGTTTAAAAATTCCGGTTTGAAAATTCTGCGGACCTCCTCCATCACGCTGCCCTTCATCCGCTCGTAGTTCTGCTTCTCGTCATTGCCGGAAGCAAAGCCAAGCTTCTTCGGCTCCACAATCGCCTGCGCTCCCGCGTTGGAGGTCATAATGATGATGGTATTCTTAAAGTCCACTTTTCTTCCCTGAGAATCTGTGATATGTCCGTCGTCAAGCACCTGCAGCAGAATATTAAACACATCCGGATGCGCCTTCTCTATCTCGTCAAACAGAATCACTGCGTATGGATTTCTCCGCACTTTTTCACTCAGCTGTCCGCCGTCCTCATGTCCGACATATCCAGGCGGTGAACCGATCATTTTCGATACGCTGTGTTTCTCCATGTACTCAGACATATCGACGCGGATCATTGCCTGCTCCTGTCCAAAGACAGCTTCTGCCAGTGCCTTGGATATCTCTGTCTTGCCGACGCCTGTCGGTCCCAGGAAAAGGAACGATCCGATCGGGCGCTTGGGATCTTTTAATCCGACGCGGCCTCTCCGCACGGCTTTGGCCACTGCCGATACCGCCTCCTCCTGTCCGATCACGCGCTTGTGAAGAGCTGCCTCCAGCTTTTTAAGCCTGGCAGCCTCCCCCTCTGTAAGCTTCTTCACCGGGATTTTCGTCCATCCCGACACAACATCGGCAATCTCATCCTCTCCGACGGTCTGGTGATGCCGTCTGCCGCCCTGCTTTGCCTTTGCGTTCAGTTTTTCCAACTTTTCTTCCAGTTCCTGACGCTTTGTCTGTGCCTCTCTCGCCGCTTCCAGGTCTCCGCCAGAAAGTGCCTGCTCCAATGTCTCCTGCGACTCCGCAATCTCCCGCCGGAGTTCTGCAGCCTCCCTCGGGTCTCCGCCCACGTGAAGGCGCACTTTTGCCGCGGCCTCATCCATCAGGTCAATCGCCTTGTCCGGGAGGAAACGGTCGTTGATGTAACGCGCAGAAAGACGCACTGCCGCCTCCACGGCCTCATCCGTAATCGTCACATGGTGGTGGCTCTCATACTGTCCGCGCAATCCCTTTAATATGGAAATGGCTTCTTCCTCCGTCGGCTCCTCCACAACAACCGGCTGGAACCGACGTTCCAGAGCGGCATCTTTTTCGATATATTTGCGATACTCCTCGATGGTCGTCGCACCAATCACCTGCACCTCACCTCTCGCAAGCGCAGGTTTTAAAATGTTGGATGCATCAATCGCGCCTTCCGCTCCGCCCGCTCCGATGATGGTATGAATCTCATCGATGAACAGCAGGACGTTTCCGGCTTTCGCCACCTCTGCAAGCACCTTCTTGATGCGCTCCTCAAATTCACCCCTGTACTTCGAGCCTGCCACAATCCCGGAAAGATCCAGGGAGACCACTCTTTTTCCAAGCACCGTATCCGGAACCATTCCGCCCATAATGCGCTCTGCAATTCCCTCTACAATCGCCGTTTTTCCTACGCCGGGTTCTCCGATCAGGCACGGATTGTTCTTGCTTCTCCGGCTTAAAATCTGGATGACACGGTCGATCTCCGCCTCTCTGCCGACCACCGGATCAAGCTTTCCGTCGCGTGCAAGTTCGGTCAGATCTCTGGAAAACTGATCCAGTGACGGCGTTCCCTCCGCGTTTTTCCGCTTGCCGGGTTTCCCGTTCTGGAATTCATCCTTATACTGGCTCACATCCTCGCCCATCGCGATCAGGGTGTCCACATACATTTTCTGCACATTGACAGACAATGTATTCAACAGTCTGGACGCCACACATTCCGTCTCCTTGATCATCGCAATTAAAAGGTGTTCCGTTCCAATCTTCTCCGAGTGGAAACGCGCCGCCTCCGCTTTGGATACCTCAAGCACATGCGCCGCTCTCGGGGACAATCCGTCCTCCAGAACCGCAACCGCATTCCCCGGTGCAATCAGCTCCTCGATCAGTTCCAGCACCTTATCATACTCTACACCATTGTCGGCAAGTACCTGGCTTGCCACACCGGTTCCCTCTTTCAACAGGCCAAGCAGTATGTGCTCCGTGCCGATATAACTGTGATGCAATGACTTTGATATCCGCGTTGCAATATCAATCGCCTTTTTTGCCTTTGCTGTATATGCTGTCTGCATCGCTACCTCCTATTTCCAGTCCGATATCACATTCGTCTTTACAGATCATTAAAATCTATGATATCCAGCTCATCGTCTTGCTTGTTTTTCTGGTCTTTGCCGCCTGAAACTTTTTCTTTTTCATCGTCCGGCGCATCGCTGTCCCCGTACGTGTCATCGTCATCCCCGTACGCGTCATCATCCCCGTACGTGTCATCGTCATCCCCGTACGCGTCATCATCCTCGTACGCGTCGTCATCATCAAACAGATCGTCATCCAGATCGTCAGACTTCCGCTTCCAGAAACCGAATCTCTTCTTCGGCGGCTCTTCCTCCTCGATGTCATCCTCATCGAATGCATCATCGAACGCGTCATCGTCAGATTCCTGCGTTTTCGTTTTCTCTTCTCTCTCTTCCTGTTCGTCGAATTCATCTGCATCCCCGGCATCTGCAGCAGAGCGCTTCTTCCAGTGCCACTTTTTCCGGGAATCCTTTTCCGGTTCCTCGATCACATCATCCTGGTTTTCATCCAGCAGTTCTTCTGTATCATCATTCTCTGAGACACCGTCATCCATAGTGTCATCCTCATCCAGGTCATCTCTATCCGCTTCCCTCCTGTGCAGTAACAGGTTAACAAGTACCACTGCCATTACCGCCAGCAGAAATATCAATCGCGGTTCTGGAAAACGCTTTTTCTTTTTTATATTTCTCGGACAGCGCCAGATATTCCTCCTGCAGATAGGCCGCATCCTCGTCCTGCAGTCCGTCGGAAGATACAGTTGTCCCTGTATTTACGCGCTGATAGGTCTCCTCTATGGAGTCGTACTGGTACCAGCCTTCCGTTCCGTCAGAATTCACTCCGTAAAAGGTATAGAACTCCGATTCCACCTCAGACCCTTCCTCCTGGGTCTCCTGATATGCCGTCACAAGACTTCCGTCCGCCAGCGTAAGCTGTGTCTGCTGCATCGTATCCGGCATCGTATAATCCACCGGTGGCAGAAGCGCTATCACGTAGTGTTCCCCATTGACCATTTTTACAAACGGATACAGGGTATCTCTTGTGCTGTCATATACAAAGAAGCTTCCTGTACTCTCTTCCGCTCCGTCCTGCACCAGATAAAGCATGACCACAGATCCCTTGTCATAACTCACGCCCCGATAATCCGCCCCCTGATAATTGACGGTTGTCTCCGAAAAATCTGCCGGAATATTCTCTGTTGCAAAATTTTCTGCAATTACATAGGAAATGCCATTTACCGTAACCGTGTTTTCACTGCTGTCCGTCTCCTCTGTTGTCTCCACTTCCCCCTCATCGGATGCCGTTGTCTCTCCGGACGAGGTTCCCTGCTTTGTCACATTCACGGTATAGGTTGCGGTCACGCCATTTTCCGCCTTGACTACAATCTTAATGGTGTTATCTCCACTTTTCAGATTGGTATTTCCCGTAACCGACTCCACGACCGCTTTTTCATTGACCGGTGTGGCAGATACGGCGATATTGGTTACATCGCTTCCCACTGTAGCACTATAAGTCAGCGTTTTCCCGTTAAATGCCGGCGAGAGCGTTCCCGGTGAAATGGTCAACTCTTTCAGAGAATTATCCGCAGACTGTTTTCCTGTTGTCTCTCCAGTATTCGCCGCAGAATCCCCGTTTCCACCCGCTGATGTTCCGTTTCCGTTGGAGGTTCCACTGTTACTGCTACTATTATTGCCTGAATCTGTATTTGTACTTGCTGCATTCTTTACTGTGACCGACGCACTGCTGCCCGACATGGAATCCATCTCCTCATTGGAGTCAAAGATCACTCCGTCGTTGGCAGAGACAGAGAGGGAGGAATTTCCCGCACTCACAGCTTTTAATGTCACCGTGTAGCTTTCTCCCGTCGCCATCACGCTTCCGCCGCCTCCGCCGTATGTGGTATTGCAACTCACAAACTGCAGCACACTCGAATCATAAGACAGCGTCATGGTCGCATTCGCCTTTTCGCCGGATGGACCGCTCGCTTTTACTGTAACTGTAACCGTATCACCGATATTGACACTTCCTGACGACACCGAGACAGATGTTGATCCGCTCGCCGCGAATACCGTCTGCGGCACTCCGACAACCCCGAATGTCAGGCTAAGCGCCATCATTATCATTGCTATTTTTTTCTTCATTTCTGCTCTCCCAATTCTTCCTCTCACTGATCAATCTGTGAGATTCCCAGTATGTGTTTTTGTAAAATAACCAGATCCTTATTGGAAATACCGCCGTCCTTGCTGACGTTTGCCGCTTCCAGACGACTGCCGGACTGACTTTCAATTCCAAGGATCTGTTTCTGCATCAATACCAGATCCAGATTGGAAACCTTTCCGTCACCGTTGATATCTCCATATACCACAATCTCATACTGCTGCACGAGCGTGTCGCCGACATACACTGCCAGCTTGTTGCCCGTTCCCACCGTCTGTGTATTCTCACTGCCGTCTGCATTCAGAATCTTTACGGTACAGTTCTGGGTTCCGATTCCCGATGCGACTGTGGATGCGCTTGTTCCAGGCTCAATTCCCGTCACATAGGTTCCGATCGGATAGAATGGCGTAATCGCCGCGTCATCCGCCACCTGAATGGTTCCGCCGGCACTGCCCCCCGCTCTTGCCACGATCAGCGTGTAAGTGCGCGAATCTCCGCTCTGCGAGATGCAGGTAATCTGAATCGTATTATCTCCATAATTCAGCGAATAATTTCCAGTACCGGAAACGGTTGACGTTCCCGCCACCGCCGTCGCTCCCACATTGATCGAAGCCGCGCTGTCCGGAACGACCAGGGAATAGGAGGTATTCGCACCGGAAAATGCCGGTGTCAGCGCATATCCGTCCACCGTGATCGAGGAAAGCCAGTTGTTCGGATTCCCCTTGTCCGCAAACGTCACTGCGCTCTCCGGCATGTTCTGATAGACCGGAATGCGGAAAACAAACGCCTGGTTCTTGTCCGTGTAGGCTTTTCCCATATTGGTGCCCTCACTCATCGCCGCCTGCACATTGGTCATGTACTGATGTGCGTAAAGACTATTGGTATAGACAACGTTAAATTTTTCAAAGTAAATGGTATTCTGCCCTTTTTTCACATAATTATCAGCCACAACCGATGATCCACCCGCAATCGACTTGTAGATGGAGTTCCATCCCTGCAACTTCGCATATTCAAGTCCGTTCACAATCGCCGACGCGCTGCCCGTCGTAAACGCACGGACGTTAAAGTAGTTATAATAGCCTGCATAGTTGGAATATCGTCCCGAAATCAGATCGCTCGTCCCCCGCACGCCCTGCTCCTGCTTACAGCGGGATGCCAGGTGGTAAGGGCTCACGCCCACATTGGAGCCGATCTCCACAAACGTATCCGCATAGCTGCGAACCGCTCCGTCCGTATCGGTATAATTGCCTGCCATAAATGTATTGGAAAGAACGCTCTGCACACCCGCTGCGTTCTGATAGCCTGCATATTCCAACGTTTCAAACTGAAAGATCTGATTCTCGTTAAGAAAATTTCTGGGATCGATGCAGTATGCGATATATTCCGGAGACGCCGACACCCAGCTTGCCCCGTCAAACCCGTACCACTTGTTGGTCTCCCAGTTATACGCCTGACTGTCCGTCGATTTTCTTGCGTCATTCACGGAATTCTGGATCAGGTTTCTTCCGACCAGACTCTCATTCGATACCACCGTATTCCAGTCAAGTCCCGTCTGCACCGGCACAAACTGCCAGTTCGGATACTTCTGATGCAGGGATGCCAGTGCGCTGCAATAGCTTGCCGGAAAACCCGCTGCCGCAAGCGCCGCCTCATACTCGCTGTCCGTGACACCGGTCGTCTCTCCCTGCGACTGGTCGTCTGACGTCTGACCGTTCACGGCTACATAGTCCGCACAAATCCACCCGGAATAGGAGGCGCCTCCGACCACGAGCGTCACACTGTACCAGTTCATTCCGCCCGCCGAGACCAGCTCGCCCACATTCACAGCCTGTCCTTTGTATACCTTTGTCACCACAGAGTAGGACGTTCCCGCTCCCGAGCGCACATAAACACCTTTTTCCGTGTTCTGCACCACCCCGTTTGTCCCACCTGCACTGCTGTCCGCATTCGTCTGTCCCGCAGAAGAATCCGTGCCCTGAAGCGTCACAAAATCCGAGCGTATATAACCGGTTACACCATCCGACATCTGGATCTGGCACCATGTATACCCGTCTGATCCTGCCGTCTCATCGGTTACTGTCACCGCATTTCCCGGATAGAGCAGTGTCAGCTTATCCCCGGTCACCGGTGCGTTGCGCACCTTCACCGGTCCGTCGTTGATCGTTCCCGCCGTCGCTGTGTACGCGTATACGGCTTCGGGTCCGTGAAAAGCAGATATGCTGGCAGCAAGCACTCCCATGCTGATTGCCGCCAGCAATATCTTTCTCTTCTTTCTATATATAAAGTGGTTCATCGAATTCCTCCCTGAGTACCGCATAAGTCCATAAAATCATGCGCCCAATAATTCAGTCTCATTATAGGAGATTCTATCACACGCGTCAACCTAAATATAGCCATTTTCCTGCACGCTGTACTATATTTAGACGTTTTTCGACACCAGGTTCCGGTTCTGTATCAGCAGGCTTCCCCATAATATGCCCCAGAGCCCGCACACAATTCCGGTGAGCAGTGCAGCATTGCATTCCTGAAACTGGATTCCGAACAGCAGAACCACACCCGTCACCAGTCCGAACGCTCCAATCGCCGCCATAAGCGCACACAAAAGTATCAATTCCATATCCACTGTTTTCATCTTCTTATCCTCCTTTTCTAACCTGCCAGATACTGTTCCCACTCCTGCTTCGTCATCCACGGCCAGCACGCCTTGTCATCGATATAGACGTCCGCGGAGATTTTTCTGGATTCCGTTCCATACTGTTCCAACGTCTGCGCCACATTTTCATTTACCGCATCAAATTCCAGTCCGAACATTCTGCACCAGGCCACCGCCTCCTCCAGCAGATCCCCGCAGCGGCATGTCCACAAAATTACTTTTTTGCCCTGCCTTCTCGCACCCTTGAGCAATGCAAAGAGCGGCAGATTCGGCATCCCGATGGCAGGATAACATTCACTGCACAATGTCCCGTCAAAATCGACGGCAATGATCTCGATCTTTTTCTCCATGTTCTTCCCTCCCCATCCGCTTTGATGGTGTCAGTATCGCACATGATGTGTCCAATTCTTTGGACACTTGTTATGTAACCCCAAATTTATAGGATAAAAATTGTCGCACGAAGCATAGACCTCTTTGGGGTGATAAGTAATATTATGAGAAGACCGCACCGTGGGATTTCAGATGGAAATGCA
>OGDU01002832.1_pt1 | contig 10413 bp, 12 predicted proteins | sample 1570371 | NCBI WGS metagenome assembly OGDU01 (sample SAMEA2581977, study PRJEB24529) | metagenome | biome: Human gut stool | place: China | collected 2011
CACCAGTAGTTCAAAAAAGAATAATTAAAACATCTAACAAATTATACAAACCAGCTATAACAGCTACACAAATGTTAGAATCAATGACACATCAACCATTACCAACAAGAGCAGAAGCATCAGACGTAGCAAATGCAATATTTGATAGAACAAGTGCTATAATGCTTTCAGGAGAATGCGCTCAAGGTGATTACCCAGTTGAATGTGTTGAAACAATGGTTAAAATAGCAAACAGAGTAGAACCAGAAATCAATTACTGGAAGAGATTTGATGAAAACAAAGACATCGAATTATTAAACTATGAAGAAAAAGTTGCATATTCAGCATGTGTTTCTGCAAAAGTTATGAATGCAGACGCAATAGTTTGCTACACAAATTCAGGAAAAACAGCAAAAAGATTAGCAGGACTTGGAGCTGGATGCCCAATCTTAGCTATAACAGACAACAAGAGAACTTTCCGTCAATTAGCATTAGTATGGAACGTAACTCCAATATTAGTTGAAAAAGGTGAAAACATCGATAAAACTATCGAAGCAGGAATTGAAAAATTAAAAAATAAAGAAATTCTTGAAAGTGGAGATACAGTTGTTATCACTGGTGGTAGCCAAATGTTACCAGATGCTAGTGAAAGCAAAACAATTGGTGGAGTTTTAAAAATATAGTTTGAAAAATATTTGAAATAAAAAGAATATTATGATATATGAGTATGCTCATTTTCTTAGCATACTCATATTTTGCATAGAAAATTTTTGTCGAACAATTTTTATTTACATCATAAAATATATTGCAACTATCGCAAAATTTGCGACAATTAAAAAAATATTAATTTTTACCAAAACTGTTGTAAAATTCACAAAAAATTGATATACTATGTATATCAATTTTTTTAAGGAGGAAAAAATTATGGAAGAAAACAAAATTGTAGAAGAAAAAGACATAGAAGAAGTAGAAAACGGAACAGAAGGAATAAAAATATCAAGTGATGTAATTGCAGTAATAGCTGGAGTTGCAGTATCAGAAGTGCCTGGGGTATTTGGAATGGCAGGAGGATTTGCAGGAGGAATAACAGAAGTACTAAAAGGAAAGAAAAACCTAGCAAAAGGAATAAAAGTTGATACAACTGATAATAAAGCTAAAATAGATGTAAACATAATAGTTGATTATGGAGCTAGAATACCAGATGTAGCATTTGAAATTCAAAACAGAGTAAAAACAGCAGTAGAAAATATGACAGGATTAAAAGTAGAAGAAGTAAATGTGCATGTTCAAGGAGTAAATACAGAAAGCTTAACAGAAGAAAGCAAAGAAGAAGAGACAGAAGAAACAAACTCAAATCCTGAAGAATAAAATTTGAGTTATAAAGAAAGGAAGAAAAATAAATGAAAAAGTTAGATAAAGTAATATTAGCATTATTTTCTGTTTTAATATTTTTACAATCAATACTAGTAATATGTATGATTGCAGGATGGATAAATGTAAGTACGGTATCATCATTTGCAGTAATGGCTTTAGAAGGAGAACAAACTTCAAAAATAATTTTAGGAGTAGAAATAGTATGTTTATTATGTAGTATAAAATGCATATTTTTTGACTCATCAGATAATGACAAAAAAGCAAATGGAGTTTTAATGCAAAATGACAATGGAAAACTACTTATTTCTAAGCCAACAATAGAAAATATAGTAAAATCAGTTGTAAAAGATTTCGAAAGTGTAGATGATGTAACTGTAGATATAGATTTAGATACTGTAAATAATTTAATTGTAAATGTAAATCTAGTTGTAAGCAAAGATGTAATAATAAAAGAAATTACATTAAATATGCAAAATAAAATAAAAGAGGCAATTAAAAAGACATCAGACTTAGAAGTTAAAGAAGTAAATGTAAAAATAAAAAATATATCAAATGAAACAGAAAAATAATTTGAAACTTAGAAAGGATTTCTTATGGGAAGTTTAAAAGAATTTTGGGATAATTATAAAGGAGCAATAATAGGAATAATAGTTGCAATATTAATATTAATAACAAAATTGTATAATTTAATAGTAGCAATAATATTAATATTTATGGGAGCATTTGTTGGAAATTATGTACAACAAAATAAGCAATATGTAAAAGACAAAATCAAACAATTTATAGACAGAATGTAAAAGAGGTAGAAAATGAAAAGGTCAGAAATAAGAGAATTAGCATTTAAACTAATATATAGTTTAGAAATTCAAAAAAATGAAAATTTAGATGAGCAAATCGATTTATACATCGAAAACAATGAAATAGAAGATAGAGAAGCAATTGAATACATAAAAGATTGTATATATGGAATAAATGAAAATGCGGAAGAAATAAATAAAACAGTAGAAAGCTCTTTAACATCAGATTGGAAAATTGATAGAATTTCTAAGGTTAATTTAAGTTTATTAAAGCTTGCAATATATGAAATAAAATATAAAAATATCCCATATAAAGTTGAAATAAACGAAGTGGTAGAACTAGCAAAAACATACGGAGAAGATATGTCAAGTAAGTTTATAAATGGAGCTTTGGCAAAAATTGTTAAAGAAATGTAAGATATGGGCAAGTCTTAATTTATGTTAAGATTTGTCCATATTTTATATGAAAGGGTTGAAGAATATGAATTATGAGGCAATGGCGGTTAGTGTTTCAGATTTGAATTTATATATAAAAGAGAAAATAGCAGGAGATGAAGCTTTAAATGCAGTTGTTGTAAAGGGTGAAATATCAAACTTTAAGGCACATTATACAGGTCATTTTTATTTTACATTAAAAGATGATAAATCATTAATTAAATGCATAATGTTTAAAAGCTATGCCGAAAGAATAAATTTTAAACCAAAAGATGGAATGAAGGTCATTGTATTCGGTGGAGTATCTGTATTTGAGAGAGATGGAATATATCAAATTTACGCAAAGGCAATGATGGAGCAAGGTGTCGGAGATTTGTATGCGGCTTATGAAAAATTAAAAGAAGATTTAGCAAAAGAAGGATTATTTGATGGATCTCATAAAAAGAAAATTCCATTAAAACCTAAAATAATAGGAGTTTTATCATCTCAGACTGGAGCTGTAATAAGAGATATTATAAATGTATCAACTAGAAGAAATCCAAATTGTTATATAAGATTACTTCCTGTTCCTGTTCAAGGGCCAGGAGCTGCTAAAGAAATTGTAAAAGGAATTGAAACAATGAATGAGAAAAAGTTAGCAGATGTAATAATTTTAGCAAGAGGTGGAGGTTCACTAGAAGATTTATGGCCATTTAATGAGGAGATTGTTGCAAGAGCAATATATAATTCTGAAATTCCAATAATTTCAGCAGTTGGACACGAAACGGACTTTACAATTGCAGATTTTGTATCAGACCTAAGAGCTCCAACACCATCAGCAGCGGCAGAGCTTGCAAATCCTGATATTTATGAGTTAAAAAACAAAATAAATGCATTAAACGAAAGAGCAAGATTAAGTTTAAAGAAAAAATTAGAATTAATGAAAATGAAATATCAAAGCTTGATGAATTCAAAAGTATTTACAGACCCTATTCAAAATATGCAAAATAATTATTTAAGAATAGATGGTTTTATAAAAAGATTAGAAAATAGTATTGTATTAAAGCAAAAAGGAGTACAAAAAGATTTTAAATCTATGGCTTTAAAACTAGATGCTTTAAGCCCTTTGAAAACAATGGTTAGGGGATTTTCTATAATTGAAAAAGATGGCAAAATTATAAAATCAAGTAAAAATTTAGAAAAAGATGATGAAGTTAGTATAAAACTAATTGATGGAAATAAACAAGCTAAAATAATGTAAAGATGGCACAAAAAGAACCGGTCCAAATGGGTCACTGGCACAAAAAGAACCGGTCCAAATGGGTATGAAGGAAAGGAAAAGATTTATATGGAAAAAAATGATAATTTTGAAACAAAAATGATAGATTTAGAAAAAATCGTAACAGAATTAGAAAAAGGAAACTTAAGTTTAGAAGATTCTTTAAATAAATTTGAGGAAGGTATGAAAATATCAAAAGATTGTAGAAAAAAGAATAACAATAATTTTAGAAAAAAATGGTGAAATTAAAGAGGAAAACTTTACAGCGGAAGAATAAAATTATAAAAATACGTGACAAAATAGAAGGGAGGAAGCATATACTTTAAATTCTGTATATGCTAACATTTATGGAAATAGTAACACAATTATTACATAACAAATTTATGTGGGTGCCATTTTTTACGTGGCTTGGAATTCAATGTTTTAAGGTATTATGGGATTTAATAGCAACAAAAAAGTTTAATTTTAAAAGGATAATGGGAGCTGGAGGAATGCCAAGTTCACATTCTGCAATAGTTATGGCAATAACAGTAATGATAGGAAAAGAAGTTGGATTTGATGGATGGCAATTTGCGGTATCACTTGTATTTTCTTGTGTTGTTATGTATGATGCAGCAGGAGTAAGAAGAGCTGCTGGAAAGCAAGCAACTTTATTAAATAAAATTATTGAAACACCTGGGCTAACTGGTATGCAAGTTCAAGAAAAGCTAGTGGAAGTTTTAGGTCATACTCCACTTCAAGTAGTTGTTGGAGCAATAATTGGAATTATAGTAGGGAGCATATTTTAAATGAAAGTTATAGTAATAGGTGGAGGTCCTGCAGGAATGATGGCTGCAATTACTTCTGCAGAAAATGAAAATGAAGTTATATTACTAGAGAAGAATAAAGGTTTAGGAAAGAAACTGTTAATAACAGGAAAAGGAAGATGTAACATTACATCTTCTTTACCAATGGAAGATTTTATAAAAAATACACCTGGAAATGGAATGTTTTTATATAGTGCCTATAATAAATTTACAAATCAAGATATAATTAGCTTTTTAAAAAAACAAGGGTTAGATGTAAAAGAAGAAAGAGGAAATAGAATTTTTCCAGTAACAGACAAGTCTCAAGATGTATTAAATTGTTTTGAAAAAAAATTAAAAAATCTAAAAAATGTAAAGATAATGTACGAAATGCCTGTTTCAGAAATATTAATAAATGAGGAAAAAAGAATAACAGGAGTAAAATGTAAAAATGGAGCCATAATAAATGCTGAAAAGGTAATACTTGCAACAGGTGGAAAAAGTTATCCACTAACAGGATCAACAGGAGATGGATATGAAATGGCAAAAAAATTAGGACATACGATAACAAAAATAAAGCCATCACTTGTACCATTAGAAACTTATGAACAAGATTTACATAGAAGTTTACAGGGCCTAAGTTTAAGAAATGTTAAAATTAAAATGGTTGATACTTGTAAAAATAAAACAATTTACGAGGACTTTGGAGAAATGTTATTTACACATTTTGGTGTATCTGGTCCAGTAATTTTAAGTGGTTCAGCACATTTAGTAAGATATAAAAATATAGATGAATTACTAAAAAATAAAAAAATCAAATTATTAATAGATTTAAAACCAGCTTTAACAGAGGAAAAATTAAATGATAGAATTTTAAGAGATTTCGAGGATTTTAAAAATAAAAATTTCAAAAATAGTTTAGATAAATTGTTACCACAAAAGTTAATTCCTGTAATAATAAAGCGTTCAGGTATAAATCCAGAAAAACAAGTTAATTCTATAACAAAACAAGAAAGAATCCAGATTGTAAAATTGCTAAAAGAATTTGAGGTTACAATAAAAAATTTTAGAAGAATAGAAGATGGAATAATTACAGCCGGTGGAATAAGCATAAAAGAGGTAAATCCTAAAACTATGGAATCTAAATTAATTTTAGGTTTATATTTTGCAGGTGAGATTTTAGATGTTGATAGCTATACAGGTGGATTTAATTTACAGATTGCATATTCAACTGGATTTGTAGCAGGGGAGTAATTTTTTTTGTAAAAGGACCGTTTCTTTTCGCGAAAGGAAACGGTCCCAATGGAAAAAGAAACGATCTTACCGCAAAAAAGTATTGACAAATAAAAAAAATGGGTATAATATATATACCATAAAAAAAATTGCAATGAAGATGCAAAGGCAGTCAAGGTTGCTATAAGAGAATAAGGGTCATCGGCTGAAAGCCCTTTTAGAAAACAGACTATAACCGAAACACATTGGAGCAATAGTTAAAAGAGGAAAGATTTTTACGGTAAAACTTTCAAGCTTGGGTGGTACCGCGGATATAATATATAAATTATTATTCGTCCCTGCATTATTAGCAGAGGGCGATTTTTGTTTGTTTAAACTCTGCTAATCCAAAACAAAAAGTAAAGGAGAAATGCAAAATGAGTAAATTTAAAACACATACCTGTAACGAAATATCATTAGAAGATGTAGGAAAAAAAGTAAGAATAGCAGGATTTGTAGAAACAATAAGAGATTTAGGAGGGTTAGTTTTTCTAGATATTAGAGATATGTATGGAATAACACAAGTTGTAACATCTATGGAATCACAAGATGTAGATGTTGTATCACATATTCCAATAGAATCATCTGTAACAGTATATGGAACAGTTAGAAAAAGGTCAGAAGAAACAAGAAATCCTAAATTAAAAACTGGAGAAGTTGAAATTTATATCGAAGAAATCAAAGTTCTAGGAAAAAGAACAGCAAATTTACCATTTGAAGTAAATTCAAATCAAGAAGTAAGAGAAGATGTAAGACTTAAATATAGATATTTAGATTTAAGAGGTCAAAAATTACAAAACAACTTAAAATTACGTGCTGAGGTTTTACAATTTTTAAGAGCACAAATGGTTGAACAAGGATTTTTAGAGGTTCAAACCCCAATCCTTACAAGTTCATCACCAGAAGGAGCTAGAGATTATTTAGTACCAAGTAGATTACATCCAGGAAAATTTTATGCACTTCCACAAGCTCCACAACAATTTAAGCAACTACTTATGGTATCTGGAATAGACAAATATTTCCAAATAGCACCATGTTTCAGAGATGAAGATGCAAGAGCTGATAGAGCACCTGGAGAATTTTATCAATTAGATATGGAAATGAGTTTCGCAAGCCAAGAAGATGTATTTAAAGTAATAGAGCCTGTAATGTATAACACATTTAAAAAATTCTCAAAAAAGAAAATTGCCGAATACCCATTCCCAAGAATCACATATAAAGATGCAATGTTAAAATATGGTTCAGATAAACCAGACTTAAGAAATCCATTATATATAATAGATTTATCAGAATTCTTTAGCAGATGTACATTTAAGCCATTTATAGGAAGAACAGTAAGAGCAATAAAGGTAAGTGGACATATGTCAAAAGGATTCCACGAGAAGATGTTAGAATATGCAATGAAAATAGGAATGAAAGGACTTGGATACTTAGAAGTTCAAGAAGATTTAAGTTACAAAGGCCCAATTGATAAATTTATACCAGAAGAGCTAAAAAAAGAGCTAATAAGCTTGGCAAAATTGGAAAAAAATGATACAATATTTTTCATAGCAGATAGCGAAAAAAGAGCTACTGAACTTGCAGGTCAAATAAGAACTGAATTAGGAAAAAGACTAGATTTAATAGATGAAGATGTATTCAAGTTCTGTTGGATAATAGATTTCCCAATGTTCGAATTAGATGACCACGAAAAATTAGCATTTAGTCATAACCCATTTTCAATGCCACAAGGTGGACTAGACGCATTAGAACATCAAAATCCATTAGACATTTTAGCATATCAATATGATATAGTATGTAATGGAATTGAGTTATCATCAGGAGCAGTAAGAAATCACGACATCGAAATAATGCTAAAAGCTTTCAGTATGGCAGGTTATACAGAGGAAGAGGTAAAGACAAAATTTGGAGCTTTATACACTGCATTCCAATTTGGAGCACCACCACATGCAGGTATTGCACCTGGAATTGACAGAATGCTTATGCTTCTTACAAATTCAGAAACAATAAGAGAAGTAATTGCATTCCCACTAAATAGCAAGGCCGAAGATTTAATGATGGGAGCACCAGGAAATGTTAAGAGAGAACAATTAAGAGATGTACACATAGAAATTTTGAGAAAAGGATAGAAGATAGGAGGAATTAAAATGACAGTTAGTAAAGAAGAACTTTTGCATATTGCAAATCTTGCACAATTAACTTTAAAGGATGACGAAATTGATAGCTATTTAGCAAATTTACAAGATATTCTAAATTTTGCAGAAGTTGTAAATAATGCACCTGTTGATAATTTAGATATTACAATAGGAGCAAATGAGGCTAAAAATAGATTTAGAAAAGATGAAATTAAGGTATTTGAGGATAATGAAGCGTTACTTGCTAATGCTCCTTCTAAGGAAATGAATATGTTTAAGATACCTAAGGTTATAAATTAGTAGTTGAAGGTAACCGTTTTTTTGCATTGGGGACGGTTCTTTTCGCAAAAAGAACCGTCCCCAATCCGAAAAAATGAAAAAAGGAAGTAAAAATTATGAATATAGGAATAGATATAGATGATACAATTTCAGATACATACACATACTTTTTTAATTATGCACAAGAGTATACTATAAATGATTTAAAAAGAAGTGCATCGATAAACAGAGATATAAAGTGTTTTACACATCTTTATTGTGCAAAAATGCATAGCTGGAGTGAAGATGAAGAAAAAGATTTTATGAATAAATATTATGAAAAAATGATGGGAATTGTAAAACCAAAGTTAAATGCAGTAGAGATAATCAATAAGTGGAAAGAAGAAGGAAATAATATATATATTATAACAGCAAGATTTCCGTCAGAAAATTTTGACATTAAAGCAAAAACAGAAGAATGGCTAAAAAAATATGGTATAAAATATGATAAATTACTTTTAAATGTTGAAAATAAAGCACAAGCAGCCAAAGATTATAACATAGAAGTATTTATTGATGATAGTATGAAAAATTGTAACCAATTATCAGAAAGCGGAATAAAAACTTATGTATTTGATACAAGAATAAATGAAAATATAGAATGTGATTCAAAAATAAAAAGAGTTTATTCTTGGTTACACTTAAATCAAGAATTGGAATCATATATGAATAAGTAGGAGGTTAGAAAATGAGTGAAATTACAAGTCTAACAGTTCACGAATTACAACAAAAACTAAAAAGAAAAGAACTTACAATAGCAGAAATACTAGAAAGTTATTGTAACAGAATAAATGAAAAAGAGCCAGAAGTAGAGGCATTTGTAACAACATATTTAGAAGAAGCAAAAGCCGAAGCTCAAAAAGTACAAGAAAAGCTAGATAATGGCGAAGATTTGGGAGAATATGCAGGAATTCCAATAGGAATAAAAGACAATTTATGTATGAAAGGAACAAAAACAACATGTTCCTCTAAAATGCTAGAAAACTTTGTTTCTCCTTATGATGCAACAGTTATAGAAAAATTAAAAGATGAAAATATAATATCTTTAGGAAAATTAAATATGGATGAATTTGCAATGGGAAGTTCAACAGAAAGTTCATATTTTAAAAAGACAAAAAATCCTTGGAATTTGAACAAGGTTCCTGGTGGTTCATCAGGAGGTTCAGCAGCAGCTGTTGCAGCTAACGATAAGGAAGCAGCTAACACAGCTTTAGTTGCAGCTACAAAGCTTATCGAAATGGCTGGTTCAAAGGGTATCTACCACAAGAACAACGTTGCTAGAAAGATTTCAAGATTAACAAAATTAGTTAACACAGTTGCATAATTACAATTGTGAATAAAAAAGAAGTTGCAGTTTTCTGCAACTTCTTTTTTAGTTTCTCTTACTATATTTTACCAGCAGCATTTCAACCCCTATGTTTTCGTCCATCATTCCTGATTTAATTAGGGATTCGGTGTTTACGCTTTCAGCGAGCCCTGATTTTAGTTCGGCCATTGAGAAATTACGGCATTGGTTGATGCATTTGCCGGCTATAAAGCTTTGAACGCCCATTGTGTGTGCCACTTGTTCGCGGTTCATTCCGCGGGATGAAAGGTCTTTAGCCTGAAGCATAAGATTAAACTGTCTGCTTATCATAAAAAGGATTCTCATAGGAGGTTCTTTTTCTGCAATTAATTCATAATAACAGTCCAAGGTTTTCTTTTGATTCTTTACGGAAATTGCATCCATCATATCAAAAATTCTAACGTTAAGCTGTTTTATGCAAACAGCGTCAATGTCTTCTTTAGAAATAACGTTCTTGTTTAGTGCGTAGCTAATAAGCTTTTCGATTTCTCTTGATAAGACTTCCATGTCGGTGCCAACGCTGGCAATAAGGTATGACATATTGGCTTTTGTGATTTTCTTGCCATTGTAATCAAAAATTCTTGCAGCCCAAATTGCAATATCATTTTCAGTCTGTCGGTTTATTTCGCAGATATAACCTGCGGATTTTACAGCCTTGTACATTTTGCTACGCTTGTCTACATCGCTTTCAACGAAGAGAAAAATAGTAGTTGAA
>OGDU01002840.1_pt1 | contig 10391 bp, 14 predicted proteins | sample 1570371 | NCBI WGS metagenome assembly OGDU01 (sample SAMEA2581977, study PRJEB24529) | metagenome | biome: Human gut stool | place: China | collected 2011
TTTGCCAGTGCCGCAAGTGTCAACAGATAATAATCATCATCTGCAAGCTTACTGTCCTTCACACTGTTACGCTTTTCTCCAATCTTATAAAATGCTCCATCATAAACCAGTGTATTAGCCTGAAAGGTAGGCTTTACAGCCTGCCTTTCCACACCATTCTCAAACACATGGTTTGATGTTTTCATTAAATGATTTCCGTGGTCAATTCCCACATAATAAATTCTTTTCTCTTCCATAAACTCATGCCTCCATTCTCTGTGTCTCCGCATGTTCAAACGCGATATTTTCCTTTGCATGTTCCAGACGTACACGCTTGTTGTAATCAATTGTTGCAAACAAATCCTCTGTTACAATCTCATCTGCTGTCATTGCCGCCTGCATGTTTTCCTGAAATGTTACCTGAAATCCTTTTTCTTCCAAAGTATCCAAACCAATTCCTCTTACCTTGCTTATTCCCTGTAAAACAGTGTCATACAGTTGCCATGCATAATTCTCATATTCCGCTGCCTTATCAAAAAGTACCCCTTGCATAAAATACTTGTTATACAGATAACGGTCATTCTCCATCAAAGCTCTGAGATAACGGTGTCCATACTTTCCAAGACTTGCATAACTCTCTGGCTCCGACTCTCCCAAAATCGGATAAAACAATCCATCCACCTCTTTGTACTTAATACCACACTGTTCTATAATTGTAGGTGCTGCAGTCACCTTTGCTTTTTCTTCCATAAAAAATCCTTTCTGCGCATTGCGCCTTAAAAATATCGTTATTTGCCTTAACGCCAGCCCGCGGAGAGTTACTGCTCTCAAATGTTCTGCCATGCAGAAAATCCTCCTTTCTCATTGCCTCTTGCGAAGCTATGTATAAATGCTGTTCACACCTGACAGTTAAATTATCTGTAACGCCAGAATACACAAAAATCACCATTCCATCCTAATCAACTGCTGCCCTGGCAAACACAAGAAATACTCTTGCAACCAGCCCAAACACCAATAATGTCAGTTTCGCCAGTTCCAGTACACACCGAAGCAGGAACAACACAAGCCATACCATAGCCTTTAAAACATTCAGTAAAACTCTGCCAATAAATTCTAAAATCATAAATTCAACTCTCCTTTCCATCCATCGGGAGCCACCCGCATTGGATATACCTCGTAACCAAATCACTTGTTGATGCGCATTCGCCGAATGTGCTTTCATGCAAGCATGAAGCCCGCCCGGCTCATTTTTGTGCACAAAAAATAGAACTACCTGACTGTAGCTTTCCATCAAATCTTCCGATTCAATTTCAACTCATCATTTAGTCCTATCAGTAAAAATACCTGTTAAGTTTTCCCTTCCGGAGCCAATCCGGACAATTATCACACGGAAACGTCTAGGACCAGGCTTCCGAAGCCCTTGTAAATCCTGGGTTTCTTCCACCTGTCACAAATATACCACGTTCCCCAGTTGCACAGACTAAGAGTACCCTGTCCCTGCCACTTGCTACAGCATTTACAGTTCTGTCAATGGCGATTCTCTGATAGTAACGAGGTGTCTTATAACCTGGCACCCAGTAATATGGCTCTAGCAGAGCTTTCTCACCAGTTTCAGAGAAATTCATCTCATTTACATATCTGTGATATAACTCATCTGGCGATGGGAACTCATCTAAGGAAAGGTTACGAATATCACCAGTTATTAAATCCTGCTCTACAAAGCCATCTCCATTAGATGCATATACAAACTTTACATCCAGAGCTTCTGCATACTCTATAGCCTGTTGCAGTCCTGCTCCTACTGGATGGTTGTTATCCTTAGCCTCTATGATTGCTAATGGAAGATTAGGCTTATAGAATAGCAAATAATCTGCTCGCTTCTGCTTGCCTCGTGAAGTTACATTACCCCTTAGGATGATGCGACCTGCTGTGAATGCATACTCATAACGAATCTGCTTTTTGTCCCAGCCTGATTGCTCTACCGCTGGAGTTATATATCTTGCTTTTATATCTTCTTCTGAAAGTTTTTCTTTTCCCATACCCGACATAACTCCCCTCTTTAGTACTCGTAAAATCTTACGCATCACTTATAATGTGAATTATAGCAAAATTGTATTGTTAATGCAAAATGTCAAACCTCTATTGCTTCTGCAAAATCTTTGGCTAATACATTCTATAGATTTTTTATTGTTCAATGCTTTTAAAAATATTATTTTTATATGGTAATTCAGTGCTTTTTATAGTATACTATTTTCATTATTTATTTAAAGGAGCAACTTAATTATATGCTTGTATTCATAGACGAAAGCGGATATCCTCGCCCTACTGATTCAACCAAAAATCCAATTTTACTTGGAGTTTGTATCCATGAAAATGATATTAAACCTATAACAAATCAGATATATAAATTAAAAGAAACGATTTATGGGAAACAAGACGAAATAAAGTCTACAAAACTTATTCGTGAAGCTACTATTACAAAAAATCGAACAAATAATAAAACTTATGTTGAAGGCATGGTTGACATCATCACTTCTTATGACGCTGCCATTTTTGCTGTAATTATGGACAGACCCGATGAATCAATTATTGTTCCTGAGCATCATCTTCCAAAACAATATTATCTGTTATTAAAAAAAGTGGAATTTTATTGTAACCACCACCACTATGGAAAAGCAATGATGATATTTGATGAGGTACATGAAGATGCTGATAGAAAAATTGCTGAAGCGATTACTGGCTTTTTGTTCAAAACAAATTTTGGACGTTCTTTCCATCACATATTAGAAATGCCATTGTTTGTCAGTTCTGCTGTAACTCCCGCAGTACAGTTTGCTGATATATTTGCTGGTATCGTAAGACATTATTATGAAAACAAACTTGATCAAAAAGAACCAGAAACAGAATTTCAAAAATGGATTGTAAAGCTCTTTACCCAATTACATAATATCTCAGAGAATCTCAAATGTTTTAGGAACTATAAATAATGTTGGGAAAATAATTAAATATGCACATAAAAAAGGAGCTATTGTAGTACTTGATGCATCACAAAGTATTCCACATACAAAAATTGATGTACAGGCTTTAGATGCGGATTTTGTTGTATTTTCTGGACATAAAATGCTTGCACCTCTTGGAATAGGCGTACTTTATGGAAAAAGAGAATTGCTAAATAAAATGTCTCCATTTTTAATGGGTGGAGATATGATAGAATATGTATATGAACAAGAAACAACATTTGCTCCATTACCAAATAAATTTGAAGCAGGGACTCAAAATGTTGAGGGTGTTGTAGGCTTAGGAGCTGCGATTGATTATATTGAAAATTTAGGATATGATAAAATACAAGAAATCGAGGAGGAAGTGGTTTCTTATGCAAGAGAGGAATTATCAAAATTAGATTATTTGGAACTATATATGACTCCTAATAAAGAAAATCATTCTAGTGTAATTTCTTTTAATATAAAAGGAGTACATCCACACGATGTTGCAAGTATTCTAGATAGCGAAGGAGTATGCATTCGCTCACGGAAATCACTGTGCTCAGCCTCTTATGAGATTTTTAGGAATTGATTCTACTTGTAGAGCAAGTTTCTATTTTTACAATACTAAAGAGGATGTGGATAGACTTATAAAAGGATTAAATAAAGCATATAATATGTTTAAAAAATATATAGGAGGAAAATAAAACGTGAGAAGAGGAACACATCAATATCCATTCAGAGGAAAAATGGTGACTTTATCTGATATTTCTAGATACTATAATAATAAAGGAATAGAATTAAATCATACTATGTTTACAGCAGAGGTAAAGAAAGTTGCAGATAAAGTTGGAAGAGAAAATATAACAGAAGAACAAGTTTTAAATTCTGTTAAAAATACACTTTGTAAAAAGAATTTGGGAACAGTTTTGCCTGAACATAGGGAAAACTGTATAAAAGAATTTGGGCAAGATTTTTGGAATGATGTAGTAGCTAGAAAAACAGCTATTGGTCAAGCAAGAAAAGCGAGACTGGAAAGTGAGAAAAAATTTAGAGAGAGTATGAAGGTAGACCTAAACCTAACACCAGAAGTAAAAATAACTGAAAAAAATATAATTGAAAGAGAGGTTAAAGATGGAGGAGCTAGATAGCATATATAATGAATTAATAATGGAACACAGTATGAACTCATATAACAAAAAGAAATTAAAAGATGCAAGTTACGAGGAAATTGGACATAACCCAAATTGTGGAGATGAAATTACATTAGAAGTAAAGTTAGATGGTGATATTATAGAAGATATGGCCTTTTCTGGTCATGGTTGTGCAATTTCACAAGCTTCAACCTCAATAATGATAGATACTTTAAAGGGAAAGACTGTAAAAGAAGCACAAGATATAATAAAAACTTTTATAGGAATGATAAAAAGAGAACAGGAAAGCGAAGAAGAACTAGAAAAATTAGAAGATGCTATAGCATTTAAAAATATAGCAAATATGCCAGCAAGAGTAAAATGTGCACTTTTAGCGTGGCATACACTTGAGGATATATTAAATAAAAATGAAGAAAATGGGAAAGGAAGCATTAATTGCTGTTGTAAATAATATGGAAAATAAAAAAGTATTGTTAGGTATGAGTGGTGGTGTTGATAGCTCTGTTTCTGCTCTACTTTTAAAGGAAAAAGGATATGATGTAATAGGAACAACCTTAGAATTATTTGTAGGAAGCAGTTGTTGCAATACAAATACTTACAGAGATGCAAAAAATGTATGTAATCAAATAGGAGTACCACATTTTATCTTTAATTATAAAGAAGAATTTAAAAAATATGTAATTGATGATTTTATAGATTGTTATGCAAATTGCAGAACTCCAAATCCTTGTATAGAATGTAACAAATATATGAAATTTGGCTTAATGTGGGAAAAGGCCAAAGAAATGGGATGTAATTACATAGCAACAGGTCATTATGCTAAAACAGAATATTCTGATGAATACAAAAAGATAGTATTAAAAAAATCAAATGCGGGTAAAAAAGACCAAAGTTATGTATTATGGAATATTCCAAAAGATTTAGTAGAACATATAGTATTTCCTTTATCTGATTTTGAAAGCAAAGATGAGATAAGAAAAATTGCAAAAGAAAATGACCTAAAGGTTGCCAATAAACCAGATTCAGAAGATATCTGTTTTATTCCAGATGGAAATTATAAGAAATTTTTAGAAATAAATTCTGACATAAAGCCAAAACAAGGAAATATTGTAAATTCCAGGGGAGAGATTTTAGGAAGACATACAGGGTTATACAATTACACAATTGGACAAAGAAAAGGTCTTGGAATTTCTAATAAAGTACCTTTATTTGTTCTTGGATTTAACAGAGCAAAAAATGAGGTTATTGTTGGAGAGGAAAAGGAGCTTTATAAGTCTGAATTGGAGGTTAAGGACATCAATTTATTGTTATTTGATAAAATAGAGGATTGGCTTGATGTTGAGGTTAAAACTAGATATTCAGCAAGACAAGCTAAAGCTAAAATCATACAAGATGGGGAGAGAATTAAAGTTAAGTTTGATGAACCTCAAAGAGCAATTACCCCAGGACAGTCTGCAGTATTTTATATTGGAGATATTGTTGTTGGGGGAGGAAAAATTTATATATAATATTAATAAATAATTAATGAAATCTTAACAAAGTTATGCTATAATAACTTCGTTAAGATTTTTTTAAAGGGGAAAAAATGAAAGTACTACTATATACAGAAAATGAAAAAATATTATCCAAAAGTGGTCTAGGAAAAGCCATAAAACATCAAATGAATGCTCTAAAAGCTGTAAATATTGAATACACAACAAATCCAAAAGACGATTTTGACATAGCACATATAAATTTTTACGGCTTAAAATCATATAGACTAGCCAAAAAGCTAAAAAAGCAAGGCAAAAAAATAGTATATCACGCACATAGCACCGAAGAAGATTTTAGAAATAGCTTTATATTTTCAAATCAAGTATCAAAACTATTCAAAAAATGGCTTATAAAGTGCTATACACTTGGAGACGCAATAATTACACCAACAGAATACTCAAAGAAACTATTACAAAGCTATGGAATAAAAAATGACATATATGTAGTATCAAACGGTGTGGAATTAAAAAATTTCGGACACGACGAAAAAGCAGGTAGAGAATTTAGAAAAAAATATAATTTTAAAAAAGAAGATAAAATAATTGTTGGAATAGGATTATATATTGAAAGAAAAGGAATAATAGATTTTGTAGAGCTTGCAAAACAAATGCCTAAATATAAATTTATATGGTTTGGATATAGTCCATTAATCTTCTCAAGAAAAAATGTTAGAAAAGCTGTTAGTACAAAACTTGATAATTTAATATTTGCAGGATATGTAGAACAAGATACGATTTGCCAAGCTTTAAATGGATGTGATGTGTACATTGCACCAACTTACGAGGAAACAGAGGGAATAACAATTATAGAAGCGGCAAGTTGTAAAACTAATATGGTTGTAAGAGATATACCTGTTTTTAATGGTTGGCTTGTTGATGGGAAAAATGTTTATATGGCAAGAAATGTTAATGAGTTTAAAAATAAAATAGAGGAAATTGTTAGTGGAGAGTTACCAAGTTTGGTTCAAGAGGCTTATAACATAGCTGAGGAAAGAAAAAGTGAAAACATTGGTGAGAAATTGAAAAATGTATATCAAAGCTGTAAAGCACTACAAAACGAAAAAATCAAAGGGGAAAAATAAAATATGAATATAGGATTATTTACAGATTCATATCCGCCATACATAAATGGAGTAGCAACAAGTGTGTACAACTTAAGAGAAGCACTAAAAAAACTAGGACACACGGTTTATATAGTAACAGTAAATGACAGCATAATAAAACACGAATATGATGAAAAAGAAAAAGTATTAAGAATACCGGGAATACCAATAGGAATATATGATTATAGACTAAGTGAAATATATTCGGTATCAACTGTAAAAATAATAAAAAAATGGAAACTAGATGTAATACATTCACACACCGAATTTGGAGTAGGAATATTTGCAAGAATATTAGCAAAAAAATTCAAAATACCTCTAGTCCATACATATCATACATTATATGAAGATTATACACATTACATTACACATAATCATTTCGATAAATTAAGTAAAAAAATAGTAAAAGACTTAACAAAAGTATATTGTGTGAAAACAGCGAAAGAAACAATTGTACCAACAGAGAAAATATACAAACTATTTAAAGAAAAATATATGATAACAAAAAATGTAAGTGTAATTCCGAGTGGAATAGACATAGAAAGATTTTTTGAGGAAAATGTAGAACATGACAAAGTTGAACAAATAAAAGAAAAATACGGGATTACTAAAGATGATTTCACAATTATATTTGTAGGAAGGCTAGCACAGGAAAAAAACATAGAATTTTTACTAAATGCACAACAAAAATTAATAGAAAAAAGAATCAACAATATAAAACTATTAATAGTAGGTGATGGCCCAGACAAAGAAAATTATATAAATATAACTAGAAAACTAAATATATTTGATAAAGTAATATTTACAGGAAAGATTGAACAAGATAAAATACAATATTACTATCAATGTGCAGATGCATTTGTTACAGCATCAAATTCAGAAACACAAGGACTAACAGTAATAGAGGCAATGGCAGCAGGAGTTGTTCCAATTTGTATAAATGATATGGCTTTTATTGATATGCTTCCTAAGAAGAGTTTATTTAATAATCAGAAAGAATATATAAACAGGCTTATAACATTTTCGGCAGATGAGGAACTAAGAAAAGAATACAAAGCAGAAATTAGAAAAAAAGCGGAAGAATATAGCTCTAATACTTATGCTCAAAGAGTGCTTAACGTATATAGTGGAGTACTAAATGGAGGAAAAAAAGATAACACATTAAAAAGTAGGGAATTGATAAATGAAAAGAAAAAAATGGTTGAGGAATTTATTTAATATAGTTACAATTATTATGACTGTATTAATTGTAATTTTTATTATTTATGGAATAAAGCTTGAAATATTTAAAGATAAAAATATTTTGATTGATTATATGAAAAAATTTGGAGTTTTTGCACCAACGTTTTTTATATTTATTCAAATTATACAAGTGATTTTTCCTGTAATACCAGGAGGAGCAAGCTGCTTAGCAGGTGTTCTTGCATTTGGACCAGTAGAGGGATTTATTTATAATGAAGTTGGATTAGTTATAGGATCTATTGCAGCATATTATTTATCTAAAATATACGGATTAAGGCTTATAAATAGTCTGTTTAAGAAGGAACAGGTTGATAAATATTTGGGATATATAAGAACAAACACTTTTGAAAAGGTTTTCTTTTGGGGCATTTTTTTGCCAGGACTTCCAGATGACCTTTTATGTTATATTTCGGGATTAAGTAATATTTCTTTTAAGAAGTTTTTGGCTATAGTGGTTTGGGGGAAACCATTGGCTTTGATTATGTATAGCGTTTTTGCTTATGTAATTTAATATGATTTGGGATATAAATACTTGGATTAGGTTATACTAATTTAGGTATTTATTTTTTTCTTAAAAGATATTGTTTCGTAACTGTTACGAAAATATTACATTTTCTTTGCATTTGTGTGATATGTGTTGAACGAAATCAACCTGTGTAGTAAAATGTGTACATAGCAAATTGTGTATGAGATTGAGAGGAGAAATTTGATATGAGAAAATATGAGGAAAATACGGGAATTACTCTGATTGCTCTTGTTGTAACTATAATTGTACTTTTAATATTAGCAGGAGTTAGTATCTCTATGCTAACAGGACAAAATGGAATATTAAATAGAGTGGCAGATGCAAAAGAAAAAACAGAAGTAGCACAAAAAGATGAAGAAGAAAAAATGCAAGGATATGAAAGTTTGATAGATCAATATACAGGTACGATACCAGAGGGATTGAAAGTTGGCTCAGAAGTAACATACGCGCCAAGTGGAACATATAATTGGCAAGCAAAATATTGCTCATCTGAAAAAACAGAAGGAACAGATGATGTTACATTAAATAGTGCAAGTGGACAAAGTTATAATATAACTGAGTGGAAAGTACTATCAATAGAAAATGGAAAAGTAGAATTGGTACCAACTAATCCAACAGAAGGAACTGTTTATTTAGGACAAGCTCAAGGATATAATAATGGAGTAAAATTGCTAAATGATGCTTGTAGTAGTTTATATGGAAATACAAGTAAAGGAATAACAGCAAGAAGTTTGAATATTGATGATATAGAAAAATATATGAGTGATGATAAATTAGCTGAAGTGCATCAATATCAATATACTTCTGGTGGTGGTGTAAAATATGGTACACAATTATCATCAGCATATACAAGTAATAAAAATTACCCATCAATATATGCAAAAGAAAATTTAAGTGTTATAAATGGAAACAAAAAAACAGATGGACTAGGTATGAGTGAACAATCAACATTTGTAGAAAAAACAGATGATGGAGAAACAGATGGCAAAATAACAACAGCAACAAGTATACAACCATACCAAACATATTGGTATAAAGATAATTCATATATGCAAGGAGCATTTAGAACAGCAACAAGTGAAACAAATTATTATGATTTATTAATTCCACAAGGTTCAAGTACATACTACTGGCTGGCTTCACGCTGCGTTAATACCTACTCAAGTGGTTGCGACTTTGGTATGCTCAGCGTGTATAGCGGTGACGTTGACGCTTACAATATGTACGGCTCGTACGACGGCACTAACAGTGACTCTCGTGCGTTGTTTTCCGTAGTTTCTCTAAACTCTGGACTCATAACTGGGGATGCAACAAGTGGATTTACAGTAAATGGAAATTAAGGAAAAATAAAAAAAGAAAATAGTAAAAACATTGCTATTTTCTTATTTTTTTAGTATTGATTACATTTTTATTTCAAAAGCTTTCTAATCTCCTCAAACAAAATAGGTTTAAACTCCTCAATAGGCAAAGGCATATTATACAAAATCGAATTAAAAGAAGTAGAACTTGCGAGTTCAATAATCATAAACAAAGTAGCTTCTGGACATTTAAGTTTAATATTATTTTTCTCAACACCATTCATAAAAATACTAAAAATAGAACCATCATCATAAGGCAAATCAGCTATTTTATTCATAGCTTGGTTATAAATTCCTAAAGATAAATTTTTAGAAATAAACTTAAGAAGCAAATGGTTTTTATTTAAAGCATCAATAATATGTTCAATAATAAAAATAATTTGGTCCTCAAAATTTGAAATTTCCGTTTTCCTTAAAGCCCTTATGGCATCAGCAAAAAGCTTTCCGAGATTTTTTTTCAATTAATTTATTTTGAATGTCATATTTATCCTTAAAATATAAATAAAAAGTACCTTT
>OGDU01002850.1_pt1 | contig 10341 bp, 9 predicted proteins | sample 1570371 | NCBI WGS metagenome assembly OGDU01 (sample SAMEA2581977, study PRJEB24529) | metagenome | biome: Human gut stool | place: China | collected 2011
TTGCAGATATGCTTTATGAAGAAAAAAATGAGGCAGTTCTGTCATCTTTCTGGGGTTCGACAGGCTTAATGCTCATTGCAGGAGGAATTCTATATGGGATTTTTCTGATATTTTCCGGAGTTGGGCTTATAGATAAGTTTTTATGTTTTGAGTTGTTTGGAGAACTGATCGTTACATGGAATGCGATGAGTTATCTTACTGCAATTAAAGATTACAGAGGAATTATGTTATCCTTTCTTGCTGCGATCGCTGTTACTTTTCTTTCGGGAGCTTTATTGTTGTTTCTGGGAATTTCCCATGTGGAAGCATTGATGGCTGCGGTATGCATTGGATATGGGATCATGCTTTTATGGGATGTTGTTTTACTGTATGAGTATTTTCCACAAAGTGATATCAGTGCATTCTTATTTTTAAGGTGGGCAGATGAGTTTCTGCCGCTGGCATTTACAGGACTCTGCATTAATATCGGGCTGTTTGCCCACCTTGTGATCATGTGGGCCGGACCGCTGGGGAAACAGGTAAAAGGGCTTTTTTATGGGGCACCGTCACATGACGTACCGGCATTGATCGCATTTCTGACAATTCTGATCACCACTGTAAATTTTGTGGTTTCTGTAGAAGTTAATTTTTATCCGAAATACAGGAACTATTACAGTTTATTTAATGATGGGGGAACCATTAAGGATATTATGCAGAAGCTGACCTGCGATGAAGCCATCATGAAGCAGATCACCATGGATACGCAGGACTACACCAACAACGAGAAGGCTATGAACGAGATCGCAAACAGCGATTACAGCTCCGCTTTCCTCGGCGGCCAGAACCACATCGCTCTGTTTGCAGAGGCTGCAGCCAAGATCGATATGTCCAACGCCGGCCCGTACGATCAGGGCCTGAACGAGAGCTTCCAGAACGCTTTCAAGGATTACTTCACCGGCAACGTGGAGGAGGATGCCGCCAAGGCAAACTTCGAGACCGCCATCAAGGAGAAGTACCCCGAGCTGACCGATGTGGTCTGGCCCGCATAAGCGGTTTTACTCCGAACTGAAAATCAAAGCAAAGGGGCGGGCGGCGTATCTCGCCCGCCCCTTTGGTTTTGCTGTGACCCGGCAGGAGGGAGATCTCATGGGAGAAAAAACAAAGAAGAAAGGGTCGATCAGCTACGCGAAATGGGGCTATATCTTCATTGCACCGTTCTTTATCATCTTCGCGGTATTCCAGCTGATCCCTCTGGCATCCACCATCTATTACAGCTTTTTTGAGTATTACCGCAGCGGTCTGAAGATCATCGGACCCAGCTTTGTGGGTCTGAAAAACTACATCACCCTGTTCGCGACCGATCTGCCCAAGTATTTCAGCAACACGCTGATCCTCTGGATCATCGGTTTTATCCCGCAGATCATCGTCTCGCTGCTGCTGGCGGCATGGTTCACCGACCTGCGGCTGAAGCTGAAAGGACAGACCTTCTTCAAGACGGTCATCTACATGCCCAACCTGATCATGGCCTCGGCTTTTGCCATGCTGTTCTTCGCCCTGTTCTCGGATAACGGCCCGGTGAACGCAGTGCTGCTGAGCATGGGCTGGATCAAGACCCCCATCAGCTTTTTGAATACTGTGTGGGGCAACCGTGGTCTGGTGGGCCTGATGAACTTCCTGATGTGGTTCGGCAACACCACCATCATGCTGATGGCAGCCATTATGGGCGTGGATCCCACCCTGTACGAGGCTGCAGAGCTGGACGGCTGCACCCCGAACCAGATGTTCTGGAAGATCACCCTGCCCCTGATCCGCCCCATTCTGGTCTATGTGATGATCACCTCCATGATCGGCGGCCTGCAGATGTTCGATGTGCCGCAGATCCTGACCAACGGCAAGGGCGGCCCCGACCGTACCTCCACCACCATGATCATGTACCTGAACAACCACCTGTTCAGCAAGAACTACGGCATGGCCGGTGCAGTATCTGTGGTGCTGTTCCTTGTGTGTGCAGTGCTGTGCGTCGTCGTGTACTTCTCGCTGACCAAGGAGGATGACGGCCTGACCAAGGCTCAGCGCAAGGAACTGAAAGCAGCCAAGAAGGCTGCTGCCAAAGGAGGGAAATAAGTATGGCACATACGCCTAAAAACCAGTCCGAAAAGGCGATCCTGACCGCCCGCCGTGCGTGGTGCTATCTGGTGCTGGTGCTGATCAGCTTTCTGTGCCTGTTCTTCTTCTATGTGCTGATCATCAACTCCACCCGCACCCACTTCGAGATTCAGAAGGGCTTCTCGCTGATGCCGGGCAAGTCCATCATCACAAACTTCCGCAACGTGCTTACGGATGCCAACATCCCCGTGATGAGCGGCATCCGCAACAGCCTGCTGGTGTCTGCCTGCTCGGCAGCGCTCAGCGTCTACTTCTCGGCACTGACGGCCTACGGCATCTACGCCTATAACTTCAAATTCAAAAAGGCTGCCTTTGCCCTGATCCTGCTCATCATGACCATGCCCACACAGGTGTCCGCACTGGGCTTTCTGCAGTTGATCTCCAAGATGGGGCTGAAAAACAGCTTCATCCCTCTGATCGTTCCCAGCATTGCGGCACCCACCGTGTTCTTCTTCATGAAGCAGTATCTGGATGCCTCCCTTCCCATGGAGATCGTGGAAGCCGCCCGCATTGACGGCGCAGGCGAGTTTTATACCTTTAATAAGATCGTGCTGCCCATCATGAAGCCGGCTCTGGCTGTGCAGGCCATCTTCTCCTTCGTGGCCAGCTGGAACAACTATTTCATCCCGGCTCTGGTGTTGGACACTGCCGACAAAAAGACCCTGCCGATCCTGATCGCTCAGCTGCGCAGCGCGGACTTCCTGAAGTTCGATATGGGCAAGGTGTACATGATGGTGGCCATCGCCATTCTGCCGGTCATCGTCGTCTACCTGCTGCTGTCCAAGTTCATCGTCCGCGGCGTTGCTTTGGGTGGCGTGAAAGGCTAATGACCTCACAATAACACCTTCATTTCTCTGTTACAGCATAGCAAAGCCCCCGGGGGTCACACCCTCGGGGGCTTTGTGCGTGGTAAAAAACTTAAATCAAGATCCCATCGCAATGGTCGATCTCGTGCTGGATGATCTGCGCCGTCCAGCCGGTAAAGGTCTTGATGCGGGGTTTGCCGTCCATGGTCTGATACTGCACCTTGATGCTCTGGTAGCGCTTTGTTTTTCGCACGCCTTCCAGCGAAAGACAGCCCTCCTCGGCTTCGTACTGGCCGGATTTTTTCAGGATGACCGGGTTGAACAGCACCAGATACCCGTCCTCAGCTTCCACTGCAATGATGCGCTTGAGCACGCCGATCATGTTGGCAGCCATGCCTACACAGCCATCGGCGTGGGCGGTCAGGGTCTCCAGTAAGTCCCGCGCAACAGGGGCGTCCTCCGGGGTGGCAGGGGCGGACTTCTGCGCCAGAAACAGCGGGTCGTGCATGATAGGCTGGATCATAGTAATATCTCCTTTATTCTTCAGTGCAGCTTAAAAAGATGCCTGCCAGCAGCCCGATGACCGCCGGGAGCACCCAGCCAAAGCCCAACGCCGCCAGCGGCAGGGCGTTGGCAAGAGCAGAAAGCGGGCCAAGCGGCAGCGCGGCGGCAATGCTCTGCACGGCAGTGCAGCCGATGCACAGCGGATAGACCCGGCGGCGCTGTTCCAACCCGGGCACGAAGGAAAGCGTAATCAGCACAATGGCTACCGGGTACAGGGCGTTGAGCACCGGGACGGATAACCGTAGGATATCTGCCAGCCCCAGATTTGCGATCAGCATACTGGCAGCGGCAAAAAAGGCGGCAAGAGCAGGGTAGGGGATGCGGGAAAGCAGGGTGTGGAAATACTCTCCCACACAGGCGATCAGCCCCACACAGGTGTTGAAACAGGCCAGCATAAAGATGGCAGCAAGGAGCACCAGTCCAGCTTTTCCGAACAGCCGCTCGGCCAGCACGGTCAGCACCTCGGCACCGGTGGCAAGGCCGGGCGCGGCGGCACCGGTCAGTGCTCCGGCGTGTCCCAGCATGGTGTAGACCGCCAGCAGCAGCCCGCCCGCCACAAGCCCTGCACGGATGGCACTGCGCTGCACGTCCTGCTCCCGGTCAACGCCTTGCGCCCGGATGTTCATGGCAATGACCGCACCAAAGTTCAGCGCTGCAAGGGCGTCCATGGTCTGGTAGCCGTACAATACGCCCTGTAATACGACTGCGGAACGATACGTCTCGGTGGGCGCAGCGTACTGCGCCGCCAGCGGGTGCAGCAGACAGCCGCCGAACAGAATCAGAATCAGAACCAGCAGGCAGGGGCAGAGCAGCCTGCCCAGCCAGCGGGTGAGCCTGTCCGGGTGCAACGCTACCAGAAAGGCTGCCCCGAAGAACAGCACGGAGTACCCCAGTTGAAGCCCGGCACTGCTGCCCAGCAGCGGGGTGAGCATGGCAAAGGAGGTGCTTGCGGTGCGCGGAATAGCCAGACACGGCCCGATGGACAGGTAGATCAAAATCATGAACACCTGCGCGAACACCGGATGCACCCGCCCGGCCAGTTTATCCAGACCGTCTGCCCGCGCCACCGCGATAACTCCCGCGACTGGCAGACCTACGGCGCTGATAGCAAGCCCCAGAAAGGCGGGCCAGAGGTTTGCCCCTGCCTTTGCGCCTAAATCGGGCGGGAAGATCAGGTTGCCTGCCCCGAAAAACATGGAAAACAACGTAAAACCGACAAGCAACAGCTTGCGGCCCTTGAGCGCTTGCGTCAAAACTGTCCCCTCTTTCCTACGCCGGTGCCAAAGTTGCACCGCATATTGTTTCCAGTTTACACTGGATGTAAATTCATGTCAAGCACACAACGGTTGAATAAAAGTATATACAGCGCAAGCCGACCCGCCGCAGGTGGTGCACAGGTCATTCCCCTTTGCGGGGCGGTATGGTATACTATACCTTATAATAGGCAGGGGAAGAGGGCAGTTTATGAAGCAGAACAAGCAATTTTTTCGCCGTCTGCTGGCGGTGGCGTTCTGGCTGGCGGTGTGGCAGGCCGCAGCTATGGCCATCGGGCAGGAGGTGTTTTTGGTATCGCCGGTGCAGGCGCTGCGCACCTTGGTACAGCTGTTGCCAAGGGCGGATTTCTGGCAGCGGGTGTGCTTCAGCTCCGGGCGCATTTTGCTGGGCTTTTTGCTGGGCGCAGTGGTCAGTGTAGCGCTGGCGATATGTGCCGCCCGGTGGAGCGCCGCCGATGCGCTGCTGGCTCCGGTGATGCAGCTGGTCAAGGCTACGCCGGTGGCAAGCTTTATCATTCTGGCACTGGTCTGGGTGCGGGGCAGCGCCCTTTCGGTGCTTATCAGCTTTCTGATGGTGCTGCCGGTGCTGTACGGTGCGGTGCGCACCGGTATTGCCGGGGCAGACGTGCAGCTGCTGGAAATGGCAGAGGTGTTCCGTCTGCCTGCAGGCCGCCGCCTGCGGGCGATCTGGCTGCCTGCGGTGTTGCCGGCCTTCCGGCAGGGGTGCAGCGTGGCGCTGGGCATCTGCTGGAAAAGCGGCGTGGCGGCGGAGGTCATCGGCCTGCCCAACGGCAGCATCGGCGATGCGCTGTACCGTGCCAAAATCACCCTTTCCACCGGGGAACTGTTTGCGTGGACCTTTGTCATCATTCTGCTGAGCGCAGGCTTTGAAAAGCTGTTCCTGCTTGCATTGGATAAGGCCGTGGGTGCAGTGCTGAGAGAGGAGGGGGCAAAATGCTGAAGATCCAACACCTGACAAAGCAGTTCGGCGCGGTACCGCTCTTCACCGGCCTGTGCATGGAGGTGGACGCTCCCGTGGTGCTGTGGGCGCCCAGCGGCTGGGGCAAGACCACCCTACTGCGCATCCTGATGGGGCTGGAACGTCCCACCACCGGCAGCGTGGAGGGCGTAGGCCGGGTGGCGGCGGTCTTTCAGGAGGACCGCCTTTGCCCTCAGCTGAACGCGGTGCAGAACGTCACCTTGGTGCTTCCGGGGGCGGAAAACCAGTACAAAGAGCAAATTACAAGCGATTTTCAACAGCTTGGAATGGAACTTGCCGCCTTGCAGCTGCCTGCTCGCAGACTTTCCGGCGGGCAAAAGCGGCGAGTGGCGCTGCTGCGGACGCTGTGGGCATCCAGCGACACTCTGCTATTGGACGAGCCCTTTACCGGCATGGACCCGGACACCTTGCAGCGGGCGGCGGCGCTGCTGCGGCAGCGCTGCGCGGGCAAGCCGGTGCTGCTGGCTACCCATGATGAAAGCGCCATCCGCGCCCTTGGCTGGCCGGTGGTGGAACTGGAAAAGATGGGACGTTCTTGAATGCCCTCCGCTTTGCTCTGGGCATGATTTAAGGAATCTTTGTTTTTCAAATATGGCGTTTGTTTTAAAATCACCTAAAAAGCAAGGACGTGCAGCCCGCGGGCTGCACGTCCTTGCTTATAGAACATTCTTTAACTGAACAGGCTTTTAGTGTTGTGAGAATATACGGATAGTACTAAACCGACGCAGATGTACAGCATCAGCACCGAACTGCCGCCGGCGGAGTAGAAGGGTAGCGTGACGCCGATGACCGGCAGCAGGCGCAGGTTCATGCCCACGTTCACCGCGATCTGAGCCATCAGGGCACCGCCGATGCCGGCGCAGATGTAGCTGCCCAGCAGATCCTCGCTGCGGGCACCGGTGGCAAAGGTCTTGATCACCAGCGCCAGCAGAACGCCCAGCACTACGCAGCAGCCCACAAAGCCCGCCACGTTGCCGATCCAGCTGAGGATGAAGTCATTGTGGGCGTTGGGCACGCTGTAATACCTGCCTCCGAATAAGCCGTTGCCGAAGATGCCGCCGGAGCCCAGCGCGATCTCGCCGCGCTGCTGCTGGTAGATGATGTTCTTCCATACTGTCTCGCTGGGGGCCCAGCCGGTGGTGTTTTCCGGGTCCAGCACCGCCAGAATGCGGTACCACTGGTATCCCTTGCCAATCTTATCGCTGAAAAAGGCAAAGGCCACCGCCACGGCAGCGCCCGCCGCCGCAAAGGCTGCAAAGATATACTTCCAGCTCAGCCCGGCGGCAAAGAGCATACAGCAGCCGATGATGCCGTAGATGATGGCCGTACCGTCGTCACCCTGGATATGGATGATGCCGATCGGCACGAAGAGATGGAGCAGCAGCTTGCCCAGCTCTTTCGGCTCATTGAGGCGGCTGCGGACATTGTTCAGATGCATGGCGAAGGTAAGGATGAAGCTTATCTTTGCCAGCTCGGTAGGCTGGAAGGTGAAGCCGCCCAGTTTGTACCAGGAATAGTTGTCGGTGTCGCCCGCGTTGTAGCCGATGGTCAGCGGGCCGATGGTCACATTGCGGATGACCAGCGTGGGCAGCACGAGGCCCCATGTGAGCACCACATGGACAGGCCAGACATTGACGAGGCTGCGGTAGTCGATGTTGGACAGAAGGATGGCCACCAGGATGCCGATGGCCGCTGCGCCCGCCTGCACCACGGCCCGGCGGTAGTCGCCGATGCCGGTGAGCTGGCCGGTGAGCTCATCCACGGCAAAGCCGCTGCCCTGCTTTGCCGCCCACGACGACAGCGCCAGTACCGCCATCGCGCTGCTGAACAGGCAGAGCAGCAGGTACATCTTGTCTGTCCGTTTCCAATATCGCTGAATGCTTTCCAAAAAAGCACCACCTTTCTGTATCCTTGGGAAGCCGTTTTCTAAGCGTTGCACTCCGCTTACGAAAACAGCTTCCTCGAAACCCCGCCTCACAGCCGGGCATGATCCCCCATATACCTTATTATACAGCAGGAGAGAGAGGCGCGCAAGATGGCCGGTTGTGACAGCTTTGCAAAATCGGCGCAGAACGCTTGACAAAGGCCGATATGCCCTCTAAAATGAAACGTACCGGGGCGGTAAATGGCCGGTCCCCGGCGTTCTTGGAGGAACAGTTTTTACATGAAGGAACAACGCCATCGAATTTTGTGCGCGGTCTGCGCACTGGCACTGGTGCTGACGGCTGTGCTGGCTCCCGCCGCATGGGCGGCAGACGGAGCGGGCGAGGTGCAGGATACGGCAAAGTCTACCCTCACCACGGGCGATGCCGCCGAGATGCAGCAGGCAGACGCCGCTGTGACGGCCCTGACCGGCAGCGACGAATACGAGCAGATGTCCCGGGAAGAACGGCTCACCTCGGCCCTTGCGGAGCTGGATGAACTGGCCCGGAAGGGGCTGGTGCGCCGGGACTCCATCCGCACCGACGAGGAGAACGGGATCGTCAGCTTTACCTACCGCTGCGGCGTGCTGGGCGGCATCCTGCTCACTCTGCCCGACGAGCTGGACGAGATGACCTTTGACGCCGGAGACAACGGCCTGCGCGCCCCGAGGGACATTGCTCAATGCACTCCCCGCACCGCCGAGATGCCCCTGACCGACGATGTCCGGCAGGCTGCGGAGGCCCGGCAGTACAGGGAGAACGCTCTGCCTGAGACGATCGGCCGTGCCGCCATTTATTATGCCTTCGATAATACGGTGAACAGCTCCCGCTTTCCGTATTATTCCTATATGCAGGGCTTCTGGGAAGGCATGGGCCTGCGCACGACGATGAACACCCGGGTGACCCTGTCGGACCTGCGCCGGATGAACAAATACGATTTGTGCATCCTGAGCGCCCACGGTGCCTACTATACTTACAGCTACGGTACTTTCCGGAAGCACACCCGGACCGAGCCCATCATCCTGCTGACAGAAGCGTCCACGCTGTATAAAGACATCATCTACGGCTTTGACCTGCTGGCTCACCGCATCATCAAGCTCAACGGCCTTTACTGCGTCACAGCGGATTTCTTCCGCAATGCGTACCGCTCGGGCCAGCTCAGCAATACCATCATCTACTCCGAGACCTGTGAGTTCCTGGGCGTCACGAACAGCGTGGATGAGTCGATGGCCGAAGCGCTGCTGGCGGGCGGCGCACGGACTGTGCTGGGCTATGTGAACAACGTCTACACGGTCTACTCCCGCAGTATGCTCTGGGATACCATCAACCATCTTGCGATGGGACAGACCATCGGCAGGGCGCTGGCCCATGCGAAGGACACCTACGGCGAGAACGACATCATCTGGTATACGGAGCAGGGCGGACGCCGCCCCCACGCCGCAGCAGCGTGTCTGGTGCTCTACGGTGACGAGAACGCCCGGCTGAATGTGCCGGAAAACTTCTCGCCCGAGGAACGCGCGGAGGCCGCGGAAGATATGCTGGCCGATGTGCTTGAAAGCGCGGCTTGAGCGTTGCACTTTTGGCGGAAATAGTTTATACTAAGGGACGGCAGAACAGGACGGCAGGACTCTGCCGTCCCTTTTTTATAGAAACGCATATGAGGTGGGATACCCATGTCTGAATTTATCACCCACTCCCGTGAGGAGACGGTGGCACTGGGGGCGCAGGTGGCGCAGCATCTTGCGCCCGGGGCGCTCATCGCCTTTACCGGCGGGCTTGGCGCGGGCAAGACGGCCTTCTGCGAGGGCATTGCCAGAGGTCTCGGCTGCACCGACCCGGTCAGCAGCCCGACGTTCGCCATCGTCAACGAATATCGCGGAGAGGGGATTCCGCCGGTGTATCATTTCGATTTTTACCGGATCGACCGGATCGAGGAGGCTTTCGATTTCGGGTACGAGGAGTATTTCTACGGCGGCGACCTGTGCCTGGTCGAGTGGCCCGAAAAGATTGAAAGCCTGCTGCCGGACGATGCGATGACGGTACGTATCGAAGTGACCGGCGAGGATTCGCGGACGATCGAGATCGATCCTCAGGACTGAGACGAATTGAAAGACTGATTAAGGTTAAACTATATGAATATGACAAAGAGTGCGTTTTTGTTCGTCCTGCTGCTTTTCTCCGTCCGGGCTTTCGGACAGACGGATACGATTTTCTCGAACAACGAAAAGATCCCGTGTATCGTCAAGGAGATCAAGGAGAGCTCTGTGGTGTACGTGCATCCGGGGGAAGAGCTTCTGAACAGTATTTATAAAAATGCCGTCCAGAAGATCGTCTTTAAGAACGGCCGGGTTCAGGTTTTTGCCGAGGCGACTTCGTTCAATGCGGTCAAGGGCGTCGACGATTACGAAAAAGTGACCGTGACGGCCGTCGAAAGCGAGGTGAAAGGGCTTTTCAAAGTGGGGGATGTCAGCGCCAAAGCGGTGGGAACCACCGAACTGTCCAATCAGGAGCGAGTGAAGAACCGGGCGTACCGGAAGCTTAAAATGGTGGCTGCGATGATGGGAGCGAACGCCGTCTACCTGACCAACCAGCGCACCGAAGGCAATAAGATCGGTTATTTCTCGTCCAGT
>OGDU01002853.1_pt1 | contig 10329 bp, 12 predicted proteins | sample 1570371 | NCBI WGS metagenome assembly OGDU01 (sample SAMEA2581977, study PRJEB24529) | metagenome | biome: Human gut stool | place: China | collected 2011
TGATCCTTGGCACGGCGGCACTGGCGGGTTGGTATGGCGCGGCGGCGATCCGCGGACTGTTCCTCTGATTCCAGCCGTGGCCGGGCTGGCTGCCGCGGGATCGCTATTGGATGAGGATGAAGACGCCGAGGAAAAGCGGCGGCGCATAGAGGCGAAAATCGCCGTCGAAAACTTCGGCGCGGCGGTCGGCCTCGCCGCAGGCGCGGCTCTGGCAGTGAAAGAAAAATTAGATGAATAGACTGCGCGGGAAGAACAGAAAAAGCAACAGCATGAGCAAACGATGGGAGGATTGTAAAAATGGCAAGCATCAAGCAATTGGACGAGCGGCGATATAAGATCACCGTCAGCAACGGCTACCGGCCCAATGGCAAAAAAGTCAGCAAGGCAAAGACCATCCAAGTCCCGCCCGGTGTTCCCAAGCGCGGCATCGGGCAGTATGTTGCCCACGCCGCCGAAGAGCTGGAGCGCAGCTTCAAGACCGGCTACGCTGAGGATGGCGAGATGACCTTTGAGGAATTCGCCTCCCGCTGGCTGAAGCGGCAGACGAAATACGCCCCCAGCACCATCGCCGCATACCGGCGAATGCTGGAGGTGGTGTATCCCATGATCGGCGGCATCCGCCTCAACAAGCTCCGACCGATGGCACTGGAAAATATGCTCTCCGCGCTGCGCAAGCGCAAGCATCACGGAAGACTTATCAACGAATCCACCGCGCAGCGATACCTCTCTGTGGTCTCCGCCGTACTCAGCGACGCCAAGCGCAACGAGATCATCGAGAAAAATCCCGCGCGGATGTTAGACCTGCCCACACCGCAGCGCACGGTGCAGCGCATCCCCACACGAGGCGAGGTGGAAAAGCTGCTGGACGCGCTGGCAAGGGAGCCGCGGCACTACCGACTGTTCTATCTGCTCTCCATGTACACCGGCTGCCGCCGGGGTGAGCTGTGCGCTCTGCAATGGTCGGACTTCACCGCTACGCAAAACGGTCTGCTGCTCACCGTCAGCCGCTCCCGCAGCAGCGTTCCCGGCAAGGGCATTGTGGAGGGCTCCACCAAAAACGGCAAGAGACGTGAAGTCTATCTCTCCGCCGACCTGCGGGGCATCCTCTTGGCCTACAAGCGCCGCAAGCAGATGGAGGCGGACAAGCAGCGCCGCAGGCTCAGTCCCTATCTCTTCACCGACGAGCAGGGGCAGCTCATCCACCCGGACACCTTCACCAAGCGGCTGCAGAAGATCTATGCCGCCATCGGCTTTCCGCGGGAGTACCACCTCCACACCCTGCGGCACTACTTCGTGACATCCCTTCTGCACTGCGGCGTGGACAAGCAGACGGTGGCAGACCTCGTGGGTCATGCGGATACCGGCTTTCTGGAGCGTACCTACTGCCACCCCCAGCAGGCGCAGAAGAAGCAGGCGGCTGACTCCATGCTCACCATGCTCCGTCCGGACGGCGGACAGATTTTCAATCTCGCCGCCTGTTCTCCGAAACGGCACAGTGCATGATTGTTGCTTTCGTAGAAATTCATTTTTCAAGAAAATTGTAATAGCTTTACCGCCGTGCTTGCGGTATGTTGTGCTTGCAAAATAAGCCTCAACTGTACCGAGGTCAAATGAAAGAGAGGTCATTTTTATGGCAAGCATCCGCAAGCGCGGCAGCAGCTATCTCATCGTGGTGTCCATGGGCTATGACTACAACGGCAAGCGCATCAAGCCCCAGCAGAAAACCGTCCACCCTCCGGAAGAGCTGACGCCCAGGCAGGTGGAAAAGTGGCTCAACGAACAGGCCGTCCTCTTTGAGCGGGAATGCCGCCACACGCCGCAGCCCGTCCAGCAGCTCACGCTGGCAAAATACATCGACCTGTGGCTGACGGACATCGCTCCTGGCAAGCTGGCCAAGTCCACCATCCGCCGTGACCGGCAGGACATCGAACGCATCCTCCCGGCGCTGGGGCACTACAAGCTCACCGAGCTGCGGCCGGAACACTTCCGGAATTTCTACGCAGAACTGCGAAAAGTCATCAGTCCCGATACGAAAAAGCCACTCTCCGAGTACACCATTGAGGGCGTGCACGCAACGCTGTGCAGCATCCTCTCTGATGCCGTGGAGGGTGGCTTTCTTTCGCATAATCCGGCATGGCGCACCTACCGCTACGCCGGTCGCAAGTGTGAAAAGAAGATCGCGGACGAGGAAACGGCGCAGAGGATCATCGCCGCGCTGGAGGACGAGAGCATCAAGTACGAGACCTGCTTCAAGCTCATCATCGCCACGGGAATGCGGCGGGGTGAGTGCTGCGGTCTCAAATGGTGCGACATTGATTGGGAGCAGTGTTCCATCCACATCTGCCGCAACGCCGTCAAGGTGACGGACGAGGAGATCTTTGTCAAGGAACCAAAGACCCGCGCAGGCAACCGCTATGTGTACTTCTCCGCCGAGATGGAAAGTCTCCTGCGGGAGTATCAACGGGAATGTGCATACATCACCGAAACCTATGACCAGAGAAAACTGACCACCGATGACTTCCTGTTCCGCCGTCAGGGAGCGCAGCTCCCCATGACGCCCACCACCTTCACCTACCGCTTCAAGCTGATTCTCAAGAAGAACGGCTTGCCGCAGGAGCTGAACGTCCATTCCCTCCGGCACACCGCCGCCAGTCTGATGATCGCGGGCGGCACGGATGTGGCAACGGTGGCGGGCATTCTCGGCCACAGCCAGCCCTCCACCACGCTGGACATCTACACCCACGCCTTCGATAAGAACAAAAAGGCGGCCAGCGCAAAGCTACAAGAAGGGTTGGATATTTGATTTTAATGAAAAGCGAGGATACTTTCTGTACCCTCGTTTTTTCATCACGATTTATTTTCAATACCGTTCTATCAATCGCTGTATATTTTCACGGACTACCGGATTCATCGTGTGCAAACGAATAGGCTCGAATATCCCGCGAGTTGATAAATTCAAAAAGATCCATATCTCATAGTTTCTTTGCATGGTGTTGCTCGTTGAGGCCGTGCCGGGTCAGCGCGTCCATGATCTTGTGATACACCACCTGATTGGGGTAATAGCGGTAGTCGGCAAAGATAGAGATGCCGGTGCTGTCGAAATGCTCCAAAATTGCGGCAGCGCAGGCGGCGCTGCGGCTCTGCCCATATTCGCACTGGCAGAGGATATCCAGCCCGTCCGCTCTGGCCTGATAGATAAATGCTGCCAGCGCGTCCGCCTCCAGCAGATAGGTGTCATAGGTCAGTCCCACATCCGGCAGCACCGACAAGTCCAAATCGCGGACAGCCACGGTGAATACCCGCGCTGCCGCGCCGGTGTAGTCCAACGGCGGCGTGGGTGCAGGTCTGTCTGTGGAGGGCGGGTCGCAGAAGGAGATGACCGCCGTGTGGGAGAGCGCATCGGTACGAAGCAATTCTTCGGCGGCTTTTCTGGAACAGATGGTCACGTTCATAGGCACTCCTTAATAGTCAAAATCAATATCACATTCCGACATTCCCGGCAGCGGCGGGTACTTGTAGCCAGTGTCGGGAACAGGAAGCTCCGGATGAGTATCATGCTCCACCACATACAGCAGGATGTGACGGTAGAAGGAGAAATAGTTGAATTCCGATGTGTTGGCCAGCATGGGCAGAGTATATCGTTTGACCGCAAGGTACTTGGCAAATGTACTGTCCACCAACTCGCCCGTAATGCCGTTGGGGAAAAGCCCCGCGTCCTCGTTGCGGAGCGATTCCAGTCTGTCGCGGCACTCCTTGGGGCTTTCACAGAAAGCGTCAAACGTCTTTGCATAGTACTTCTCTGGCAGTTTCATGGCCCGCCGCGTAAAATAAGGCCCGCCATCCGGATAGGGACCGATGTACACAAAGGAAGTGATCGTCTGCAAATGGAAACAAGCTTTGGTCAGCCACTCCTGGAAACGCGGATGATCCTCGCCGATGGCCAGAGCGCAGCAAAGCGCCCGACTGAGCCGGTCATCGTAGAGACTGAGCATCTTCCGCAGGGTCGTTTTTGTCACCGGAATATTTCTTGGGTGCAGATTTGCAACCCAGCGGTCTTTTCCCACTCTCGCCATACCCGTTCCTCCGACTTGATACAATTCGCGGTATGCCCGCAGGGACATGCCGTTGCCGGGAGATTCCTCGTCCTCCGTTTGCAGCTCGTTGTCATATTCCCAGCCGCAATGCGCGCAGATCCAGTACATATCCAGCGTCGGATGGCCGCAGACGGGGCAGAAAACGATGCGGAACATACCGGAGCGGTACTCCGGCGTGTTTTTCAGATCCTGTTCATTGTGCATGCGGCTCCTCCCAACTGATGCAGTTCAGACAGCCGCCCTGTTGGGCGATCTCCCGGATGTTGACGGTGACGACTTCCTTATGGAAGATCTGCCGCGCGGAAGCCTCGGCCTCGGCATCCTGCTCGATGCCAAACACCGGCAGGAAAACCGTCTGCTCTGTCTCCAAGTAGTTCAGGTAGCAGCCGACGGCGCTGATCCCACCCATCGGGACAAAGGGAAAATCCACCGCATCCAAGCCGTAGTCCCGCAGCGACCGCTTTACCTTTTGCTCAAAGCCGCAGGATGACAGTGGGCGATTGCACAGCACGGTGCGGTCATCGAGGAAACGCGCCATGCCATCGGCGTGACCGGTCATGTCGCTTTTCAGAGAGGGAATGATCAAAACCTCCGCCTCCAGCAGTTCCGAAAGCTCACGTACCAGCGCGGCAGGCGGATACTCCGGGTTTTCGGAAAAGATGCGGTCGCTGATCAGGACGCGCTCCCCGGACGGCGAGAACACCACGTTCCCGCCGTCAAGGTTGATATGGCTGTATGTAACCGGAAGGCCGAGCTGCTGAGCAAGATCCTTACAAAAATCAGTCCTCAGATCGGGATCACTTTTCAGATAGGACGGCTCATAGCGGAAGGACACCAGCTTTCCGGAGCCTGTCCGCACCGGCATGAAGTCCCGCAGCCAGATATCATTTGTACCATCCAACAGAGCATATGGAACAGCGTGAACAGCCAGTGCTGCGAACAGCGCTTTCGTCTCTGATTGGTATTGCCGCGGGAGAAGGGATGATATGTAAATCATTCAAACAGGTCTTTCCAATATTCACCGACCAATTTACGGCTGATAGCTACTTTTTGTGCCTCTGTATTGAGTTGGTCATCCGAATAAACGGCATCGATATATGCCTTCAATAGCTCTGTTTTTTGCGGCAGGGATTTCTTCTCCCCAGACTCTGTCACAAAACGCTGATTGATATCCCTCGCAATAGCCAGGTCCGCATCTTTGTACGTGCTGGATGCGATGCCGATGCGTTTTGTGCATACGATCACCTCTGTGGGATTTTGATCTCTTACAAGGACATTCTTGGTGTCATCTCGTAATTCGTGTGGGATCATACTGCTCAACTGTGCCTGCGATTTGAAAGTGCCATTGACCAGTGTGTATTTCAATAGATAGGAAAGATAGTAATTGCCGCACGACAGGCAAATATCCACACCGCTACGCTGGTCATCTGTTTTGTGGTGAAAATAGAGCACCCCATACCGATTCTTCTGACATTCGTTGCCGTGAACAGCTTCGTCAACAAATCCGGTGTTTGTGTCAGAATAGTATGCTTCGACCCATAGCGGCTTGATCGTGATATCACCGACTTTGATCACATACTCCGTCAGCAGTTTTTTGCCGATTTCTTGCAAAATCTTCACCTGTGCTGTTTTTTCGCTTGTGTTTTCCAACTGCCTAACCAAATCTGTCATATTTTTTCCTCCAAATTTCAATTTTTGTAGAAGCTATGCTATTATCATACCAAGTGCTGTGAAAAATAACAAGCACGGTACAGCGGTCAATAACACTGATTCCTTCTGTGCTCCTCCAGTACGCGTCGGATACTATCCTTGCGCGCTTCGTCCAAATCCTCGTCCTCGTTGTGATACTGTGAAACGGTCTCGTGCGTTATCTCGGGACTGTCCTTTGCGGTGGCGCTGCGGATGCGTTGGATGTCGGAATAGAGCAGCGTTTTCTTCTCGATAAACGCTTCGGTGATTTTTTCAAGAAACAGTTCATTCTCGGAAAGGACCCTTTTCGCCCTGTTATAGCACCGCTCCAGCTCTGCCTGCACCGCCGCCTCGCTGCGGACATTCAGGCTTTCGGACATACTGGCAGAGCGGTCGCTTTCAACATCAAGCAGAGAAAATCCCATCTTTCCCACATTGGCGGCCGCTTCACGGATGCAGTTGACCGCACGCTTGATGTCTCTGCCGCAGCCCTCTGCGAGCTGCCCCGGATACTGCATCTCCACGGCGGCTTTACCGGCCAGCGCAACGATCGCTTCACAGGAATTGGGAACCGTTGTACAGGTATGGACAAAGCCGCCGCAGCGATTTTCTCTGGAGGGAAGTAGGGAAGCGAACCCAACGCTGCCGGGGGATAGAATTTCACACGCCACCAAATGACCCGCTTCATGAAGCGCGGTCTTTTTGACAGCTTCCTCAGAATTGTGGGGAACATCTTCCGAGGCGCCGTATTGCTGCTTCAGCACCGTGCCGACCATGTCCTCCATCCCGATGCTGTCCTTTCGCGCGAAGGCTACACGGATCGCCGCTTCATTCAGGATCGTCTCCAGCTCAGCACAGGAATGATAGCTCATCATTTTTGCCAGATCCTTCATGTTGATATCATCAGAGATCCGCTTCCCAGATAGGTAGTAGGCGATGATTGCTTCGGCATCGGCTGCCGTTGGCGCCCACACCCCGATTTTACGATCAAACCGACCGGAGCGGCACAGGGAATCCGGCAGCTTACAAATCTCGTTTACCGTGGCGATCACAAATACATCCGTTTCCTTTACATCATCGATCCCCGCCTGCACAGCCACATATTCCGGCGCGTCACAGCGGGAGTCATCCTCATTGGCAAATTTATCCATGTCGTCAAGAAAGAGGACAGAGGGTGCTTCTTCCTTTGCTTTTGCAAACGCCTGCGCGATACTGTTGATAAAGGCGTCGCCACTTTTGTCCCGACGCACCGTAACCGTGTTCAGTCCGCATTCTTCTATGAAGCAATTTGCCAAAAGACTCTTGCCCAAACCGGGGTTGCCATGCAGCAGCAGTCCGTGGGGCAAACGAGCGCCCATTTCCTCATAGATCGTTCGATTGCGGATCATATCGCAGATTTGCAGCAATTCCCGCTTGATGGATCTGTACCCGATCACCTTGTCAAATGAACTCATATTTCTTTCTCCTTTGCGGTATTTGCCGTCAGTATAGCACCCTTTATAATAAGACCTGATTATATAAAATTATATAGGCTAAAATTGGGCCTTTTGAGAAAATTTCGTATGATTACACAAATTACGTTCACCCCGTATAGTCATTATCACGATGATTTGTACTGAATTTCAGCGCCGATTTCGGATCAGAATGCGGACAAAGACACCGCAAGTCACCAAAATGATGACTTGCGGCTGTTTCAGGCGCCTTAATAGGCTGTCGATCTACCACGGGGGACACGCCATTTGTCAGTCCCAGACTTGCAGAAGCACGATGGGACCGGAATCAGAAATGTGGTGCTCGTCCACCATGATCTGATAGGGCTGATACGGCTCGACCACGATTTTCTCCACGCCTTCCCGGTTGGATAGCTCGCGGACAAGCTCAGCAGTCGATATGTTTTTCAAATCCATTTTCGGTGCTCCTTCCTGTTTTTTTACGAACCGCCAAAATATGCTTCACGTTGTTTGATGCGCAGTTCCGCATATTTGCGGTACCATTCTACAGCTTCATCGTATCGTTCCGCTCGCTTATAAAACTGTGCCAGATGGTGTATACCAGCCTCACAACCTTGCTCGGCAGATTTCCGATGCCAATACTCGGCTGCCTCAAGATCTTTTTCCAGACCATTGGCTCCCAAACAGTAATTGTGTCCCAAACAATCCTGTGCGTAAGGATCTCCCTGCTCGGCAGCAAAGGCGATCTCCTCTATCGTAACAGATTCCAGCACATCGGGTCGAGCATACGCGGCGTCATCTAATTCTGTGGCAAAGCCCGGCTCCTCACGGAAAATGTGCAGCCGCTCCCGATCCATTTCATCGGCAGTATCCGAACGGTCTGCAATATCACTGACAGCGCTGATCTCCGCCCGTATATACCAGGTAATCGCCATTGGAAGGCTTTGCTTGACTCCAATCCCTTTCTCGTTGCACAGCCCCATCATGAATCGTGCTTTGGCATATCCGTGTGTTGCAGAACTCTTGTATAGCTCGTAGGCCTTCTTCTCGTTCTTTTTGCCCTTCATGCTTGCATATATCTGAGCCATCTGATACAATGCTCTGGCATCACGCTCTTTGAGTGCCTTTTCTCGCAGTTCCAGATGATCGATCAATTTTGGATCAAAAGCTACGTTCATATCTGACCTCTTTCCGTATGGTGTTTTGCAATCAATATAGCGCCTTTTTTATTTTGACCTTATCCATTGACCAATAGATAGATAAAAGTTTTTGAAGGAGTTCTCAAAATGAATGAAAAACATGAATGTCCGAAATGTCAATCGACAGATACCGTAAAAAATGGTACGGTGCGAGGAGTACAACGGTTTAAGTGCAAAAACTGCAAGTATAATTTCGTGCTGACAGACAAGCGCACCACGAAAGAACTTACAATTTTGAAAGCATTGTCTACACTTATCAATGCTTTGGGGGACATCCCTTACGATGAATTGGAGGAATTGCTGAACCGTGACCGTTCCCAGCTCCACCGCTGGAATAAGGCCAGTGAGATGCGAGAGCATCGCCCCAAAAGGCTTGACCACTGTAAAATTCCGCACGATGAATTAGGGACATATGTGGCTGCTCATCAAGGGTTGTTTGATTCGAGCCTCCCGATATTTGCGGCAGCAAGCAGCATTATTGAACGGGAGTTTTCCGTCATGCTGATTGTGCAGCGAAAATATGTGGTGGATTACGAATAATAATGGACGAGGAAATCTTTATCAAGGAACCCAAGACCCGCGCAGGTGATCGCTATGTGTACTTCTCCGCTGAGATGGAAAGTCTTCTGTGGGAGTACCGGCAGGAATGTGCATACATCACCGAAACCTATGGCCAACGGGAGATGACAGATGATGACTTCCTGTTCCGTCGACAAGGGGTGCGGCTCCCCATGACGCCCACAACCTTCACCTACCGCTTCAAGCTGATTCTCAAGAAGAACGGCTTGCCGCAGGAGCTGAACGTCCATTCCCTCCGGCACACCGCCGCCAGTCTGATGATCGCGGGCGGCACGGATGTGGCAACGGTGGCGGGCATTCTCGGCCACAGCCAGCCCTCCACCACGCTGGACATCTACACCCACGCCTTCGATAAGAACAAAAGGCCGCCAGCGCAGGCTTGCAGGAAATGCTGGAGATATGAATATGATCAGCACATTGGAAAATTGCAGTAGCGCTGTCGCTGACGGGAAATTCCACGTCATCATCATACTGCCAGCCGTCATCGCCGCGGTGGAAGCTCAGCGTCGTCCCATCCTGCTCCCAACTCAGCGCGGTCACCTTCGCAGGCTCAATGGATAAAACGGTTTCACCGCTGGTTTTGATTTGCTCCTGCTTTTCCTCCGTATGCAGCGCAGCCAGCGCCGCAAGGCAGACGATTATAAGGATGCCCGACAGGATGCCATTTTTTTAGTTCGATTCATCCTGGTTTCTCCTTTTCTTCCACGTCACCGCCACGCCGACGCCCAGATAGGTCAGTGGGAATACGCCGATCATCAGCACCTTCAGCAGCGAGGCCGTCGAGCTGCTGATGGTCAGGTAGTCATAGTTCAGTGACTTGCTGCGGATCGCCATGGCCTCGCTCTCACCGATCATATCCGCCAGCGCGTTCATAACGAGGTCGCCGTTGGCACCGGAAGACGAGGCGTTATAGGCATCCTCAAGGAAATAGGACGAGGTAAACCACACCATTTCTCCGCCGCTGGTCTGTATGGACACGCCGGTGGCAAAGGGACCGTCAATGTCGCCGTCCTCATAATCGTAGGTGGACATGGCGTAGCCCGCCGCCTTGCTGAAGGAGGTATCCGAGGTGGTCAGCAGCTCCGTCACCGTTCCGCTGGCGGAATCGTCCACGATCAAGCCCAGCGCGATAGGTATGATACTCTGATTGACTGTGCCTGCGTTTTCTCCGAAAATCGCGTTGATGTCCAGTCCTTCCTCAGCGGGGATCTCCGCAAATGGCCATGCGCTTGTACCGTTCAATTCACTCATAAATGCTGGCTCCTTTCATTTTGAGACAAAAAAAGACCGCAATCGCTCCTATGAGCAATTACGGTT
>OGDU01002859.1_pt1 | contig 10318 bp, 9 predicted proteins | sample 1570371 | NCBI WGS metagenome assembly OGDU01 (sample SAMEA2581977, study PRJEB24529) | metagenome | biome: Human gut stool | place: China | collected 2011
CGGATTCATCATGTTGATGCCGTCGTCGCTCGTCAGGGACCAGTTGTTATGCTTACCGGAACCATTGATTCCGTCAAATGGTTTCTCATGCAGCAGACAGGTCAGACCGTGATGTCCTGCGACACGCTTCATCGCTTCCATGACCATCTGGTTGTGATCGACTGCCAGATTGACCTGACAATAGGTTGGTGCTAATTCATGCTGTGCTGGTGCAACTTCGTTGTGCTGTGTCTTTGCACTGACACCCAGACGCCACAGTGTCTCATTTAACTCTTTCATGAATGCACCGACTCTCGGACGGATGCTTCCAATATAGTGATCATCAATCTCCTGTCCTTTCGGCGGCATCGCACCGAATAAGGTACGTCCGGTGTAGATCAGGTCTTTTCTCTTTAAATATTTGTCGCGATCGATCAGGAAGTACTCCTGCTCCGGTCCTACGGACGGGGTAACACGCTTTACTTCTGTGTGTCCGAAAAGGTGGAAGATTCTTGTCGCCTCTTTGTCGATGGCCTGCATGGAGCGGGGTCTTTTTATCGAGCGCTTCGCCTCTGTAGGAGCAGAAGGCGGTCGGGATACAGAGTGTTACGCCGGTTGCATCTTTCTTTAAGAATGCCGCGGAAGTGCAGTCCCAGGCGGTATATCCGCGGGCCTCGAAGGTCGCGCGCAGGCCGCCGGACGGGAAAGAAGAACCGTCGGTCTCACCCTTGATCAGCTCTTTTCCGGAGAGATCCATTAAAACTTTTCCCTGAGAATCAAAATTTCCGATAAAGGAATCATGTTTCTCAGCGGTCACACCGGTAAGGGGCTGGAACCAGTGGGTATAGTGGGTCGCGCCGTTGTCGACTGCCCAGTCTTTCATCGCATGGGCAACCACGTCCGCGATCGTCGGATCCAGCTCGCTGCCATCCTCGATGGTCTGCTTTAATTTCTTGTAGACGCTTTTCGGAAGCCGTTCCTTCATCACGGAGTCATTAAAGACATTCTCTCCGAAGATTGCCTCCACATTGATAGTTTCGCTCATAGTTTTCCTCCTCAATTCTGTATAATCTGCCCGTTATGGCATGGGGTGAAATCGTACTTTAAAAAGTATGAGAATTACCTGTAAATATTCAGCCTGTTCCAATCATGGTCTGCCAGGGTATTTCGGCTGAATTTCAATTTTAGCTTGAAAAAATGTTCTCCCTGATACTAGGGAGAACATTTTTAACTGCATGATAATGCAAGCTAAACGGCTTAGTCAGCTTTGCCGACAGAACCGAATAACTCCATTTTTGTCTTAACGGTCTCTTTAATTGCGTCGAAGCCCGGAGCAAGAAGTTTTCTCGGGTCGAATCCCTTTCCTTCAAGGTCTTTTCCTGCTTCGATGTACTTTCTTGTAGCGTCTGCGAACGCGAGCTGGCACTCGGTGTTAACATTGATCTTTGCTACGCCGAGGGAGATCGCTTTCTTGATCATGTCTTCCGGAATACCGGTACCGCCGTGGAGAACGAGCGGCATATCGCCTACAGCCTCTTTGACAGCTGCAAGTGTCTCAAAGCTTAAGCCCTTCCAGTTTGCCGGATATTTTCCGTGGATGTTACCGATACCTGCTGCAAGCATATCTACACCGAGATCAGCTACACGCTTGCACTCGTCCGGATCTGCGCACTCGCCCATGCCGACAACGCCGTCTTCCTCGCCGCCGATGGAACCAACCTCAGCCTCGATAGACATTCCCATTGCATGTGCAACCTGAACCAGCTCCTTGGTCTTCTCAACGTTCTCGTCGATCGGATAATGGGAACCATCGAACATGATGGATGTGAATCCAGCCTTGATGCACTTGTAGCATCCTTCGTATGTACCATGATCCAGATGAAGTGCAACCGGAACTGTGATACCGAGCTCATCATGCATAGCCTTAACCATAGCTGCAACTGTACCGAAACCGGTCATATACTTACCAGCGCCCTCGGAAACACCAAGGATTACCGGAGACTGTAACTCTTCTGCTGTCAGGAGAACAGACTTTGTCCACTCAAGGTTGTTGATGTTGAACTGACCTACTGCATAGTGACCAGCTTTTGCTTTTTCTAACATTTCTTTTGCAGATACTAACATAATGAATTCCTCCATAACTTAATCAATTTGCCGCAATGCGGCAGTTGTTTTTACCCTACCGCTATTATATATTACTTCCTGTAAAAAATAAAGTTAAATTTTTAACAAAACATACTTCCCGACAAGGTCTCTCACTCGCCCTGCGGCACCATAATCTCGACCGCCCTGCACAGGTTCTTCACCACAACCTCCTCATGGTCGCCGCCGAATTCCCCGTCCAGCGTCCACGGAATCGTATTCTTCGCCGTGAACCGCACCTCGCTGGTCTTAAACGAGTAGATCATGTCCGTATCGTCCACAAGATTGATCAACGATGCGATGATCTCGTTTAACTCGATCGGGTTCTTCGGCTTTTTGATGAGTGTGACCTCGAAGACTCCATCATCCAGCAGGACGTCCTTTCCGGCCATCCCCTTAAATCCGCCCACAGAGGTGGAGTTGCTGATCATCCCGTAGATGAACTCGTCCTGAAGACGCACATTGTCATACTCTACCTGCATGAGGAACGACGGGATGTCATGCAGGCACTTCGCGCCCTCTAAGATGTAAGCCGCGTGTCCGAGCACATTCTTCCACTCCTGGCTCGTCTTGTAGGAAACTTCCGTAAACAGTCCGAACGCCGCCACATATACGAAGAAGTCCCCGTTAAACGCTCCGATGTCGCACGGGAACACCCGTCCTGCAACGGCTGTCTCTGCCGCCTTGACCATATTTTTCGGAATGCCGAGCGATGTGGCAAAATCATTTGTGCTGCCCGCTGCAATATAGCCGAGCGGTACCTTTTTCTCACGGTGCATCATCCCCGTCACCACTTCATCCAGCGTACCGTCCCCGCCGCTGCACACGACGAGATCATAATCGCCGGCTTCCGTCTCGATCTTATGTATCGCGTCTCCCTGTGCCTGTGTCGGATAGATGGTGACCTCATAATCCGCCTTCACCATCACATCCACAATATCCAACAGCTGATTCTTGATCTGTGCCTTGCCTGAAAACGGATTAAACACAAACAGTAACTTTTTCTTTGTACCCATTATTTATACACCCTTATCTTATTTCTTTCTATGAGACGAGGAATTCCTCAATCGCTGCAACGGCTTCCGCTTCGTCCGCTCCCTCTGCATCCACAAGAATCTCCTCACCGTTTAACAACGCCAGACTCATCATCCCCATAATGCTCTTCGCATTGACACGGCTGTCACCATGTTCCAGATAGATTTTGCTTTCATACCGGTTTGCCACCTGCACGAGATTTGCGATCGGTCTTGCCTCAAAATCCTGCTGCATCTTTACTACCACACTCTTTTTCATTGCATCCTCCCATCCTCGCTTTTTAACTTACACCTTACACTGTCTGCTGCCGGAGGCTGTCTGCCATCTCGCTGATTCTGCGAAGCCTGTGATTCACACCTGATTTTCCCACAGGAGGATTCAGGTAGGTTCCCAGTTCTGCAAGCGGCGCATCCGGGTATTCCAGCCGAAGCAGTGCCATCTCTTTGAGATTCTCCGGCAGATATGACAAGCCGGCCGTCTCTCTTATATATTCAATGTCCGCAAGCTGTTTGACTGCAGCGTTTACCGTCTTGCTGATATTCGCTGTCTCACAGTTCACCTTGCGGTTCACCGAATTACGCATTTCCTTCAGAATCCGCACATTCTCCAGATTCATGAGCGCAACATGCGCCTCCATAATGTTTAGAATATCTACAATCTGCGAGCCTTCCTTCAAGTACACAACCTGATATTTTTTGCGTGCCACAATCTTGGCGTCCATGTCAAAGCTGTTGATTACATCCCGAAGCTGTTCGGCCTGTGGGATACTGCGGCATACAATCTCAAAATGGTAGGATTTGTTGGGATCGCTGATCGATCCTCCCGCCAGAAACGCCCCTCTTATGTACGCCCTCTTGCAGCAGTTCTGCTGAATGAGGAGTCCCTTGACCGTATCTTCCGGCTCCGCCTCCCCCGTGGCATCGTTGTACATTTTAACCGTGGAAAAAACGCTGCGCGCCTCCTCCTCGGTATGGATTTCTTCTATATGAAACAGTTCTGCTAACAGCAGCTGATATTTTTGCATCAGCAGCCGGTTCTCCGATTCCGCCGCAGGGATTCTTCCCTCAAATGCAATCAGCGCCGCCAGCTCTGCAATCTGGCAATGTCTGCTTTTTCCCAGATGTTTTGCCAGTTCCGTTTTTACCTCACTTGAAAATGACATAGCTTACTCCAACCGTCCCTCGCGTCCATCGGCTCTTCCTTTTGTCTGCGGGGTCTATTTCCCGCGGAGCGCATCTTTACCGATGTCGCGGTGCTCTATTTTCAGTCCGTATCCCTTTTGTCCGGAAAGCCGTTCATACAGCGCATTGGCGAGCGTGACCGACCGGTGCTTTCCTCCGGTGCAGCCAATGGAGATTACAAGCTGGTTCTTCCCTTCTGCAATATAATTCGGAATCAAGAAGTTCAGCATATCCTCGAGCTTGTCCAAAAACGTATGCGCCTCCTCATACTGGAACACATAGTCCTGAATCTCCTTGTCATTGCCCGTCTTTGCCCGCAATCCTTCCACATAATACGGATTCGGCAGAAAACGCACGTCAAAGACCAGATCGGAGTCCGCCGGAATCCCATACTTAAATCCAAACGACAGAATCGTGATAAACAGATTCTTATAGTCCTGATTCTGCACAAAAATCTTATCCAGCTCCGCTTTCAGCTCCCTGGTCAGAAGCTGGCTGGTATCTATAATATAGTCTGCACTCTCTTTCAAAAAAGCCAGACGCTTTCTCTCTTCTTCAATGCCCTTGTCCACCCGGTCTCCGCCGGACAGCGGATGGTTTCTTCTGGTCTCCTTGTAGCGCTTGACCAATACAGAATCCTCTGCATCCAGAAACAGAATCTCGTAGTGAACCTTCTTTTTTTTGATCCGCGCAAGCACGTCGCGTATCTCTTCCAGTGCCTGGCCGTTCCGGATGTCAATACCGACCGCCACTTTCTGCAGTTCTGCATTTTCCTGCAGGCTCGACAGCTCCACGAACTTTTCAAGCAATGCAATCGGAAGATTATCCACACAGTAGTATCCGATATCTTCCATCATCTTAATTGCCGTACTCTTTCCGGCTCCGGACATTCCGGTCAAAATCACGAACTTCATGCCAGTCACTCTCCATTCCTGCGTATCCTGCTGTTATCTTTGTCTATCGGGCTAAAATTCGCCAAGCATCTTAATCTCCGGTTCCAGCTTCACCTGAAACTGTCTGTCCACCTCTGCGCTCACATCCGCAATCAGCGTCCTCACATCCTGTGCGGTCGCATTCCCTGTGTTGACCACAAATCCGCAGTGTTTCTGCGATACCTGTGCTCCGCCGACCCGGTATCCGCGCAATCCCGCATCCATGATCAGCTTTCCGGCAAAATATCCCTCCGGCCGTTTAAATGTGCTTCCCGCACTCGGATATTCGAGCGGCTGCTTTTCGGCGCGCTGCGTGGCAAGTTCCTTCATCCGTGCCCGGATGGCCTGCTCCTCTCCCGCTGCAAGCTTCAATACCGCCTGTGTGACAATATAGTGCTTCTTTAAAATGCAGCTCGTGCGGTAGCCAAGCTCCAGCTCCTCCACGGACAGCACATGCTGTGCTCCCGTCTCATCGAGCACGGTCACAGTCTCTATGATGTCCCGCATCTCTCCGCCGTAAGCTCCCGCATTCATCACAACTGCACCGCCGATCGTTCCCGGAATCCCGGCTGCAAATTCCATCCCGGTCAGCGCATGTGACGCAGCAAGCGACGCCGTGCGTGACAGGAGTGCTCCCGCTCCCGCCGTAATCCGCACGCCGTCTGCCGAAATCTCATCCATCCCGTCTCTGGTAAGAATGACCACCCCACGGATGCCGCCGTCTCCCACGAGGAGGTTACTGCCGTTTCCGACAATGTAATACGGCTCTCCCGCCTCCCGGCATGCACCGGTAACTGCTGCAAGCTTCCCCGCTTCCGGCGTCACCAGCACATCCGCCGGACCGCCCACACGAAAGGTCGTGTGGCGGCTCATCGGCTCGTTCGGATGAATATTTTCTTTTCCTGCGATCTGTTCTAACGTATCCAATAACTGTTGTTTCATGCCTGTTCCTTTAAAAATGCAATATAGCCGCGATATGCCTCATACAGATCCACCTTGCTGATGATCTCCCACGGTGCATGCATGTTCAGCACTGCCACACCGCTGTCAATCACACGCATGCCATAGTTGGCAAGAATGTAGGCGATCGTTCCGCCGCCGCCCTGGTCTACCTTGCCGAGTTCTGCCGTCTGGAATGCCACCTCGTTGCGATCCATGATCGCGCGGAGTGCTCCCACGTACTCTGCATTCGCATCGTTCGATCCGGATTTGCCTCTGGCTCCGGTATATTTGTTAAACACAAGTCCTCTTCCAAAATATGCTGCGTTGCGCTTCGTCATCACGGACGGGAAGTTCGGGTCAAATGCCGCCGATACATCCGAAGAGAGAACGCTCGAGTTCTTCAGTGCACGTCTGAGTGCCAGTTCAGAATACGTTCCTGCCGCATTCATCACCTCTGCGACCGTATTCTCGAAGAAACGGGACTGCATACCGCTCGCACCGACACTTCCGATCTCTTCCTTGTCTACCAGAAGGCATACACTTGTGATCTCCGGCTTCTCCATCGCCGCAATCGCCTCAAAGGAAGGATATGCGCACACTCTGTCATCGTGTCCGTAGCCCATAATCATGCTTCTGTCAAAGCCGTAGTCTCTCGCTTCGCCGGCCGGTACGACCTCAATCTCCGCAGAGAGGAAATCCTCTTCCTCTATATCATATTCCTTTGCAAGGATCTTCATGATATTGGCTTTTACCTTTTCCTTGACGTCGTCTTTTTCATCCGCTTCCGCCGGAATGCTGCCGATGATCAGATCGAGGTTTTCTCCCTCAATGACCTTGGCTGCCTTTTTCTCCATCTGCTCTCCGGAAAGGTGGATCAAAAGATCGCTCACGCCGAATACCGGATCACCCGGCTTGTCTCCGACACTCACTTTGACCACGGTGCCGTCCTTTTTCGCAATGACGCCGTGCAGAGCCAGCGGCAGTGTCACCCACTGGTACTTCTTGATACCGCCGTAATAGTGGGTATCCAGCATCGCGAAATCCGTGTCTTCATACAGCGGGTCCTGCTTTAAGTCCATGCGCGGGGAATCAATATGTGCGCCGAGAATATTCATGCCGTGCTCCATGCTCTTCTCACCGATTACGAACAGGGCAAGTCCTTTTCCCATATTGTTTGCATATACTTTATCTCCGGCTGCAAGCTTTGTACCCTTCTCCAGCACGGTATCCAGATTTACAAATCCCGCCTTCTCTGCTTTCTGTGCAAAATAGGTGACGCACTCGCGCTCCGTCTTGCAGTCTGACAAAAACTTACGGTACTCCTCTGCAAAATCAAAAACTTCGTTTCTCTTTTTTCCTTCCGGGTATTTCTCCCATGCGTTCATTCTTTCCATTGCTGTTGTTTCTCCTAACCTATATTGATCTATTCGTCTTCCTCATCGTCGGACTTCTTCGTCAGGTTCTCCTGTACACGGCGGTACAGCTCCTGTGCGGCATTGTAACCCATCTTCTTCTGTCTGTGGTTGACTGCCGCCGCCTCACAGATGACTGCAAGGTTACGTCCGGCGCGGATCGGAAGCGAATGACATACGACTTTATTGCCGAGGAACTCTGTGTACTCCTCCTCAAGTCCCAGACGGTCATACTCATTATCCTTCTTCCAGTCTTCCAGCTTGATGACCAGATCGATCTGCTGCTTCTCCTTGACGCCCTCGACACCGAACAGCGTCTTCACATCAATGATGCCGATTCCGCGCAGCTCGATAAAATAACGTGTGATATCCGGTGAAGTACCAATCAACGTATGCTCGTTGATCTTACGGATCTCCACGACATCATCGGTTACCAGACGATGTCCTCTGCGCACAAGCTCGAGTGCTGCCTCGCTCTTACCGATACCGCTCTCTCCCATAATCAGAAGTCCCTCGCCGTAGACATCTACAAGCACGCCGTGAATGGTGATGCACGGTGCCAGCTGCTCGCTCAGGCAGTAGATCAGCTCCGCCATGAACTCGGATGTGCTTCGCTTGGTTCCGAATACCGGCAGGTTGCTCTCCTCCGCAATTTTCAGGAACATCTCGTCCGGCTTTAAATCACGGCAGAAAATGACGCACGGAATATCGTAAGCCATAAACTCCCGGTAAATCGCTTCTTTTTTCTTCTCATCCAGCTGTTGCAGATACGTGTATTCCACGGTACCAATGATCTGCACACGAGACTGCTCAAAATGCTCGAAATAGCCGCTCAGCTGCAATGCCGGACGGTTGACATCACGGATCATGATCCGATGTCCTTTTAATTCCATCTGCGGAATAAAATTGCACAGATCGAGAATCTGCGCCACTTTTGCTACACCAACACCACTCATCCCTTACGCTCCTTTGTATGTGATTTACTTTTGTGCAAATTATACCATAGGCACATGGAATCTTCAACTAATCGGACGGCTGGTTTTCCCGTTCTTTCTCCCGGAAAAACCGGTAAACCGAGCGCGCCGCCTGCGGGCTCATGCTGTCCGTCTGTGCAAGGTCTTCCTCCGTCGCCTCCCGGATTGCCTCCAGCGACTGATATTTTTTCATCAGCGCCTTGCGCCTTGCCGGTCCGATATCCGGAATGTCATCCAGCACGGAATGTACCTGCTCCTTGCTCCGGAGCGACCGGTGGTACTCAATCGCAAAACGGTGCGCCTCGTCCTGAATTCGCGTAATCAGCTTAAATCCCTCGCTTCCACGGTCGATGGGTATCTCTACATTATGATAGTATAGCCCGCGCGTGCGGTGATTATCATCTTTGACCATTCCACAGACCGGAATATTAAGATGCAGCTCCTCCAGCACTTTGAGCGCAATGTTCACCTGCCCGCGGCCGCCGTCCATCATGATCAGATCCGGAAATCTTGTGAAACTGCCGTACTCCTCCGACAGGTCTTTTTCTTCCATCTCCTCCATCTCACGCATGCCATGCGTAAATCTTCTCGTCAGCACCTCATACATGGAGGCATAGTCATCCGGTCCCGACACCGTCCGCAGCTTGAACTTCCGGTAGTCACTCCGCTTTGGCTTGCCTTTCTCATACACAATCATGGAACCGACCGACTCAAAACCGCTCGTATTTGAGATATCGTACGCCTCCACGCGGTTTAATCCCTTCATATCTAAAAGCTGTTCAATCTCCTTTAACGCGCCGATCGTCCTGCCTTCCTCGCGCTTGATCTTCTCCTTATCCTGCGACAACACAAGTTCCGCATTCTTCTGCGCCAGCTCCACCAGTTTTTCCTTCATTCCTTTTTGCGGAATACGGATATAGACTTTGCCGCCGCGCTTCTCCCCCAACCATTCTGCCAATACTTCATGGTCATCGATCTCCTCCGGCAGCATGATCTCCCTTGGAATAAACGGCGTGCCGGAATAAAACTGTTTTACAAATGTAGTCAATATTTGTTCCTTAGTATCTTCATTTCCGATCTTTACATAAAAGTGATCCCGTCCGATCAGTTTTCCATCCCGGATAAAAAATACCTGTACGACCGCATCTCTGTCATCCGCAGCAAGTGCAATAATGTCTTTGTCCTCGCCGTCGTTATGCGTGATTTTCTGTTTCTGTGCAATCTGCTTCACGCTGTTTAAAAGGTCGCGATATTCGATTGCCTTCTCAAACTGCATCTCCTCGGAAGCAACCATCATTTTTTCCTGTAACGATTTTAAAATTGGTGCATAGTTTCCATTTAAAAATTCAACGGCTGCATCCACACGCTGTCTGTACTCCTCTTTGCTGATATAGCCCTGACACGGCGCATTGCACTGATGAATATGATAATTCAGGCATGGGCGGTCTTTTCCGATATCTTTTGGCAGATTCCGGTTACAGGTTCTGAGCTGATATAATTTATTGATCAGTTCGATCGTATCCTTGACTGCCCCTGCACTCGTGTACGGTCCAAAATAGCGTGACCTGTCTTTTTTCTGTTGTCTGGAAAACAGAACCCGCGGAAAATCCTCTCCGACCGTCACTCTGATATAGGGATAAGTCTTATCATCCCGCAGCATGGTATTGTATTTTGGTCTGTGTTTCTTGATCAGATTATATTCTAAAACAAGTGCCTCCAGT
>OGDU01002860.1_pt1 | contig 10314 bp, 7 predicted proteins | sample 1570371 | NCBI WGS metagenome assembly OGDU01 (sample SAMEA2581977, study PRJEB24529) | metagenome | biome: Human gut stool | place: China | collected 2011
TCATGAGCAAGAATTTCTTTTGCTTTGTTGATTTCACTGCCCTAAAGCTTTGCAAGCTCATCAATTTCTTCAAGCGAAAGGAATGTGAGCATTTTAAGGCACTTGATTACATCGCCGTCATCAACATTTCTCCAATACTGGTAGAAATCGTAGGGGCTTGTCTTTTCGGCTGAAAGCCATACTGCACCCGACTGGGTTTTACCCATTTTCTTACCCTCTGAGTTGAGGAGAAGGTTGATTGTCATTGCATATGCGTTTTTGCCGAGCTTTCTTCTGATAAGCTCTGTACCGCCGAGCATATTGCTCCACTGGTCATCGCCGCCGAACTGCATATTACAGCCGTACTTCTGATAGAGGGCATAGAAGTCGTATGACTGCATAATCATATAGTTAAATTCAAGGAAGCTGAGTCCCTTTTCCATTCTCTGCTTGTAGCATTCTGCACGAAGCATATTATTAACGCTGAAACAAGCGCCTACATCACGGAGAAGTTCAACATAGTTAAGGTCAAGAAGCCAGTCTGCGTTATTTACAAGAAGAGCCTTGCCCTCAGAAAAGTCGATAAAACGGCTCATCTGCTTTTTGAAACAATCAACATTGTGCTGAATTGTTTCCTTTGTCATCATCTGACGCATATCTGTTCTGCCTGACGGATCACCGATCATACCTGTGCCGCCGCCTACGAGTGCAATTGGCTTGTTACCTGCCATCTGAAGTCTTTTCATAAGGCAAAGAGCCATAAAGTGACCTACATGGAGGCTGTCGGCTGTCGGGTCAAAGCCGATATAGAATGTGGCTTTACCGCTGTTTACAAGCTCTCTGATTTCTTCTTCGTCCGTAACCTGAGCGATAAGTCCTCTGGCTACGAGTTCTTCATATACTCCCATATTTAAAAATTCCTTTCGATTTTTGTCAGTTAAACAATAATATTATAACATTATTTAATTTATAGTCAACCTTTCAGGCATGAGTTTTGGTGCAAATCTCACCGTTTTCGACTGTTATCATAACGGTTTTATCACTGTCTGTCCGATAAACATTTTTGCACACGCTGTTAAGCAAGGCTGTTATGTAGTAATCGGGAAGTGCCGTATCATCAGCCGAAACGCTTATTACAGCGGTTTCGGGGCTTGCCTTTGCAAGGAAATCCTCACTTGAAGAATACTTACTGCCGTGGTGTGCAACCTTGAGAACATCGCATTTTAATTCTTTGTCGGAATTAACCATTGATTCTTCCCTTTTTGACGAAATGTCGCCTGTAAAGAGAAATCGCTTTTCGTCATATTCAAGCATTGTTACAAGCGAATTATCGTTTGTGTTGCCGAAGTCCTTTCCGGGTTGATAAAATTTAAAGGTCATATTTCCTATTTCAACGGGTTTGTCTGAAACGGGAATTACGGTTTTTATATTATTTTCTTTAATAGAATTAACAAGCTTTTCGTATTCGGGGGTTTTGTGGCTGTCGGAATATTTTCCGAAATAAACAACATCCGTACCGAATTCATCTATGATATCGGGCAGCGAACCGATGTGGTCGCTGTCGGGGTGTGACACGATTACGGCATCAAGATGAGTTACCGAACTGCGTTTGAGATAGGCAGTAATTTTATCGGTCACAAGATTTGTTCCTCCGTCAATCAGCACACTTTTATCTCCGCATTTAATCAGCGTACAATCAGCCGAACCGACATTGATAAACGAAACAGAAAAATCGTACTCCATATCGGCTGAAATCCCAAAAAATGTATAGACATCGTTCCAATCGGGAATTCCGAGAGGTTTTCCGAATGAAACAAGCAGTACACAGGCAATGAAAAGTACGCATACCGATATTTTCAGTATGAAAAAGATTTTATTTCTTTTTGTTTTTTCGTCTGTACTTTGCGAACTTATCTTTGCCGTTTTTGCCTCTTCCCTTCTGATTCTGCAAATTGCGGTTGTTGTTCTGTTTTGAATAACCGCCCTGTGTTTGTCCAGCCATCGGAGTTACAAGACATTTTTTATCGTTACCGATTAAATCCCGTCTGCCGGCTTTGATGAGTGCTTTGATTACAAGCGGTTTGTTTTCGGGAATGAAATACTGCAGCAACGCCCTTTGCATTGCCTTTTCATTTTCAGACTTGGGAACATAAACCTCTTTGAGAGTGTACGGATCAAGCTCCGTATAGAACATACTCGTTGAAATTGTACCCGGAGTCGGATAGAAGTCCTGAACCTGTTTTGGGTGAATATTTTCATGCTTGCAGAAAAGTGCAAGTTCTACGGCATCCGAAAGTGTTGAACCTGGGTGTGAGCTCATCAGATACGGCACGACATACTGGTCTTTATTTTCCTTGCCCGTAAAATCGTAGAACATCTTACAAAAACGCTTGTAGCTTTCAATATGCGGCTTGCCCATTTTGTCAAGAACCGCCGCCGAACAATGCTCAGGGGCAACCCTCAGCTGACCGCTGATGTGATACTTTACGAGTTCACGGAAAAATTCGTCATTTTCATCTTCAATAAGGTAATCAAAACGGATTCCGCTGCGGATAAACACCTTTTTAATGCCTTTTATATTTCTCAGCTTTCGCAGAATATCAAGATATTCCGTGTGTGACACCTGCATATTCGGGCAAGGTGTCGGTGCAAGACATCTTCTGTTTTTACAAAGTCCGAGCTTTTTCTGCTTTTCGCATGACGGAAGTCTGAAGTTTGCGGTAGGTCCTCCGACATCGCTTATGTAGCCCTTGAATCGTGGATTATCAAGAAAACTTTCAGCCTCCTCAATAATACTCTTTTCACTTCTGACGGTTACCGCTCTGCCCTGATGAAAAGCAAGTGAGCAGAAATTACAAGCACCGAAACAACCACGGTTGTGTGTGATTGAAAACAGTACTTCGTTAATACCGGGTACGCCGCCGAGACTTTCATAACACTTTGGATACCAACGCTCATACGGCAGAGAATAGACATAATCAAGCTGTTTTGTGTCAAGCGGCTGCATCGGAGGATTCTGCACAAGAATGTACTTTCCGTGCCTTTGAATGAGGGTTTTGCCCCTTACTGCATCAGCCTCCTCAAGCTCCCTGCGTGATGCAATTGCATAGTCACGCTTGTCCTCTTTTACACGCTCGTAGCTTGGAAGTTCGACAACCGACTTTGGCACATAATCGTCTGTACGAATTTTATAGCAAACACCTCTGATGTCGTAAAGCGATTCAACAGGATAGCCCTCGGAAAGTCTTTTTGCAATTTCAATTGTCTGCAGCTCGCCCATTCCGTACACAAGCAAATCTGCCTTGCTGTCGAAAATAATTGAGGGCATTACCTCGTTTTTCCAATAATCATAATGAGCAAATCTTCTGAGTGATGCCTCAAGACCTCCGATTATAATGGGAGAATCAGGATATAATTTTCTGATTATGTTGCAGTAAACTGTGACGGCTCTGTCGGGACGCCTGCCGTTTTTACCGCCTGCCGTATAGGCATCATCATGTCTTTTACGCTTTGCAACCGTGTAGTGGGCAACCATACTGTCAATGTTGCCTGCCGACACCATAAAACCGAGCCTTGGTTTTCCGAACTGTGTAAAATCATCATTGTTTTTCCAATTAGGTTGTGCAAGGAATGCTGTTTTGTAACCGCAATCCTCAAGAACTCTCGTGATTATTGCCGCACCGAATGACGGATGGTCAACATAGCTGTCACCGCAAACATATACAAAATCGACTTCACTCCAGCCTCGATCACGCATTTCTTTTGCGTTCATCGGTAAAAAAGCCATATTGAACCCTCCTTTATTTATTAATCGGCTCTGTTTTCAAGTGCATTTCTGCGTTCGAGCCATTCGTTGTAGGTCATAAGAACATCTCTCGGTTTTGAACCCTGATGAGGACCTACAACTCCCATTTGTTCCATATCGTCAATCATTCTGCCTGCTCTTGCGTAGCCGACCTTGAGTCTTCTCTGCAAGAGTGAGGTTGATGCCTGTCCTGCTTCAATTACGCACTTGATTGCCTCTTCCATTTTGCTGTCAATATCAAGACCTTCGTCAGATGATGAATCTGAATCACCCGATTTTTTGCCCTGAGCAATTTCTTCTGCAGCAATTCTTTTAATTTTTTCTTCGATTTCAGAATTATACTGAGCCGAATATGCTTTCTTTATGTAGTGGGTTACGCCCTCGATTTCTTCATCGGAAGCATAGCAGCCCTGAACACGAATAGGCTTTGGAGCGCCTACAGGCGAAAACAGCATATCGCCTCGGCCGATAAGCTTTTCACCGCCGCCTGTATCAAGAATTGTACGGGAGTCTGTGTTTGAACTTACCTTGAGTGAAATACGGCTCGGTACATTCGCCTTGATAAGACCTGTGATTACATTAACGGTAGGTCTTTGGGTTGCAAGGATAAGGTGCATACCTGCGGCACGAGCCATCTGAGCAAGTCGGCAGATTGAGTCCTCAACCTCGCTCGGAGCCGCCATCATCAAATCGGCAAGCTCGTCAATTGCAATTACAACACGGCTCATTTTTTCTTTGGCAACGGGAAGTCCGTTCACTTCAAGAACAGGCTGAACCTCTTCTCCCTCTTCATTAACAATAGGTGGATTTTTCTCCATATAATTCATATTTTTTTCGATAAGAGAATTATATGAATCAATATCCTTACAATCGTATTCGGAGAAAATTTTATATCTCTGGAGCATTTCGTTTACCGCCCACGCAAGCGCACCCGCCGCCTTTTTGGCATCGGATACTACGGGAATGAGCAAATGCGGAATACCCTTGTATTTTGAAAATTCAACCATTTTCGGGTCAATAAGCAAAAGCTTTACTTCATCCGGAGTTGCCTTGTAGAGAATACTCATAAGAATTGAGTTTACGCACACGGATTTACCCGAACCGGTTGTACCTGCAATGAGCAAGTGCGGCATTTTGGCAAGGTCGGTAACAACAATTTCACCGGAGATATCTCTTCCGAGAACGGTTGTGAGCTTGCTCTTGCTGTTTCTGAACTTGTCAGAATCAATCAATTCACGCATTGTTACCATGCTTACAACCTTGTTCGGAACTTCAATTCCGACTGCCGCCTTTCCCGGAATAGGTGCTTCAATACGAACACCGTTTGCGGCAAGGCTGAGTGCGATATCATCGGAGAGATTTGTAATTTTGCTGATTTTAACACCGGGGGCAGGCTGTAACTCATAGCGTGTTACGGACGGACCTCGGCAGATGTTTACAATGCTTGCTTTTACACCAAAGCTTGTGAGGGTATCAATAAGCTTTTTGGCATTATTCTGCATTTCTTCCATTGCATCGCTGTCATCGGAATTTAGCTTTGGTTTGAGCAACTGAATCGGTGGGAACTGATACTTTTTTTCTTCCTTTTGAGAATTATCGAAACGAACAGCTCTGTCAAGCTGTTCCGCAATTTCATCGCCGGCCTCCTCGCTGTTGTCTTTTTTGCTTTTGAGAAGTGCTTTTTTGACGATGTTCTCAGTTTCGGCATCAGGCTTAACCTCTGTCTGTTCAGCCTTAGAAGCTGACTTTTCGTTTGAGATATCCTCTGCAATTGCAGAAACCGTGTTGTCGGCACTTTTGCCCATAGGCTTGCTTGCACGATTGATTATGTTGATGAGATCCTGTGACAGATCCTTGTCAGCTGCATTTTCTTCCTTTGAATCGGCAATATCCGTGTCAATTCCGTTTACTGCCGACTTTGCTTTCTTGACCTTTGTCTTTTTGTCATCAAGCGGAATGTCAATAAAACTTCCCGAGGACTTTCTGTTTTCGCCTTCAAGCGCAATGTCGATATCGCCTCTTTCGGCAAACTTTCTCTCACGGTTTTCTTCTCTGCGTTCTCTGCGGACTCTTGCCCTCTCCTCACCTGCTTCACGGATATGTACGGCTGTCCTTGACGCCGCCGCTGTCATATCTTTAATAGAAATGTTCGCAACAATAAGGATAAGTGCGGCTGTTACAACAAAGCTTGTAAAAAGTGCGGCTGTACTGCCGAACAGGACAACAAGCGGATAGCCGAGCAGTCCGCCGATTATTCCGCAATCGAAAGTCATATACCTTGAGGTGTCGGAGGCATCCTTGAACAGATTGCCAAGACACGCAAAAAAGTTCATATCAGAATATTTTGCACCGCTGCCTGCGTAAATCAACGCCCCGATAAACAGAATTATGACGACACAAAGGAAAAGCTTCAGCTTATAGCGTGCAACCTGTTTCTCCTTTTCGGTCATAACACACAAATAAAAAAGCGTTACGGGAACAAGAAAAATCCCGAATCCGAGAACTCCGAAAAAGAAACTGCGTATCATTGTCCAGACATTTGAACCTTTTATGAAAATTATGCAGACAAAAACAGCCGCAACGGCGGCATAGAGGATTGCCCTTACACGCGGCGAAAGTCCGCTGCTCCTTTTCGGAACAGCGGATGCTTTGGTTCTGCTTGCAGTTTTTGCACCTTTTGATGAGGTTTTTGAAGAAGTCTTTTTTCTTCCCGACGCAGTATTTTTAGTTTTGTCAGCTGTTTTTTTGTTAGCTGCCAATAAAATCACTCCATTTAAAATTTATGCAATTGGCGCACCTGTGAAAAGGTTTACGCCCGTGTTCATTTCGATGATTGAAATTACAATAAATGCAACACCGACAATTGCTGTGTAGATTACGAAAATTTCCATTTTGTCGGATTTCAGGAACCACTTGAAAATTACGATTGCAAGATAGCCTACAACTGCGGAAACTGCCATTCCGATAATCAGCGGAATAAATTCAATATTGCTTAAACCTTCGGGTGACTTGATTGCATCCACACCCTCAAGAAGTGCCGCCGCAAGGATTGACGGGATACCGAGTACGAATGTGTAGTCAAGTGCCTTCTGCTTTGAGATTCCTCTCATCTCACCGACCGAAAGTGTTGAGCCTGAACGGGAAAGTCCCGGAAGGAGTGCGGCACAAACCTGTGTTACACCGACAAGGATTGCGTCAACAACATTAAAATTATCTCTTGTTGCCTTTGCATTGCTCTTTGTTGCAAGATGTTTGTGAGTTGAGGCAACACTCTTGCGGTTACGGATAATACCGATTGTTAAAAGTACGCTTGTGAGAATGAGCGAACAGGCAGTTACTATGAGAACAGGACTTGCGGAAAGCCGGTCTGCAAGGTCCTTGAGTTTCATGTCTGTTCCGGGGATTGGCAGAAAAAGCAAGAACAGCGGTATAAGACCGATGATGAGCATTACAACGAGATTACGGTTGTAATTCATTTTGCTCCATTTGAACTTGCCCGTGAAAATATCCTTGAGCATAAGGAAAAATTCTTTGATAAGATCCCACACAAGTTTGTGGTAGAATGCAACAACGGCAACAAGTGTGCCGACATGGAGCATTACATTAAAGAAAAGATTGCTTTCGCCTGTGCCTGCACCGAGAATATGCTGTGTGATTGCGAGGTGGCCGCTGCTTGATACGGGCAAAAATTCGGTAAGTCCCTGAACAACACCCTGAATAATAGCATCTAAAATTGACATGGTTATGTATTCCCTCCAAAAAATAAGTTTTACGAATCTTCTTTGTTATTTGTACGCTGAAAAGCCGTATGGGTTGGCATAATTAAGATTTCATACAAATCATAAGCGTCACAATATATATGTATTCGGGCAAAACGCCCGAAATTATTTTTCCTGCTTTTTTGAGCGTGATTTTGCAGACTTTGGCTTGCTCCCTTTGTTTTCTTTAATCAAATCATAAAGAGCGTCAATTGCGTCGGAAACTGTTCCGACCTCGTCAATCAAGCCTTCTTCAACAGCCTCTTCTCCCTCAAGAATAGTTCCGATATCCATTACAAGCTCACCCGTGTTAAGCACAAGCTGATTATAACGGTCTTTTGTAATATTGGAATTTTCGGCAACAAAGGTAGTGATTCTGTCCTGCATACGCTGAAAATATTCAAAGGTCTGCGGAACTCCGAGTGTGAGGCCTGTTGTTCTTACGGGATGAACCGTCATTGACGCACTCTTTGCGATAAAGCTTTTCTTTGCCGCAACAGCAAGCGGAATTCCTATTGAATGACCTCCGCCGAGTACGATGGAAACGGCCGGCTTTTTCATTCCCGAAATCACCTCGGCAATTGCAAGACCTGCCTCAACATCTCCGCCGACTGTGTTAATCAGCACAAGCAGTCCGTCAATTCTTTCGTCCTCCTCAACCGAAACAAGCAGAGGGATGACATGCTCGTATTTTGTGGTTTTGTTTTGTTGCGAAAGAATGTAATGACCTTCAATCTGACCGATAATCGTCAGGCAATGCAGCACACAGTCCTTATGAGTTGTGAGAACAGAACCTGTTTCGCCGATTCGGTCTGTTTGTTCTTCACTTATGGGGCTGTCGTTTGCAAGCTTTTGCGGATCATCATCCGGCGCAGGATTTTTAACATAGTTCCCTTTTTTTGATGAGACTTTTGAAGATTTTGATTTTTGTGGCATTGTATGCACCTCCGAGAATAGTTTCACCAAAATTGCAAGCAAAATGTATGCATACAAAAAATAAGACGCACAAGCCACATTGTTCAATTGTAAAAAGCCTTTAGTGCTTATTATACCATTACAGCAAAATTATTTCAATAATTTTATTTCTTTATTTCTAATAAGTAATAATTATTTAAAAGAATTATAGTAGTATTAAAGAAATATTATTCCGACAGAACCTGTCGGAAGTTGTTATGGAGTGATATTCAGTTGACATCTGACATAATTATGGGTGTTGTCATTTTAGTTCTTATTTTGCTTTCGGCGTTCTTTTCGGCGATTGAAACTGCATTTTCGTTTGTAAACAAGGTGCGTGTTCAGCGTTACAAGGATGACGGCAACAAAAAAGCGGCAGCAGCGCTCTATATAATCGAGCATTTCGACAATGCCCTTACAACAATTCTCATCTGCAACAATGTTGTAAACCTGAGCTGTTCTTCAATTGCGACTGTGCTGTGTATGAATCTTTTCGGTGACGCAGGCTCGGCAATTGCAACAGGTGCAACAACTTTTCTTGTTCTGACATTCGGTGAGATTGTGCCGAAATGTCTTGCAAAGGAACATTGCGATGCCTTTTCACTCAAAACAGCCGGATTGCTCAGAGGACTTATGGCAATTCTTACACCGCTTGTGTGGATTTTCACACGATTCAAAATGATTGCCTTAAAGATTGCAGGCAGCAGCGGTGACGCTCCGTCAGTTACTGAAAATGAGCTTAAATACATTGTTGAAAGCATTGAGGAAGAAGGCGTTCTTGAAGAGAGCGAAAGCGAGATGGTTCGCTCCGCACTTGACTTTGACGAAACTACCGCCGAGGAAATTCTCACTCCGAGGGTTGACATCACATTTATCAGCGTTGATGACTCGCCTGAAAAAATCAAGGATATCATCATTGAAAACCGCTATTCAAGAATTCCCGTGTACGAAGGCACGGTTGACCATGTTGTCGGCATTCTCCATACAAGAGATTATCTTGAACGACTTGCAGACGGTAAAGCGCCCGATGTTAAGGAGCTTATGCAGCCGCCTTACTTTGTGTTCAAAACGCAACAGCTTTCAAAAATTCTTAATGCATTCAAACGCACAAAAATTCATCTTGCGGTAGTTACGGATGAATACGGCGGAACACTCGGTATTGTTACAATGGAAGATTTGCTCGAAGAAATTGTCGGTGAAATATGGGACGAGGACGAGGAAATTGAGCATAACTACTACAAAATCGGCAAGGGCGAGTACCTTGTAAACGGCGATATGGAGCTTGAAGATATGCTCGGTCTGTTTGATATGGACGAGGACAGTCTTGAATGTGACAGCGTAACGGTCGGCGGATATATTCTTGAACACGCAGGAACAATCCCCCACAAGCGTGATAACATTGAGGCCGACGGCTTTAAGTTTACCGTTATGGAGGTTAAGGATCAGCGTATTTTACGGGTTGTTGTCAAGAAAAACGATACTTCCAAAGAAAACGAATCCGATGAAAAAAGCGAGAACAAAAAGTCTGAATAAATAAAACATAACAGGAGCAGTATTTTTACTTACCGCTCCTGTTTTTTTACTGTATTTTTTTGCAGAGAGAAGTGCATAATGCGCTGACGGGGATACAAAGGAATGCCCACAGGGTGCTGTAAAACGGACAAATCTGCCCTTTTAAATTAAGTCGGCAGTTTGAATAATCCCAGACATTAAGCCTGAATTTCAAATTGACAACACAGCCGCAGCAGTATTCAAGTGCGGTAATTATCGCACTTCCCGATATGCATTTTTGCAGCATATTCATTTTTGAAAAGCGCT
>OGDU01002864.1_pt1 | contig 10294 bp, 8 predicted proteins | sample 1570371 | NCBI WGS metagenome assembly OGDU01 (sample SAMEA2581977, study PRJEB24529) | metagenome | biome: Human gut stool | place: China | collected 2011
CCTTAGCCGAAGCAGAATTACATCCTAGGATAACTAAAATCTGCAATATTTTTTTCATCTTCAATAAGTAGAATAGTGTAATCTTTCATAATAATCCTCCAAATTTTTTGAAAAAAGTTGATTGTAAAACTAATTAAAAATTAATCCTCTTTAGGCAGTGAAAAATAAAATACAGAACCTTCATTATGGGTGTCTGCATGAATTTCACCATTGTGGGCTTCTATAATAGTCTGGCAAATAGAAAGCCCAATGCCCATACCCTTGTCCCTGTCAGGGCTGTTGTTTCTGCGGGTATAAGACTTAAATATCTCATCTTTTTTATCATTACTAATGCCAATGCCATAGTCCTTTACATAAACGGTAACAGTTTTTGGCTCAATAGTGGCATAAAGTTCAATAGGCTTCTTGGAATGAGAATGCTTTAGGGCATTTTCTAAAAGATTGATAATAACCTGCTCAATTAGAAGCGCGTCCATTGGAACCAAAACAAACTCATCAGGCAATGTTATCTGAATGTTTGCGTCAGGAATACGTCTTTTAACTCTGTGAACTGAATCAGACATAATTTCCTCTAAAGGCTCAGAACTTTTCTTAAGAGTTCTGTTGTCGTCCTGAATCTTTGTAACAGACAAAATATTTTCAACCATATTAAGCAGCCATGCCGCATCCTCAGTAATGTTACGCATAAGATGAGTACGTTCCTCTTCCGACAGGTTAAGACTATCGTTAGTAAGAGAAGAAGAGGCACCAATTATGCTTGTAAGGGGAGTGCGTAGGTCGTGAGAAATAGAGCGAAGCAGGTTGGCACGCATTTTTTCCTTTTCACCTTCTGCAATAAGCTTCTCTTTTTCGGCAAGTGCTATGCCCTGTTTCTTAAATCTTGTCATATATGTACTTATTATAAGAGAGATTGACAACATCACAATAAAAGTAAGAGGATAGCCGGTTATTGTAAAATTAAGCTGAAAATAAGGATATGTAAAAAGAAAATTAATACATATAACGCTAATTACGGAAGCAATAATTCCCGGCAAATATCCTATGGTGTATGTGCCAATAAGTATTAATCCAAGAATATATATAGGTGCAATAACTGATGGCGAAAAATTAGGCGTATAAAATAATACAAAAGAAATAATTGTTGCCATAGTCATAAGCAAAAAAGTAATAATAGTGTTTCTTGCAAAATCCTTTTTTGATATGTTCTTAATTAACTTCATAGCTTTTCTCCAAATTAAAAATCTAATAAATAGTATAACCTTTTAACAGAAAAATGAAAATAATTATAAATGTAAAAATAGTGCTAAGGAACAAACCCTATAAGCTAATAATATGTTAAAAACTTATCGCCTGATATTAATAAGCCGTTAAGGTGTGCCAAAACATATTGTTAAATAAAATCATAAGTGTTAAATTCGTGGAAAAGTAAAAAACATAAAAAACCATATGGAAAAAGCATGAAAAAAACAGTTAAAAATCAAAAAGAAAAATAGAAGGAGGAAATGAAACAATGGGAAGTATGGTAACTATTTGTACAGTATTGGGAATTGTATTTTTAGTGTTAGGATTCGGATTTGCACTATGGGATGAGTTTTTAAGAAAAAACGATTAATTCTTGAAAAAAAAGTACATAATAAAGTCATGGTTAGGTTGACATAATCATGAAAAAAGTGTTAAATTTAATAGTAAAGAATATAGTAGGAAGACTTGTGGTTTAAGACCATAAGTCTTTTCTGTGCTAATAAATAATTATTAAATTTTGGAGGTGAAGATAATGGATAGTTCTGACAGTTGGGGGAGAAGCTGTAATGTTAGATATTTTGAAGAAAACAGAGAAAATATCCATTATGCTTTTTCTCTCAAAATAAGAATCTGACATCAGTTTTCCCGCATATACACAGGGCACATTAGAATGGCACAAAATGGCAGAGGAGGTATATGACAGTGGAAGATAAAATCGATGACAAAGAATTAAAAGATATAAATCCACAGAGGGATGATTATGAAGACGAAATTATACAGATTATAAAAAGCGACGAACCTGCGTATAAGAAGAAAGAAGAACTGGATGATTATCATGAGAATGATATAGCAGCGGTTTTAGAGAAGTTAGATGTAAAGGAAAGAAGAAAACTTTACTCTATTATGGGACTTGAAAGAGTTTCAGAGGTTTTCGCTTATTTAGATGATCCGGAAGAATTTATCGAAGAATTGGATTCAGAAAAGACGGTCGTTGTATTCCGTATGCTGCCGAAAGAGCTGGCATCGGAGGTATTTGCCTGTCTGGAAGTCGAACAGCAGCAGCACATCATTACCAGTATTACGGATAATGAGCTGCGTGCCATCATTGACGACCTGTATGTCGATGATGCGGTCGATATGCTGGAGGAGCTGCCGGCGACGATCGTGCGGCGCGTACTTCAGAACTCCAGCCCGGATACGAGAAAACTGATCAACCAGTTCTTAAACTATCCGGAAAACACAGCCGGAAGTATCATGACGGCTGAGTACGTCGGATTAAAGAAGACTATGACGGTGGAACAGTGTTTCGCCTATATCCGTCATCACGCGGTGGATTCCGAGACGATCTACACCTGCTATGTGATGGACGAAAAACGAATGCTGGACGGCGTTGTGACGGTAAAGGATCTTCTCCTTCAGCCCTATGAGCGTCTGGTGGGCGATATTATGGACACCCACGTCATCAAAGCCCAGACGACCGATGACCAGGAGCAGGTGGCGGACACGATGAACAAGTACGGTCTGCTCTCCATGCCGGTAGTTGACAGTGAGGACCGCCTTGTGGGAATCATCACCGTTGACGATGTCATGGAAGTCATGGAAGAAGAGGCCACCGAGGACTTCGAGAAGATGGCGGCGATGCTGCCGAGTGAAAAGCCGTATCTAAAGACCGGCGTCTTCACATTGGCAAAAAACAGGATCCCGTGGCTTCTGATCTTAATGCTTTCCAGTACGATCACCGGCGGAATCCTCGTAAAATATGAGAATGCCTTTGCGGCAATCCCGCTTCTTGTAAGCTTTATCCCGATGCTTATGGATACCGGCGGAAACTCCGGAAGCCAGAGCAGCACCATGATCATCCGTGGTATGGCTATCGGCGATGTGGAGCCTTCGGATATCCTGAAGGTCGTGTGGAAGGAAGTACGGGTCGGCGTGATCGTTGGATTTGTCCTGGCGGTGGTAAACTTTATCCGTCTGATGATCCAGTATCCGGGCAACACGATGATCTGCGTGACCGTCGTGATCAGCCTGTTCTGTACGGTCATCGTTGCGAAGACGATCGGATGCACACTGCCGATCGGGGCGAAGGTCTTAAAGCTTGATCCGGCGATCATGGCGTCACCGATGATCACGACGATCGTGGATGCGGTGAGTCTGATGGTGTACTTTAATCTGGCTTGTCATTTATTAGATATGACGGTATAGAAAAAAAGAATGTCTGTCTGCGGAACTATCCGCGGATAAATATATATCAACAGGAGATATGGATTATGGAAAAAATCAGAACAAGATTTGCGCCGAGCCCGACCGGCCGGATGCATGTAGGTAATTTAAGAACAGCTCTTTACACATACCTGATCGCAAAGCATGAAGGCGGAGATTTCATTCTCCGTATTGAGGATACAGACCAGGAGCGCCACGTTGAGGGTGCTGAGGGAATCATCTACCGCACACTGGAAAAGACCGGACTGATCCATGACGAGGGTCCGGATAAGGACGGCGGCTATGGTCCGTATGTCCAGAGTGAGCGCCAGAAAGCCGGAATCTACATGGAGTACGCGAAAAAGCTTGTAGAAAAAGGAGAGGCATATTACTGCTTCTGTGCCCAGGAACGCTTAAACAGCTTAAAGAGAGAAGTAAACGGCGAAGAGATCATGACCTATGATAAGCACTGCCTGCACCTTTCCAAGGAAGAGGTAGAGGCAAACTTAAAGGCAGGAAAGCCGTTCGTTATCCGCCAGAACAACCCGAAAGAGGGAACTACAACATTCCACGATGAGATCTACGGAGATATCACGGTAGACAACGCAGAGCTCGACGATATGGTTCTTATCAAATCCGACGGATACCCAACCTACAACTTCGCAAACGTTGTGGATGACCATCTGATGAAGATCACACACGTTGTCCGCGGAAACGAGTACCTTTCTTCCTCCCCGAAGTACAACCGTCTCTACGACGCATTCGGCTGGAAAGTTCCGGTATATGTTCACTGCCCGACCATCACAAACGAGGAGCACAAGAAATTAAGCAAGAGAAGCGGACATTCCTCCTTCGAGGATCTTCTCGAGCAGGGCTTTTTAACAGAGGCGATCGTAAACTTCGTTGCCCTCTTAGGATGGTCCCCGACAGACAACCAGGAGTTCTTTACTCTTGAGGAGCTTGTAAAAGCGTTCGACTACCACAATATGAGCAAGTCCCCGGCTGTCTTCGATATGACAAAGCTTCGCTGGATGAACGGCGAGTACATCAAGAAGATGGACGATGGGAAGTTCTTCGAGCTTGCAAAGCCGTACCTTGAGGCTGCGATCAAGAAACCGTTAGACTTAAAGAAGATTGCCGGAATGGTGAAGACGAGAATCGAGACACTGTGCGATATCGCGGATCAGGTCGACTTCTTCGAGGAGATGCCGGAGTACAGTGCGGATATGTATATCCATAAGAAGATGAAGACAACAAAGGAGAACTCCTTAGAGACATTAAAGGAGGTTCTTCCGATCCTTGAGGAACAGGATGACTTCAGCAATGATGCCCTGTTTGAGGCTCTTTCCAAGTATGTTGCCGATAAGGGCGTAAAGACAGGCTTCGTAATGTGGCCGATCCGTACCGCAGTGTCCGGCAAACAGATGACGCCGGGTGGAGCGACAGAGTTGATGGAGGTTTTAGGCAAAGAGGAATCCATTGCGAGAATCAAAAAAGGCATTTCCATGTTACAGAAATAATCAGAGGTAATCTATGAGTTTTAACCCGTCTCAGCGTGAGGCCATCCGTCACAAGGATGGCCCCATGCTCGTACTGGCCGGGCCCGGTTCGGGCAAGACCCTTGTCATTACGGAACGCACCAGACATTTGATAACAGAATATGGAATCAATCCGGCAAACATTCTTGTCATCACGTTTACAAGAGCGGCGGCAACGGAGATGAAGGAACGTTTTTTGCGCCTGATGGGCGGAAAATCTTCCGCAGTGACGTTTGGAACTTTCCACGCCGTCTTTTTTATGATCTTAAAGCACGCCTACCACTATCAGGCGGAGAACATCATCCGCGAGGAGCAGCGGGTGAGCTGCATGCGTGAGATCATTAAGCGCCACAGGCTGGAATATGAGGATGAGTCGGAGTTCATCGCAGCGCTTCTGGGGGAGATCGGTCTAGTGAAAAACAGCGGAATTTCACTCGATCATTACTATTCCACGAACTGCGGGGAAGAGGTGTTCCGGAGAGTTTACAGCGAGTACCACGAATATCTCTATGCGCATCATCTGATTGACTTCGAGGATATGCTTTTGTATACATGGGAGCTTTTCAAGGAGCGGAAGGATATTCTGGCTGCCTGGCAGAAAAAATATCCCTACATTCTGATTGACGAGTTCCAGGACATCAACCAGATCCAGTTTGAGGTGGTCAGGCTGCTTGCGGGTGAGCAGAGAAATCTGTTTGTTGTGGGGGATGACGACCAGTCCATCTACCGCTTCCGCGGAGCAAAGCCGGAGATTATGCTGCGGTTTGAGCGTGAAATTCCGGGGACGAAAACCGTGCTTCTAGACACGAATTACCGGTCGCAGGCCAATATTGTCGAGGATGCGCTGAATCTGATCGGGCACAATAAGGAGCGCTTCCAGAAGCGCATCCGCGCGGCACTCCCGGCGGAGACCGGGGTGGAGTATGCCGTTTTTGAGGATCAGCGGAAGGAGAATCTGCGGATCATCCGCGATATTTGTGATGCGGTGGAGAGGGGAAAGAGCTACCGTGATTTTGCTGTGCTGTTCCGCACTAACACACAGCCGCGTCTTCTGATGGAGCAGATGATGGAGTACAATATTCCGTTTAGGACGAGAGACCGCATACCGAACCTTTACGAGCACTGGATCGCAAAGGATATTTTTGCCTATATCCGGATCGCGCAGGGAAGCCGGGAACGCCGTGATTTTCTGCAGATCATGAACCGCCCGAAGCGCTATATCAGCAGAGATTCATTGGACGAGGACACGGTGGCATTCGATGTGTGGGAATGGTATTTCAGAGAGGCGGAACAGCCGTGGGTGGCGGAGCGGATCGTCACGCTGGAGCATGATGTGATGCAGCTTCGCCGGATGAATCCGTTTGCCGCCATCAACTATATCCGGAAAGGCATCGGATATGACGAGTTCTGTGCCGAGTATGCAGATTACAGGCGTATCCGGGCGGATGAACTTTATGATGTGCTGGATGAACTACAGGAAAGTGCAAGAGGCTATGAAGATTATGACGGATGGTTTGCGCACATCGAGAATTACACCAGGGAATTGGAACGCCTGTACCAGAGCCAGGAAAAGCAGAGTGAGAGCGTAGCGCTTTCCACGCTGCATTCCGCCAAGGGGCTTGAGTACGAAAACGTCTATCTGATCGACGTGAACGAGGGAGTGATGCCCTACAAGAAGGCGGTGCTGGATCAGGACATCGAGGAGGAGCGCCGGATGTTTTACGTCGGTATGACGCGGGCAAAAAAATATCTGCATCTCTTTTCCGTCAAACAGATGAATCAGAAAGATGCAGATATCTCGCGCTTTATTGCCGAGGCAGGAGAGCGTCTCAGTCCTCCATGTCGTTAAATTCTGCCTCGTCAAGCCACTCATCAAAGCGGTCGGATACGGCTTCGTATTCGGCGTCGTCTAAAATATTATCCAGAGACGGATTGCCATCGCTATCCTCCGCATAGCGGTAGATATAGACCTCGCCGTCCTCGTTCGGCTCGCCGGCTTCGGTGAGCGGAAGAAGGGCGATATAGTCCTGCTCGTTGACGGTAAAAATGGTTAAAATCTCACATTCTACCTGGCTGCCGTCATCCAGATCCAGGGTGACCAGGATATCCTCGTCTTCGTTGGTGTTATGGTTGTCTGCCATCATGATATCTCCTTTATTGGATGTTATTAAATAATCGCCTGAATGTAGAGCTCCGGATGCTCCTCAAGATTGATGAAACGTGAGGGGGCGATCTGGATCGTAGGTCTCGTCAGACGCTTATTGATAAAAATAATCTCTCCGGTCTGTCCGTTGTTCAACAGAACCCGGTTGTGCAGGTAAGTGTGCGCAATGTGTTCGAGAAAGGTGAGAATATAGCGCGGCTTGTAGCGCTGCAAGCCTTCCTGTTCAAACTGGGCGATCACTTCAAACGGACACAGCCCCAGACGATAACAGCGGTCGGCGGTCATGGCATCATATACATCCGCGACGGCTATGATCGAAGCGTAGTCGTCAATGTCCGATGCGTACAGACCGAACGGATAACCGCTTCCGTCACACCGCTCGTGATGCATCAGGGCAGCGTTCTTTATGTGCGGATCGAGAGGCTGGTTTTTAAGCAGCTCGTACCCTAAAAGGGGATGGGGCTTGATCTGTTCAACTCTTCGGAAGTCAGCCTGCCCGGCTTGCCGATGATGCTGGCAGGAATCCGGGATTTCCCGATATCGTGTAAAAGACCGCAGAGAGTCAGTGTGTTCTGGGCATCCTCCGAAAAACCGAGCCAGTTCCCGAGCATGCGGGAGATAATGGCGACGTTGACGCTGTGTGCGTAAGTCGAATCGTCGATCTGCCGTAAGTTATGGAGCATGTCGAACATGGAAAGTGTGGTAGTATGCGACGCAAACAAATCCAGGGTCCCTGCAAGAAGCTTGTCTGTCTCCAGCTTTTTGGCACGTAAAATACAGTCGTTTAACGCAGTGTGAAGCATCGTAGTGCAGCTGTCAAACTTCTGACTGAAAATCTTGTATTCTTCGCTTTGCCGGATACGCTCGGAACGGGAACGAACCGGAGCGTACTGCTTTTGCAGATAATCGTGAAGCCCGCCGGAGGAATCGCTGCTGTCCCTGATCCATACTTCCGGTATGGAATAGTCATGGATGTGCAGGATGGTCTGCGCACTCAAAAGACAGCCCTCATCCAGGATCTGCCCCGCGGCAGTGCGAACCGGTCTGGCTGTGAACATTCCGGGCTTTAAATCTGTCGTGGGTATTCGTTTCATATACATCACCTCGATCGTACTGTGACAATAAGAACTCTCGTTTCTTAATATTATAACATGAGATGCAAATGCCGGACAAGCGCATTCTCCCCGAAAAAGAAAAAACTATACAAAAAACAAGCGGGAATGATATAATGTACGCGAAGGCTATTGAGCAGTGCCAGACAGGGAGTTTTAAAAATTTGCCTGCGAAGGCAAAATTTTTTAAAATTCATGGCTGATAGGGCGAAAGCCCGTGAGTCCGGGAAATCTCTGATTTTCCGGACGTGCACAGCGAAATGATGTGTAGGTGCACAGCGAAATGATGTGTAGGTGCATTGCGAAGAGATGCAGACGTGCAGGCAGCGAAGACAAAGGTGGAAGATGGCATGGCGTATACGATAAAAGAGGGCGATTACAGACAATACGGGGCATCAGCCGCAGGCGGCGGAGTCGTGTTTACGTTTGAGGCAGAAAAGGAAGAGGACTGCAGTATTCTTCTGTACGGGAAAGACGGCGGAATCCGGCAGGAACTGAAGGTGCCGGAAAGCTGCTGCAGAGGAGCGATCCGGTCAGTCTTTGTCGCGGGGCTTAAGGCAGAGAGCCTGCGTTATAATTATAAAATCAGCGGGACGGTCGTGACCGATCCTTATGCAAACCGCATCATCGGCAGAGAGCGTTGGAGAGACGCAGGGCGCGTTAAGAATGAGTTCCGGGTCTGCGGTGGTTATTCGGATGACACTTTTTCGTGGGGGACGGATGTACATCCGGAGATCCCGCGCCATGAGATGTTCCTCTATAAGCTCAACATCCGCGGATTTTCGATGGATGCGGGAATCCCTGCAAAGGAGCGGGGAACTTTTGCGGCGGTGCGCGATAAGATTCCCTATCTGAAAGAACTTGGTGTCACGACGGTGGAGTTCATGCCGGTGTATGAGTTTGAGGAACTGATCTTAAAGGAGAAGGCGGTATTGCCGGAATATATCAGCTGGCAGGTGCGGAAAGAGGATCAGATCAAGCCGGAAGCATGTGCGATGCCGGAGCGTGTGAACCTGTGGGGATATGCGCCCGCCAATTATTTTGCGGTAAAGGCGTCCTACGCGAAAGGGCAGGATGCGGCCGTCGAATGGAAAAAACTCATCCGCGCGCTCCATGAGAATCACATGGAATGTGTGATGGAGATGTATTTTCCTGAGAATGTCAATCAGAATCTGATCTTAGATGCGCTGCGTTACTGGGTCAGGGAGTATCATGTGGATGGCTTCCATCTGCTGGGGGAGAATCTGCCCGTCACGCAGATTGCACAGGATGCGTGGCTTAGACGGACGAAGATTTTCTGCGCCGGTTTCGAGAACGCTGTGCTCTGGCACCCGTGCCGTTATCCGCATCTGTATGTATACAATGACGAATATCTGTATCCCGTCCGGGCGCTGCTCAATCACAAGAACGGCGGTATGGATGCATTTGCATGCCAGCAGCGCAAACAGCATCAGTATCACGGATTTGTCAATTACATTTCGGACAATAACGGGTTTTCCCTGCGGGATCTCTTCTGCTATGAGCAGAAACACAATGAAGACAACGGGGAGGAGAACCGGGATGGAAGCGACTGGAATTTGAGCGCCAACTACGGCGTGGAGGGACGAAGCCGCAAGCAGCGGATCGTAAGAATCCGTGAACGGCAGATGTGCAATGCGGTGGCGGTGCTTTTTCTCGCGCAGGGAGTCCCGCTTTTATACGAGGGGGACGAGACGGGAGATTCCCAGGAAGGCAACAACAATGCATACTGTCAGGACAATCCGACCGGCTGGGTGAACTGGAAGAAAGATGAGCGCTACGCGTGGTTCCGGGAGTTTGTGGCGCGGATGGCAGCGTTTCGCAGGGAGCATCCCGTGCTCGCCGCGGATATGCCAAAACAGCTTTCCGATGCAAAAGGAACGGGGTATCCCGATTTGTCCTATCACGGAGAGAATGCGTGGATTTCAGATCTTTCCGGCGAGAGACAGTCTTTGGGCATGCTCTACTGCGGAAAAGAGGATGGCGATGGAACAGAGGGGGAGAAATTCCTTTATGTC
>OGDU01002877.1_pt1 | contig 10265 bp, 9 predicted proteins | sample 1570371 | NCBI WGS metagenome assembly OGDU01 (sample SAMEA2581977, study PRJEB24529) | metagenome | biome: Human gut stool | place: China | collected 2011
GGTCTTTAAAATACCCCGCCACAATCCCGAGCACAAGCCCCAGGATTCCGGACAGCACCCACGCCACGCACATCAACGCAAACGAGTTGCCGAACTTCTCCGCAACCACATCCGCAACCGGGCGGTTATATTTCAGTGAAGTGCCCATATCTCCACGCACGAAATCCTTCGCCCAGTTCAGATAGCGCTCGGCGGGCGGGACATCCTTCCCCCAGTAGGACTCCATCTGCGCCCGCTTCTCCGGCGTCATGCGCATGTAAGCCGTCGCTCCGACGTTCGCCTGTACCGGATCAATCGGAGACAGCGACACCAGCATAAACGCGGCAATGCTGACACCGATCAGCAGTGTCAGCATTTTTATTACATTTTTGATGAAAAAGCTTATGTAATGCCTGATATTCATTCTTCCCTCATCTATTTCCAGGTCCACTGGTCGACATTGTTGACTAACGACCAGCCGTGACCGTGCGGATGCAGCTTCTGCTCCGCCACTGCCAGGCCATCCCGCGCAAAGTAGAGATGATCCACGTTGGCAAACCATACCCAGAGTGCCTCGGCATCCGGTCCGACATCCTCCTGTGCCTGCTGCCAGAGACGGTAGGACTCATTCATATCTGTCGCCGCAAGTGCCGCATCCAGAAGTTCATCCGTCTTCTCATTGGAATATCCCGTAAAGTTGCAGGAACCGCCGGTATAGTACAGCTGATAATCCTCCACCGGCGAGTTGGAGCCCCAGCCCCAGGTGATCGGATCGGAGTACATCTTTGTATACAGTTCGTCCCAGCTTCCCAGACCTTCGTACAATACATTAATTCCAACCGCTTTCATCTGGTTGGAGAACTCTGCCGTGAGTGCCTGCCGCACGGAATCGGACGCGGAATAGTACACGGTAAATTCCGCTTTCTGCCCGTCTTTTTCCACAATGCCATCGCCGTCCGTATCACTCCATCCACCGTCCGCAAGAATCTGCTCTGCCTTATCCACATCATACGGAATAATCATGGACTCGCTCGACCACGGCATGTTGTCCGATACGCTGTAAGCGACCTCGCCGTAACCGTTTAACACATGATCGATCATGGTCTGACGGTCAAGCGCGTAGTTCATCGCCCGGCGGAGTGCCACATCGCATGTCACATCGTTTCCCGCCGCATACACGGTATCCCCGTCGACAACCTCGCTGCCCGCCGGAATCGACGGAAGCGAGATTCCCCTGGAATCCACCGACTTACAGACCAGAAGCTGATAGCCGTCCACCTGCTCGTCGCTGTACACCGCAGACGTGTAGGCGATATCCACCTGTCCCGCTTTTACCGCCGCAAGCGCCGCGTCTTCCTCCATGAACAGGACAATGACTTTTTTCATCTGCACTTCATCCCCATAGTAGTCCGGATTCGCCTCCAAAACGACCTGCTGCCCCTTGTCCCACTGTGTCAGGATATATCTGCCGGAACCGACCGGGTTCTCCCCGTAGGCTGCTTCATCGTAGCAGTGCTCCGGCACGATGCCGAACACCGCCAGTGTATACAAAAACGCATTGTACGGCTTGCTCATGTGGAAAATCACCGTGGTATCATCCGGCGCCTCCACAGAATCGAGCATACTTAAATCCGCCTCCGAATTCGGCGTGGCAAGCGCCGTGTTAAACGTAAATGCCACATCAGACGCCGTCAGCGGTTCCCCGTCCGTGAACTTCACATCGTCCCGGATGTGAAATGTCCAGGTCATCCCGTCCTCACTCACGCTGTAATCCGTCGCCAGATCGTTCTCGAACTCCATATCCACGTTCGTCCGGATCAGCGTCGACTGGATCAGCGGTTCATGGCAGTGTTCCCCGCAGCCCCAGTTGATGCACGGGTTAAATCCCGCCGCCGGCTCCGAGGAAGGACTCATCACCACGATGACCGTATCTGCGGTTCCTGCCACGCTCTGCGCCGAGTTCCCGCCGCCGGCACTGTCTTTTCCCTGTGCCGCCTCTGTTACCGTGCTGCCTGCATCATTGCCCGTCTGCTCCGCACCTGTGCTGCCGCATCCGGCAAACAACGTTGTCGCCACTGCTGCCGCGCAAATCAGCGCTATCCATCTCTTTTTCATTATTTATTCTCCCTTGTTAAAATCGACGGCATTTCCGCCCAGTGCACAAAGGATAGCATGAAAAAGAGGGGCCGCACAAGCCCCTCGGGGGGATAAAAATGACACAAAATCAAAGATTATGCTTTGTCATATTCATCCAGAAAATGATGGCGGACACCATCTTTTTTATAACCGATCACAGTGTTTAAGTTGACGTTCTCCACACTGCGGAAGATATTCTTCTCAATGTAAGGATTCTTCTTGCGAAGCTCCCGGATCAGATCCTTGATCTCCGCGCGCTTGGAGCCCTTCTCTGTACCACCGCAGGAAGCACAGCTTTCTGTAAAACGGCAGGCACACTGGATAAAGTGCAGGTCATTGTAATTCATCCAGTGGATGATGTCTTCCTCGCGCACCAGATACAGCGGACGGATCAGCTCCATCCCCGGGAAATTCGTGCTGTGCAGCTTCGGCATCATCGTCTGTACCTGCGCCCCGTAAAGCATTCCCATAAGGATGGTCTCGATCACATCGTCAAAATGATGTCCCAGCGCAATCTTGTTGCAGCCGAGCTCCTTTGCCTTGCTGTAGAGATGCCCTCTGCGCATGCGCGCGCACAGGTAGCACGGAGATTCCTCCTCCCCCGCCACAATGTCAAAGATCTCGGAGGTAAATACCGTGATCGGGACGTTTAAAATTTTGGCGTTGTTTACGATCGTCTCGTAGTTGATCTCATTGTACCCCGGATTCATGACGAGGAATACCACCTCGAAATTCTTCTTGCCGTGGCGCTCCAGCTCCTGAAACAGCTTCGCCATCAGCATGGAATCTTTTCCTCCGGAAATACAGACGGCGATCTTGTCACCGTCCTGGATCAGCTCGTATTCGTTGATCGCCTTTGTGAACTTCCGCCAGATCTCCTTGCGGAACTTTTTGACAATGCTGCGCTCAATCTCGCTGCAGCGATCCAGGTTCTTCTCTTCGGCATCCGGCGCTTTTGTCTGTTCCATGGATTCTAACAGCTTTATGCGCAGGTACGCACGGTATCCGCCCTGCACACTGTATACCTCATAGCCCTCCTCTAAAAGCTCGCGCGCCAGCTCGTCGCTGCGCTCTCCCGTATAACAGATCAGGTAGACTGGACGGTCCTTGGGCACCTCGTCCTTATGCGCCTCAAACTCCTCCCAGTAGATATGCTTCGCTCCCGGATATGTCTCTCTCAAAAAATCAGCTTCTCTGCGGATGTCTATGATTACTTTTTCCCGCTCGTCCTTCTGCAGTTCTTCTATGGTTCTCTGATACATGCCTGTCCCTCATTCTCTATTCTGCCGCAAGGTCCTTGATGACCTCCGATGCAATGATCAATCCTGCCACCGATGGCACAAATGCGTTGGAACCCGGAATCGCACGGCGCTCCGTACATTTATGCTTCGCTCCCGGCGGGCAGATACAGTGCGCACGGCAGCTGATCGACATATCCTCGATCGGCGTGACCGGCTGCTCCCTGGAATACACCACCTTTAGTTTCTTCACTCCGCGCTTTTTGAGTTCGCGGCGCATGACCTTCGCCAGCGGGCAGACCGATGTCTTATAGATGTCCGCCACCTCAAACATTGCCGGATTCAGCTTATTGCCGGCGCCCATGCTGCTGATGATCGGCGTTCCTGTCTCCTGCGCCTGCATGACCAGCGCAATCTTTGCCGTCACGGTATCGACTGCGTCCACGACGTACGAATAGCTCGAAAAATCGAACTCGTCTCTCGTCTCCGGCAGATAGAAGCACTTGTGCACCTCCACCTTACAGTCCGGGTTAATGTCGAGGATGCGGTCCCGCATGACCTCCACCTTATATTTCCCTACGGTGCTGCGTGTTGCGATGATCTGACGGTTCAGATTGGTGAGGCAGACCTTATCATCGTCGATCAGATCGATGGCTCCCACACCGCTTCGCACCAGCGCCTCTACGGTGTAGCCTCCCACACCGCCAATGCCAAAAACAGCGACCCTCGCACGCGAGAGCCGCTCCATAGCCTCTTTTCCTAATAATAATTCTGTTCTGGAAAATTGATTTAACATAGATACTCCTGTATATTGTAACGTTTACGCCTGTCCGCTTCTATCATATAGCGTCCGCCGCTATTTTGCAAGTTCCAACATGCGCTGCAGCGGCTTTGCGGCACGGGTCAGGATCTCGTCGGAGAGCGTGATCTCCTCAAGTTCTCCGCTGCCGAGCTTCTCAAGCACCTGCTCGACTTTATCGATCGTCACTTTCTTCATGTTCGGGCAGAACTGTCTGTGTCCCACCGAATAGAACTTCTTATCCGGATTCTTCTGCTGCAGTTCAAAGAATACGCCCATCTCCGTGCAGATGATGAACTTTTTGCAGTCGCTCTGCGTCGCAAAATCAATAATCTCCGACGTGCTTCCCACGAAATCGGACATCGCAACCACATCCTCAGTACACTCCGGGTGCGTCAGCACCAGTGCGTCCGGACAGGCATCCTTTGCCGCCTGCAGCTCTGCCGCGTGAATGCTCTTATGCACATGGCAGAAGCCGTCGTGGAAAATGAAATGCTTCTCCGGCAGCTTTTCCGCCACATATCTGCCGAGGTTGTTGTCCGGCACGAAGAAAATATTCTTCTGCGGAATGTTGGACACGACTTTTACCGCGTTGGAGGAAGTCACGCACACATCCGATACCGCCTTAATCTCCGCCGTGGAGTTCACATAGCAGACCACTGCCAGATCTTCGTATTCCTCTCTCACTTCCGCGATCCGGTCTGCCGTAATCATATGTGCCATCGGGCAGTCCGCACACTCGTCCGCCATCACAACCGTCTTATCCGGGTTTAAGATCTTCGCGCTCTCGCCCATAAACGTCACTCCGGCAAACAGAATCGTCTTCTGCGGCACCTTTGTCGCAACCTTGCTCAGATAAAAGGAATCGCCCACATAATCGGCGATCTCCTGCACGGCACCGTCCACATAATAATGCGCAAGAATGACAACATCCTTCTCTTTCTGCAATTCCTTGATCCGCTTCGCTCTCTCTGCTTCCATTTTTGTCTCCGTTCTCTATACATCCGCTTTTCAGGTGACAAGACACCTGTCACGATAGATTGTCATTGTGATACTTTGATATCATATCATGTTTTCAGCAAATGTCCAGAGTTTTCCTGTCTCTGCGCCTGTTTTTCCGGGATGCCCCGCACTTTTCCCATGCACTAACAGACCTTCCGCACTTTCCACGGTCAAAAACAGACCTTCCACACATTTCACGGTCAAAAACAGACCTTCCACACATTTCACGGTCAAAAACAGATCCTCCGGCGGCACAGGCAAAACCGTGCTGCCAAAGGATCCGGCATTTGCTCTTCGAGCAGTCTCCTAGTTCTTTGCAAACAGGGAGGTGGACAGATATCTGTCTCCGGAATCCGGAAGCAAAGCCACAATCGTCTTGCCCTTGTTCTCCGGTCTTGCAGCCAGAATGGCTGCCGCCTTTAATGCTGCGCCGGAAGAGATACCTACGAGGATACCTTCGCTGCGTGCAAACGCTCTTCCCTCTGTAAATGCGTCGTCGTTCTCAATCGTGATGACTTCATCGTACACCTTTGTGTTGAGTACATCCGGAACAAATCCTGCGCCAATACCCTGAATCTTGTGCGCACCCGGTGTGCCCTTAGATAATACCGGGCTGGTTGCCGGCTCTACCGCAACGATCTTGACGTTCGGATTCTTCTCCTTTAAGTACTCGCCGACACCGGTTACCGTTCCGCCGGTACCTACGCCTGCTACAAAGATATCTACCTTACCGTCTGTCTGCTCCCAGATCTCCGGTCCTGTGGTTGCCTTGTGTGCCGCCGGATTTGCCGGGTTCACGAACTGTCCTAAGATCACAGCGCCCGGTGTGGACTCCTTTAATTCCTCTGCTTTGGCGATAGCGCCCTTCATACCCTTCGCGCCCTCAGTCAGTACCAGCTCGGCGCCGTATGCTGCCAGAAGGTTTCTGCGCTCTACGCTCATCGTATCCGGCAGTGTCAGGATGGCATGGTAGCCCTTTGCCGCAGCAACTGCTGCCAGTCCGATACCTGTGTTGCCGGAGGTCGGCTCAATAATGGTTGCGCCCGGTTTTAAGATGCCCTTCTTCTCCGCATCCTCGATCATCGCCAGTGCGATACGATCCTTTACGGAGCCTGCCGGGTTTAAATACTCCAGCTTTCCTAAGATTGTTGCGTCCTTTACGCCCGCCTCCGCAGAATAGCGGTTCAGCTTTAATAAAGGTGTGTTTCCGATCAGATCCAGTGCGCTCTCAGCAATTTTACTCATAATAAAATCCTCCTGTTCTCAATTCATTTCCGTTTCTATGGTGTTTTTGTTTTCCTATAAAACTACTATGTTTTGTATGAATTGATTATAGGACGCGAAATCTTATTTGTCAAGCGCTATTTTCTTATTTATACGATTTATTTTTGCGCGCCATCCAAGATACTGGGCAATCCAGATTCCGGCGAAGATCGCACAAAAGATTGCGACGTAGCCAAGCACACCCGCGACGCTGCGCTCCATCCAGTATGCCGCATACGCCACCGGAAGCACCGAGCCGAGTGTAATCAGAAAATACGCCGCCGTCTGACCGGCAAGACTCCATCGATCCACTTCCCACACGACCGATCCCGCCGCATACACCATGCCGACCAGACCACACAGCACGGTCTGCACCACAACTGCCCGTATCTCGCTCCCCATAGCGTCCACAAACGCAGGCACACACGGATAGTAGCTGCCGTCGCCCCAGAATGCCGACATCATGACCGTGATCACATAGCCGATCGCAATCCCGGTTGGAATTCCGAACAATCCTCTCAGTAACACTTTCTTTTTCATATCTCTCACCGTTCCCTTTCTCATATTCCCAACAGCCGCTTGATCTTTGCCACATATCTGCGCGAGACGTAAGCCGTCTGCCCTCCCGCGAGGTTTACACAGATTGTACCCGAAAAACTCAGGTCAAACCGTTTTGCCATTTTCAGATTGATGATCTCCGAATTTGAGATCCGTACGAAACGCGTCTGATCCAGCCGTTCCTCCGCTTCGTAAAGCCGCATCCGAAGCAGATATTCGCACTTTGCCGTCACCGCATAGACTTTTCCTTTTGCCGCGTATACGCGGATAATATCCGCCTGCTCCAGTATCTCCAGTGTGTCTCCCGCAAAACCGGAGATCATCTGCACCGACGGCTCCTCCAGTTTTTTTAAGATTCCGTTGACTTCCTCGGTCATTTTCGCTGCCCGGATCAGTACCTCGGTCTCCTCCAGTGCATTGTCCAGTTCAATATTGATTTTCACATGCTCCTCCTCTCCGAAGTGGCTTCCTCTGCCGGCATGTTTTCGTGTCCTCAAGAACTGTATTTAACATAACAAAAATGAGGTGCCTTTGCACCCCATTTTTCATAAGTGGTTCCTATTTGCACACGATCGGTTCTTTTTCCCGCACTGCACACGCGAGCCGCTCCAGCGCCTCCGTCAGCACGCTGCGCGGACATGCCACATTGATCCGCTCGAAGCCTCTTCCCGCCGCGCCGAAGATGTCTCCGGAATCCAGCCACAGTCCGGCTTTTTTTACAATCAGATCCTCCAGCTCCTTCCCTGAGAGCCCCAGGCTGCGGAAATCCACCCACAGCAGATATGTTCCCTCCGGCTTCACCGCCTTTACCTGCGGAATCTGTTCTTCCAGAAAATGCTGCGCATAGGCAAGATTTTCACGGATATATGCCTTCACCGCATCATACCACTCCCCGCCATGCCGGTACGCCGCCTCACAAGCCACAAGCCCCATGGTGTTAAGCTGGCTATAGCCGGACGCCGCGACCGCCTGCTCAAATTTCCGCCGCAGCGCATCATCCGGGATAAAAATATTGGATACCTGAAGTCCCGCAAGGTTAAAGGTCTTGCTCGGCGCCGTGCAGGTCACCACAAATTTCCGGTAGCTTTCTTTGAGTCCCGCCAGTACCTGATGCGATCCCTCAAAGACGAAATCCGCGTGGATTTCATCGCTGACCACAATCACTCCGTATTTTTCACAGATGTCTCCCAGCCGCAGAAGCTCCTCCTTTGTCCACACGCGTCCGACCGGATTGTGCGGGTTGCAGAGGAAAAAGAGCTTTACCTGACGGCAGCGTATTTTTTCTTCAAAATCCGTAAAATCGATCCGGTATCTTCCGTCCTGTCCCTGCACGAGCGTGTTATCCACAATCTTCCTGCCGTTATCGCGGATTACCTGCGAAAACGGATAGTAGACCGGCTGCTGCAGCAGCACCGCGTCACCCGGCTCGGTGAACGCCCGCACCGCCTGTGCCAGCGCAAAAACAATCCCCGGCGTCTTGACCAGCCAGGTTTCCTCTACGTTCCATCCGTAATGCCGTCTCATCCAGCCCGCAACCGCCTCAAAGTAGCTGCCGTCCGCCTCGCTGTAGCCGAAAATGCCGTGCGCCACACTGCCCGAGAGCGCCTCCTGTACATAGGAAGAAACCTGAAAATCCATGTCGGCAACCCAAAGCGGCAGCACGTCCTTCGGCTTTCCCCGCTGTACCGCAAAATCATATTTGAGTGAATTGGTATGTGTCCGGTCAATGACCGTGTCAAAATCCAGATTTTTCTCTGCCATGTCTCTTCCTCCGCGCAGCAGCGTCTTCTGCTGTTATCTTATGCCGTCTGCTCCCGGGCGGTTCAGCAGCCATCATCCTTCCATTCCCGCTGCGCATTTTCTTTCGTCTCTTTTTATCCTGTCAGGCACACTGCCGTAAGATTCCGTTTTTGTCCTCTCTCCCTGCCGGATTCGTCTATGCAGGGATCTGTGCGTTCTCTTTCTCTCCGGCGAGCATTTCCTTTAACTTTGCATACACTGCCTCCGCCAGCGCGGCATGCCCTTCCTCATTCATGTGCTCTCTGTCTTCCTCACTTGGCTTTGCATATGCGGATGCCGCCAGAAACGAAATGCCCCGCTCATGCGCGATCCGCCGGTAAACCTCCGGCAGCCGCTTTGACACCGCAACGGAACTCTCATCAAATTCGGGATCGTACCCTGCCTCGCCAACGCCCTCGCCGAGTGCGATCGGCGACATCAAAAGAATCTTACTGTCCGGGGTGCTGCTTCTGATCTGGTCGAGCAGCCGCTCCACGCCTCTCCCGATTACCTCCGCCGATGTATCGTACATCGTCTTGCAGTCGTTTGTCCCAAGCATCAGCACAACCACATCGATCGGCTTATGTGTCTCTATGATCACAGATAAAAGCTCCGTTCCTCTCCTGCCATCCCGGAGCGGATCGTCAAAAACCGTCGTCCGTCCGCACAGCCCTTCCTCGACGATACGGCAGCCGTCCTCCCACAGGCGCTGGCCGATCTGTCCGCTCCAGCGGGTATCCCAGTCATAGCGATCCTTCGTTCCCGGAATCAATCCGTATGTATTGGAATCTCCAAAGCACAATATCTGTCTCATAAAAGCCGCGCCCCTTTCTCATACTGTTCTGATGGGAATACTATATATTATGTTTTTTTATTTGTCAACCGTCTTTACCAGATTCTTACATTAAAAATTTATGCTTGACTTTTACACATCACAGTGCTATCTTCATAGTCAAACAAAGAGCAAATGCAAGGAACAGAACACGGTTTCCTGATTCCCCGCATCACAGAGAGCCGCCGGCCGGTGCGAGACGGTATGCGATTTCAGGAACTATCCTCTGCGAGCAGTGCACTGAACCAAGTAGGTGTCACCGGGATTCCCCCGTTACAGGGAAGCTTATTGCTGCAGGCTTACGCCCGCAAAGATGAGATTGAGAGGTCGTTTGATACGACAAGCAAAGTGGTAACGCGGAAGCTTACGCCTTCGTCTTTGACTGCACACATCGTGCAGCGGGACGGAGGCGTTTTTGTTTTACAGAAAATGCCATCCTTCTCTTTGCCCAATGTTGATCTATCAGAAAGGAGCCGCCTTCGGGTGGGAAAAAAAATGAATGGTTTAGTGATTATCTTAATCGGAATCGTAGCACTGGGTGCCGGCTACCTCTTTTACGGGCGCTGGCTGGCAAAGAAATGGGGCATTGATCCAAACGCCAAAACACCGGCCGTCACAAAAGAAGATGGTCAGGACTATGTTCCGACCGATGGCTGGGTTGTATTTGCCCACCAGTTTT
>OGDU01002878.1_pt1 | contig 10263 bp, 6 predicted proteins | sample 1570371 | NCBI WGS metagenome assembly OGDU01 (sample SAMEA2581977, study PRJEB24529) | metagenome | biome: Human gut stool | place: China | collected 2011
TTCCCGGTCGTGTTATTCCGAGGAGCGAAGCGACGTGGGAATCTCGTGAAGCAGGCTTCGGATTCGCCTCGGCTTGCCAAAATCCGCAGCCGATCTTGCGAGATTGCCACGGCCCCTTGCGGGGCCTCGCAATGACAAATTTGACAGTCTGAGCTTATGACTTTAATTCCATATTTTAGGAGGCTGAAATGACGGAACTGGAACGTTATCAGCAGTGGTGCGAGCAGGCGCCGCTGAATGAGGCCGGGCGCGCTGCGCTGGCCGCCATGCAGAACGACGAGACGGAGCGCAAGGGCTGCTTCGGCGCAGAGCTGCAGTTCGGCACCGCGGGCATCCGCGGCATTATGGGCATCGGCACGAATCGCCTGAACGACTTCACCGTTCGCCGCACGGCGCAGGGCCTTGCCGCATGGCTGACCTCGACGGAGCTGCCGCAGCGCTGCGCTATCGGCTATGACTCCCGCCACAACTCCCGCCGCTATGCGGAGCTGTGCGCCGTAGCCCTCGCGGAGCGCGGCGTGCATGTCTATGTCTATCATGAGCTGGCCCCGACGCCAATGCTTTCATTTGCCGTGCGCCAGCTCGGCTGCGGCTGCGGCATCGTCGTTTCCGCCAGCCACAATGCGGGCATCTATAACGGCATCAAGTGCTACGGCCCGGACGGCTGCCAGATGACGGACGAGCCGGCGGCCCGCGTGTTTGCCGAGATCGAGAAAATCCCGTATTTCCTCCCGGCGGAAAAGAGCTTTGAGGACTTCCTTGCGGAGGGCGGCGTGGAATTCATCGCGCCGGAGCTGTGGGAGCGCTACTATGAGACCGTTCTCGGCGAGCGCCTTGCCGCGATCCCGTCGGATAACCTGAACCTGCTCTACACGCCGCTGTGCGGCACGGGCAACAAGCCGGTCCGCACCGTGCTCGGCCGCATCGGCGTGAACGTCGCCGTCGTCCCCGCACAGGAAAAGCCGGACGGCGATTTCAAGACCTGCGAATATCCGAACCCGGAGACGGACGCCGCGCTGAACGAGAGCTACAAGATCGCGCGCGAGACGCACCCGGACCTCATCCTCGGCACGGACCCGGACTGCGACCGCGTGGCCGTGGCCGTCCCGGTGGAAGGCGGCTTCCGCAAGCTCAGCGGCAACGAGCTGGGCTGCCTGCTGCTGGACTACATCCTCGGCACGATGCAGAAGGCGGGCACGCTCCCGGCAGACCCTGTCGCCGTGCGCAGCATCGTCTCGACCCTGATGGCAGACAAGATCGCCGCAAGCTACGGCGTGAAGATGCGCAGGGTCCTCACGGGCTTCAAGTACATCGGCGACATCATTACTTCTCTTTCCGATGCTGGCGAGGTCGATCGCTTTATCTTCGGTTTCGAGGAGAGCTACGGCTATCTGGCTGGCCCCTACGTCCGCGATAAGGACGCCGTCATCGGCTCCATGCTCATCTGCGAGATGGCTGCTTACTACCGCAGCATCGGTTCCTCCATCAAGCAGCGTCTGGAAGAGATCTACAAGGAATATGGCCGCTACCTGAACAAGGTGGACAGCTTCGAGTTCCCCGGCCTGACCGGCATGGAGAAGATGGCCTCCATCATGCAGAAGCTGCGTGACAAGCCCCTCACCGAGCTGGCCGGCCACAAGGTGGTCAAAATCACCGACTACAAGAAGCCCGAAGAGACCGGCCTGCCCGCCGCAAACGTCCTCATCTACACTCTGGACAACGGCGCTGCCGTGGTCGTCCGTCCCTCCGGCACTGAGCCGAAGATCAAGACCTACTTCACCACTCTGGGCAAGGACCTGGCCGAGGCTCAGGCTCAGAAGGATGCTCTGGCAGCTGCCATCGAGCCCATCCTCGCATAACGCAGAAATTTCATAGAAAATTTATGCCCCCGTACAGCGCCAAAAGTGCTGCACGGGGGCATTTTTGATGGGCGCGGGCAGTTGCAGTTTGTGGGTGGATACGCTATAATATTCAATGAATAATAATATGCTCTGTGCAGTGCGGCACGGGGCAGGAATAAAATGGGGCAGGTGTAAGAAATTGGAACATCGTGTAACGGCAGTCCTGGTGGCGGCGGGTTCTTCCACCCGGATGGGATTTGATAAACTGAGCTTCGATCTGGGCGGTGAGACCGTCTTGGAGCGGAGCGTCCGGGCCTTTGACGAGTGTCCGGAGGTGGACGAACTGGTGATCGTGACCGGCGCGTCCAGTGAGAATGCCCAGCGGGCCGCTGCCCGCTGCAAAAAGCCGGTGCGGCTGGTGAAGGGCGGCTCGACCCGCGCCGAGAGCGCCCGCAGCGGCGTGGCCGCTGCCCACGGCAGACTGGTGGCCGTCCACGACGCGGCCCGGCCCTTCGTGAGCCAGAGCGTTATCGCCGACACGATAGCGGCCGCTGCCCGCTGCGGTGCCGCCGCCCCGGCAGTGCCGGTGAAGGACACCATCAAGCAGGCGAAGGGCGGAAACGGCAAGACTGTGCCGGAAGGCTGCATGGTGGAGAACACCCCTGACCGCAGCACCCTTTATGCGGTGCAGACGCCCCAGTGCTTCGACCGGGCCGCCTATCTGGCGGCGCTGGATGAACTGGACGAGGCCAGCGCCCGCCTCGTCACCGACGACTGCAGCCTGTTCGAGCTGACGGGCCGTCCGGTGGAGCTGGTACAGGGCGACTACGCAAACATCAAGATAACCACCCGGGAGGACCTGCCCCGGACCGAGAACGGAGGAAAGAAAATGCGCATTGGTCATGGTTACGACGTCCACCGTCTGGTGGAGGGCCGCAAGCTCATCCTGGGCGGCGTGGAAGTGCCGTATGAAAAGGGCCTGCTGGGCCACTCAGACGCCGACGTGCTGGCCCACGCGGTCATGGACGCCGTGCTGGGCGCAGCGGCGCTGGGCGACATCGGCCAGCACTTCCCCGATACGGCGGAAGAGTACGCCGGGGCCGACAGTCTCATGCTGGCCCGCCGTGTGGCAGAAATCATGACCGAGCACGGCTGGCGCATTGAGAACATCGACGCCACCATCCTCTGCCAGCGCCCGAAGCTGGCCCCCCACATCCCGGCCATGCGGGCAAAGCTGGCCGAGGCTTTCGGGATGCCGGTGGACGCCGTGAGCGTCAAAGCCACCACCGAGGAGCATCTGGGCTTTACCGGCGAGGGGCTGGGCATCGCGGCCCACGCCGTCGCCCTCATCGAAGCAGTGTGAACGGGAGAATGTGACCCATGACTCTGAACTCTATCGTAGCAAACTTCCAGACCTTCAAGCTGGTAGACCTGCTGGACATCCTCATCATCGCGTTCCTCATCTACCAGCTGCTGGGCTTCGTCAACCGCACCCGCGCCGGCCAGCTGGCCAAGGGCGCGCTCATCGTCATGGCGGTCTATCTGGTGGCGAACATCCTGAATATGCGCACCGTCACCTGGCTGCTCAACTCGCTGCTGCAAGTCGGTCTGCTGACGCTGGTGGTGCTGTTCCAGCCCGAGATACGGCGTGCGCTGGAGCGGATGGGCCAGACCGACCAGTGGGCCTATCGCTTCTTCAATAAAAACCGCTACAACGACACCAGCCTCAAGGGCGCGTGGCGCAGCGCCATCATCGCCATCTGCGACGCGGCAGAGCGCTTTTCGGAGACCAAGACCGGCGCGCTCATCGTGCTGGAACGGAACACCAACCTTTCTGAGATCGTCCGCACCGGCACGCCCGTGAACAGCGCAGTCAACCTCGAGGTGCTGGGTACTATCTTCTACGAGGGTACCCCCCTCCACGACGGCGCAGCCATCATCGAGGATGGCCGCATCAAGGCCGCAGGCTGTGTGCTGCCCCTTTCCAACAACCTGGACCTGGGCAAGGACATGGGTACCCGCCACCGCGCCTGCCTCGGCATCGCCGAGAACTCCGACGCCATCGCCATCGTGGTCAGCGAGGAGACAGGCATCATCTCGATGGCGAAAAACGGTGTACTCATGCGCCACTTTGACCGTCAGACCCTTTACACCCGGCTGGTGGATGAGATGATACCCAAGGAGACCGCCAGCGAGAAGAGCGCTGCCGAGGGCTGGAAGGCCCGGGGCAAGCGCCTGCTGAACTGGGTGAACAACAAGGAGGAGGATGAGCAGCAATGAGCACTGAGCAGAACAACGGCAAGCCTGCCGTACCCCCCAAGCGCAATCTGCTGAACGACCGCCGCATCCGGCTCCTGCTTTCTTTGCTGGGTGCAGTCATTGCGTGGATGGCTGTCACCATCGTCGTGCAGCCCGGCACCACCACCACCATCTATAATGTTCCGGTGGACTTTACCTATGATTCGGCTGCCTACACTTCCCGGGGCCTGAGCATCGTCAATGCAGAGGAAAAAACGGTCAACCTGAAACTTTCCGGCGACGGCTACACCATCGGCAGCCTGTCGGCCAACGACTTTGTCGTCTACCCCGACTGGTCCAGCGTCCGCGACAGCGGCGAAAAGAGCCTGCGCCTTCAGGTGCGGAGCCAGAGCACCCTGCTCACCGGTGTGTCCGTCTCCATCGACGGCGACAACACCGTGGACGTGGTGTTCGATGTGGTGGAAGAAAAGACCCTGCCTATCCAGGTGACGACGAATTACCTGAAGATAGCAGACGGCTATATCCTCTACGGCACCGACATCTCGAAGGAGACGGTGACTCTCTCCGGACCCAGCACTGAGCTGAGCCAGGTGGAGACCTGCACCGCCGAGGTGACCTACAACGGCGAGCTGACCAGCCCCGTCACTCTGGACACCAGCCTGCGTTTTTACACCCGCAGCGGCAGGGAGGTGGAATTTGAGTATACTACTCTGGAAACGGACAGCGTCGAGGTCACGCTGCAGGTGTATAAGCTGGCCACCCTGCCGGTGGAAGTCAGCTTTATCAACGCGCCCCGCGACTTTGACCCCTCGGTGCTGGTCTACTCCCTGAGCAAAAAGACCCTCAATGTGGCCGGCCCGGAGTCCCAGATCGACCGTCTGTCCACCCTGTCGGTGGGTACCATCGACCTTTCCACCTTTGCACTGGATAAGGTGTACGAAATGCCCATTGAACTGCCCAGCGGTATCCGTCTGCTGGACAACATCTCCAGCATCACGGTCAGCTTCGACAGCTCCCGTCTGGAAACCAAGACCATGAACCTGCCCGCCAGCTGTGTGCAGGTCATCAACCTGCCCTCCACCTACACCCTGACCGTGGAGACGGAGCGGCTGATGAACGTCACCCTCTGCGGCCCGGCCGGTTCGCTGGAAGCACTGAATCCGGAACAGGTGGTCATTGAGATCGACGCCGACGACTTCTATGTCGCTATCGGCCAGCAGAACATCGCCTGCCGCCTCTATGTGCCGGCCAACGACAAAATTTTTGCGCTGGGCAGCTATGTGGTGCAGTGCAAGATAGAAAGTAACTGAGTATATGATCCTGATCCATGATATTCGCCTGCCCCTCTCCGCCGGGGAGCCGCAGGCCTACGAAAAAGCCCTCCGCCTCGCCCGCATCCCCCGGGGAAAGGTGAGCCATCTGGGCATCGCCCGGCTCTCGGTGGACGCCCGCCACGGCCAGCCCAAGCTGGTGTACACCGTGGCCGTGACCCTGAAAGAGGAGAGGGAAGAGGCCGCCTGTGCGGGTGCTTCCCGCAGCGTTACCGTCCGGGGCAAGACCGATCTCTCGGTGCAGAACGGCACTCTGCCGCTGACGCACCGGCCTGTGGTCTGCGGCCTCGGCCCGGCGGGCCTCTTTGCGGCGCTGCTACTGGCCCGTCAGGGTTACCGGCCCATCGTGCTGGAACGCGGCCCTGCGCTGGACGAGCGCGTCAAGGCCGTGGAGCATTTCTCCACCACCGGTGAGCTGGACGAAAACGCCAACATCCAGTTCGGCGAGGGCGGCGCCGGAACCTTCTCGGACGGTAAGCTCACCACCCGTATCGGCGACGAGCTCTGCGGCTTCGTGACCGAAGTGTTCCTCGAGCACGGTGCGCCGAAGGAGATCGCCTGGCAGCAGAAGCCCCATGTCGGCACCGACCTGTTGCGGGGCGTCATCACTTCGATTCGAAAAGAGATCGAGTCGCTAGGCGGTGAAGTCCACTTCAACACAGCCCTCACCGGCTTCGAGCGGCGGGACGGCCAGCTCGTCGGCATCCAGACCACGGACGGTGCGTTCCCCTGTGAGGCGCTGGTGTTCGCGGTGGGCCACTCGGCCCGCGACACCTTCGGGATGCTGATGGACAGCGGCCTCGTGCTGGAGTGCAAGCCCTTCAGTGTCGGCTTCCGGGCAGAGCATCTCCAATCGGAAATCGAAAAGAGCCTCTACCACGAGGCGGCGGGCCATCCGGCCCTGCCGCGCGGCGAATATCAGCTTTCGCAGCACGTTGAAAAACGGTGCGTTTATACGTTCTGTATGTGTCCGGGCGGCCAGGTGGTGGCTTCGGCCAGCGAAAAGGGCCGCGTCGTGACCAACGGCATGAGCTACCACGCCCGCAGCGGCAGGAATGCCAACGCGGCCGTGGTGGTCAGCGTGGGCGGTGAAGACTTCGGCAACGATCCCCGGAAGGCCATCGCCTTCCAGCGGGAGCTGGAAGCCCGGGCCTATGCGGCAGGCCGTCCCGGCGGAGAGTATGCTGCCCCGGCGGAGAACATCCAGAGCTTTTTGGAGGGCAGGGGCCGGCTGAACATTGGCCGCGTCCAGCCCACCTATGACCGGGGCGTCGTCGCTGCGGACCTCGGCGCGTTGCTGCCGACCGAACTGGCCGACACCCTGCGGGCCGGTCTGCGGGCTTACGAGCGGAAAATTGCGGGTTACACCGCCCCCGAGGCCATTCTGACCGGCCTCGAGACCCGTACCAGCAGCCCGGTGCGGCTGAAACGGGAAGAAAATTTTGAATGCGCCCAGCTGGCAGGATTGTATCCCTGCGGCGAGGGTGCCGGATATGCGGGCGGCATCATGAGTGCCGCCGTCGATGGCCTGCGGGTGGCCCGCGCCATCATCAGCCGGTACAGCCCGGCAGAAGGGTGAGAAGTTGAATGACTGATCGTGAAAACGATTTTAACCGCACGGCGCAGGACGGCGAGGGCCGTCAGGTGCAGCAGGAGCTGGAACGCCAGCTCCGCGAGCTGGGCGACACCATGTCCGACTCCTTCCGCCACGGCTTTGAAGGCCGGGGCGAGGAGATCGGCGACCGTGTGTGGGATGTGGGCCGCGCCGCGGTGAACGCTGCCGGTTATGGCATCTCGGAGGCAGGCCGGGCCTTTCAGGCCGGAAAACAGGAGTACCAGAAGCGGGCCGAGGAGGCCAGAAGCAGCGCCAGCGCCAGCGGGATGACCGACTGGGCGCGCAATTTCTTTGCGAAGAAGCCGGAACCGACGGCCATCGAGAATATCCGCACCAGCGCGAAAAAGCGCCACAGTGCAGGCGTCGCCATGCTGGCGACCGGCATCACCTTCGCCGTCATCTTCGGCATCACGGCCATCGCCTGCTTCGGCACGGCGGGGGCGTTCACGTCCGGCGGCGTGATAGTGGCGGCTGATATGACGGTCCTCAGTGCCATCGGTGATCTCGCACTGGGTGCTATCGCGGTGACGGGGTGGTTCTCTGCCGCTGTGACCGCCGTGTTCGGCTGGCTGACCGCGGCGGGCGCGTCCCGTATGAAGGCCGCCAAGACCCTGGAGCTCTACGCCGATACCGCCGAGGGCTTCGACTGGCACAAGGGCCTGTCCCTCTCCATGCTGGCCGACCTGACGCATAAAAAGAAGGCCAAGGCGCTCAAGATGCTGCGGAAATTCATCCACAAGGGCTGGCTCAGTGCCTGGCTGGACGAGAAAAATGACAAGCTCTACCTGACGGCAGAGGACTACCGCGCTGCACAGGAAAATCAGCCCCAGCCCGAACCGGAAAAAGCGCCGGAACAGGCCGGAGAAGTCCCCCTGAACCTCGAGACGACCCGCCGCTTTGCGCAGGTGCTCGAGAAGGAGCAGGAACTCATGGAGGATGAGCGGGCTGTGGAGGAGCTGCAGCATATGCAGAAGACCACCGAGTCCATCTGTGCCTGGCTGGAAGCCCACCCCGAGAGCCTGCCCAAGGCCCGCCGCTTTGCGGAATACTATATCCCCACCACCCTCAAGCTCCTGCACACCTACAACGACGTGCAGAGCCAGCAGGGCGAGAACGCGGAGGCTATCCGCCGGGATATTGCGGGCATCCTGCACACCCTGAATCAGGCTTATGATAACCTCTACGATAAGCTTTTGTCGGACGTGGCACTGGACGTTTCCAGCGAGATCGCTGCGCTGCAGGGGATGCTGGCGAACGATGGTCTGGCCGGGGAGGGATTGCGATGACCTACCGGGCCTGGAATACCAAGACCGTTGACCGCGCCGCCCTGAAAGAGCTGACAGCGGCCATCGCCCAGCAGAACACCGAAGAGCTGGAATACCAGAACATGGACGAAGAGTGGAGCGAGGAAAAGTACCGCTCTGTCCTCGCGGTCCAGCAGAAAGAAGCCGGCCTGCTGGCCGGCATCCTCGCTGCCCGGGGCATCACCGACCCCGCCGAGGCGCTGACCCTTCTGGCGGGCGAAGAAGAGCTGAGCGACCCCATGCTCCTGACCGACATGGACAAAGCCTGTGAGCGCATCCTGCGGGCCATCGACGAAGGGGAGACGATCGTCGTCTTTGGCGACTACGACGTGGACGGTGTGACCGCCACGGCCCTGCTCTATCAGCACCTGAAAGGGATGGGCGCCGCCGTCAAGTGTATGCTGCCCAGCCGGGAGGGCGACGGCTACGGCCTCTCGAAGAACGCCATCCAGTCGATTTATGATAAGGGCTGCCGCCTCATCGTCACGGTGGACAACGGCATCTCTGCCGTAGAGGAAGCCGCATTCGCGGCCAGCCTCGGCATCGACCTCATCATCACAGACCACCATCTGCCCCACGACACCCTGCCCCAGGCAGTGGCCATCGTGGACCCCCGCCGTGCCGACGACCACAGCCCCTTCAAGGGCCTGTGTGGCGCGGGCGTGGCCTTCAAGCTCTGCGCCGCGCTGGATGGCTGCCCGCCGGAAGAGATGCTGGAATACTGCGGCGACCTCGCCGCTGTTGGCACCGTGGCCGACGTCATGCCCCTGACAGGGGAGAACCGCACCATCGTCAAAGCAGGTCTGCGCCAGCTGCAAAATACGGACAGACCCGGCTTCTGCGCCCTTTTGGAAGAAGTGGGCCTTGCAGGCAAGCCGGTGACGGCAGAGAACATCAGCTACGCCATCGCGCCCCGCCTTAATGCGGCGGGCCGGATGGACAGCGCCGTGACCGCTTTGCAGCTGGTGCTCTGTGAAGACGAAGACCGGGCGGTCGAATTGGCTCATAAGCTGAGTGACATCAACATCCAGCGGCAGGAGACGGAGATGGAGATCGTCAAAGCCGCACAGGAGCTGCTGGACGCTGAGCCGGAACGCCTCGAAGATCGGGTCATCCTGCTCTGGGGCAAAGACTGGCACCCCGGCGTCATCGGCATCGTGGCCTCCCGCCTTGTGGAAAAGACCGGACGCCCGGTCATCGTGGTGTCGGTAGATGAGCACGGCGAGGGCAAGGGCAGCGGCCGCAGCGTGCAGGGCTTCAACCTGCACGCCTGCATCGGCTCCTGTGCCGACCTTCTGGTGCGCTACGGCGGCCACGCCATGGCGGCGGGACTTTCCGTCCGGGAAGAAAACCTGCCCGAGCTGCGCCGCCGCCTGAACGACTGGGCTGCCCGGGAGTGCCCGGTACTGCACACCCCGCCCCTTACCTGTGATGTGACCATCCATCTGGACCGCATCACGGTGGAGAGCGTGCGCCATCTGGATCAGCTGGCACCCTACGGAGCCGAGAACCCCACCCCGGTGTTCCTGCTGCAAAGCGCCGTGGTGGACGGCGTATACCCGGTATCGGAGGGGCGGCACAGCCGCCTGCGGCTGCGGCAGGGCAATAGCTGCCTGTACGCCGTCTGGTTCGGGATGCCCGCCGAGCAGCTGCCCTACGCATTGGGCGATGTGGTGGACGTGGCACTGAACCTTTCGGTCTACGAGTCCGCCCGGGGTGCGCAGCTTTCCGGCCGCATCATCGACCTGCACCCGGCGGGCCTTGGCAGTGCCATGCCGCAGCAGGCAGCGCTGGTGCAGGCACTGCGCCGCGGCACCCCGCTCACCACAGAACAGAAAAATCTCATCACCCCGGCCCGCAGCGATATCATCGCGGTATACCGGGAGCTGCAGGCCCGCCGCTGGCACGCGGAA
>OGDU01002879.1_pt1 | contig 10263 bp, 6 predicted proteins | sample 1570371 | NCBI WGS metagenome assembly OGDU01 (sample SAMEA2581977, study PRJEB24529) | metagenome | biome: Human gut stool | place: China | collected 2011
TTATTGATGAGGGGCGTGGACAAAATAAAAATGGTGCTTTGCGCCGTGCTCAGGAAGGCTGGGTGGAAACTTTGGTGCAAAATTCGAGTGGTCCATTCCAAAGTCCTACCTGTCTTGCGTTTAATCCCAAGCAGGACACTCTTTATATTTCTAATATGTCCTACGGAAGTGATATAAAAACTAGTTTTAACATACTATATGTAACACGTGAAGGTGGTTTTATGGATGTGAAAGGGCTATGTAAGTTTGAAAAAGCAGAAACGCAAGGTTTAGCTGTGCATCCACAGACTGGTGAAATTTTCTTTTGTAATAAATCTGGTGGATATATTTATCGCTTTAATGGTCCCGATTATGAGGATTATGAACCATTATTCCAAATAAACAGAGCAGATAAAATAGATACTCGTATGGTTTTTAATCCCGAAGGTACGGCTTTATTCGTGGTAGTTTGTAACAGACATTGTATCTATAAAGTTCCTTATAATGCATTGACTCATACTTTTGGTGAGCCTGAACTATTCGCAGGTGGCTGGGATGAATCCGGTTATGTCAATGGTAGTGGGGTGACTGCTCGTTTCGATAATCCGAGACAACCTGCTTTTGATCAGGATGGGAATATGTTTGTCCCTGAATATGGACGACATACTATTCGTAAAATTACTCCAACAGGTGAGGTGTCTTTGTATGCTGGATTACCTGGTCAAGCAGGATTTACGGATGGTCTTCCAGAGAAGGCTAGATTTAATAAGCCTGAATGTGTGACAGTTTATTTAGATAATTCACTATATGTAGCCGATAGAGATAACCATCTTATTCGTCGTGTAACAGTGGAATAATAATGTATAAAAAGATATATTCATGAAAAATACACAGAAATATTTCATATTACTTTTGATGTTGATATTACTTGTTCCAAGCAATATATGGGGACAAGAAACAAAAAAGGAAATTATAGTCAAAGGTGTAGTGGAAGATGATTTAGGGCCGATAATTGGTGCGTCAGTCGTTGCTAAAAACCAGGCAGGTGTGGGAGTAATCACAAATACTGAAGGTAACTTTATAGTTTCATTATTGGGATCATTCATTTTCAGCCATATGAGCTGCCTGTTCTGAAAATGAATGATCCCAATAATGTAACTATAAAGTTATTGGAAGATGTTGGCAAAATTGATGAAGTGGTAATTACAGCCAGTGGACTTCAACAAAAGAAAACTCTGACTGGGGCAATAACCAATGTTGATGTAAAACAGTTGAATGCTGTAGGAAGTAGTAGTCTTTCTAATTCATTGGCTGGTGTGGTTCCCGGTATTATAGCCATGCAGCGTAGTGGTGAACCGGGTGAAAATACATCTGAATTCTGGATTCGAGGTATTAGTACCTTTGGTGCAAAATCAGGAGCCTTAGTTCTTATCGACGGAGTAGAACGAAATTTTGATGAGATTTTGCCGCAAGACATTGAATCGTTCTCAGTACTGAAAGATGCATCAGCAACTGCAATATATGGTCAGCGCGGTGCAAATGGAGTTATCTTAATTACCACCAAGCGTGGGGAAAAAGGTAAGGTGAAAATTAATGTAAAAGCAGGATTTGACTGGAATACTCCTGTAAAAGTGCCAGAGTATGCAAGTGGTTATGATTGGGCGCGTTTAGCCAATGAGGCTCGGTTAGGACGCTATGATTCCCCGATTTATACTCCTGAAGAATTGGAGATAATTAGATCAGGTTTAGATACTGATTTATATCCTAATATTGATTGGAGGGATTTAATGTTGAAGAGTGGTGCACCTCGCTATTATGCTAATATTAGTTTTTCAGGTGGTAGTGATAATGTACGTTATTATGTCTCTGGACAATATACCAGTGAACAAGGACGTTACAAAACGTTTAGCTCTGAAAATAAGTACAATACCAATACGACTTATGAACGATATAATTATCGTGCTAACGTAGACATGAACATAACTAAGACAACAGTACTGAAAGTTAGTGTAGGTGGATGGTTGGTGAATAGGACTACGCCTACTAGAAGTACTGGTGACATATGGGAGGATTTTGCCAAATTTACTCCTTTGTCTACTCCTCGTAAATGGTCTACAGGACAATGGCCGAGAGTGGATGGGCAAGATACTCCTGAATATCATATGACACAAAGAGGATATCATACGAAATGGGAGAGTAAGGTGGAAACTAGTGTAAAGTTAGAGCAGGATCTTAAGTTTATTACGCCCGGTTTGAAGTTTGAAGGAGTATTTGCTTTTGATACTTATAATGAGAATATAATAAAACGGGAGAAAAAAGAGGAAGTATGGGAAGCCCAAAAATATAGAGATGAAAATGGTAAATTGATTTTGAAAAGAGTGGTCAATAGAAGTCCGATGAATCAAAATAAGGAAGTTAGGGGTGATAAACGATACTATTTTCAGGCGTCATTAGATTATAACCGTTTATTTGCTCATGCACATCGTGTCGGTGTTTTTGGCATGGTATACCAAGAGGAAAAGACGGATGTTAATTTCGACTCCAGTGATTTGATTGGTTCTATTCCTCGTCGTAATTTGGCTTATTCCGGTCGTTTTACTTATGCTTATAAAGATAAATACCTTGCTGAATTTAACTGGGGATGTACTGGTTCAGAGAATTTTGAACATGGAAAACAATTTGGTTTCTTTCCTGCTGTTTCTGCCGGTTATGTAATTTCTGAAGAGGCTTTTATGAAAAAAGCATTGCCATGGATAGATCAATTTAAGATCAGAGCTTCTTATGGTGAGGTAGGTAATGATGTATTGGATGGTAGTCGATTCCTATATGTGTCTCTTATAGATACTGATGATGGAGGATCATATTCATTTGGGGAATTTGGAACAAATAGAGTGCAAGCCTACCGTATTAAAACTTTGGGGACTCCTAATTTGACTTGGGAGATAGCTAAGAAATATGATGTAGGTGTTGACTTTTCTTTTTTTAATGGGAAAATTAGTGGTGCTTTAGATTGGTTTTTGGATAAACGTGATGACATCTTTATGCAGCGTAAACATATGCCATTGACTACCGGGCTTGCTGATCAGACTCCAATGGCCAATGTCGGAAAGATGAAGTCTTATGGATGGGAAGGAAATATAGGATTTACTCAATCTATTGGTCAGGTGAATCTCCAACTTCGTGCCAACTTTACTTATCAGACTACTGATATCATAGATAAGGATGAAGCAGCCAATGAGTTATGGTATAAAATGGATAAAGGCTTTCAGTTAAATCAATCGCGTGGATTGATTGCTTTAGGATTATTTAAAGATCAAGATGAAATAGACCGTAGTCCGAAACAGACAAGTAACAGACCTATCCTTCCCGGTGATATTAAATACAAAGATGTAAATGGTGATGGAGTTATTAATGATGATGATATTGTGCCTTTAGGATATCGGGAAGTTCCGGGATTACAGTATGGTGTCGGTTTAAGTGCTAATTGGAGAAATTGGAATTTGAGTGTACTTTTCCAAGGAACAGGTAAATGTGATTTCTTTATTGGCGGTAATGGGCCTCATGCTTTCCGTAGTGAACGTTATGGTAATATTTTACAGGCAATGGTCGATGGTAATCGTTGGATACCCAAAGAAATATCAGGCACGACTGCTACTGAAAATCCAAATGCGGATTGGCCGCTTTTGACATATGGCAATAATGATAATAATAATAGAAAATCAACATTTTGGTTGTATGAAAGAAAATATTTGCGATTACGGAATGTTGAAGTCAGCTATGATTTTCCACAAACTTGGACGCGTAAATTTTTTGTAAGTAACTTACGTCTAGGCTTTGTTGGACAAAATTTGTTGACATGGGCTCCTTTTAAAATGTGGGATCCGGAAGGGACTAGAGAGGACGGATCTAACTATCCGATAAATAAAACATTCTCATGTTATCTTCAAATAAGCTTTTAATCTTTTGAAAAAACAGATCATGAAAAAACTAGTATATTATATATTGTTATCCATAAGTGCGTTATCTTTTTCGGCATGTACCGATTATATTAATGTGGATAAATATTTCTACGATCAGGTATCATTGGATTCAGCCTTTTCCAAACGTATTTATGTTGACGGATGGTTATCCAGTGCTTATAGTGTAATGAATAAGCTAGGTGAATACAAGGAACCGTTTCGCTGGGCAAGTGATGATCTTTACCATCCTGATATGAAAGAATATGTGGAAGGAAGTTATAGTGCTGATAAACCAAAGGGTGATGAAAATGCTGGTGAGTCTCGTTTATGGAAATATTATGAAGGTATCCGTAAGGCATCTACTTTCTTGGATAATGTAGACCGTTGTCCGGAACTAACTATGGATGAAATAGCTGATATGAAAGGACAAGCCCGCTTTTTACGTGCTTATTGTTATTGGGCTTTGATACGTGTTTTTGGACCAGTACCTCTTATTCCGCTTGAGGGACTAGATGCTGACCTTTCGTATGAAGAATTGTCTTTGCCACGTGCTCATTTTGATGAGATAGTTAGTTTTATTGATACGGAACTTGCCGAGACAGCCCGCTTGTTACCCATGAGAAGAACTGTCAACAATTTGGGGCGTCCTACACGAGGTGCGGCTTTAGGACTTCGTGCACGTGTATTACTTTATGCTGCAAGTCCTTTATATAATGGAAATCTCGATTTCTTCAACGTAGTAGATAATAAAGGAAACCAGTTGATTTCTCAAACGTATGATGAATCTAAATGGGCAAAAGCAGCAGCTGCTGCCAAAGATGTAATAGAACTGGCTAAAACCTCAGGTTTGTACGAGCTTTACACCATAGCTCCTAAAATTGGGACATTGGATATGTATCGTCCGCCGGTGCATCCCGAATATTCTACAAAAGATTATCCTGATGGTTGGGCGAATATTGATCCGTTACTTTCGTATAAGTCAAATTTTGATGGTTCAGTTCAAGGCTCCAAGAATCCGGAATTGATTTTTACAAGAACCAGTGATGGAACGGGGACTATTAATGATTGGATGTATCAAGCTTTACCCAGAACAATAAGTGGAAATAACCGTTTATGTGTCACACAAAAGCAAGTTAATGCATACGCAATGAATGATGGACGCACGATTTCGGAAGCTGCAAACACGGGTGATTATGTGACGACAGGTTTTACAACTGAAGCATATTCGGAAAATAATCCATTTCTACCGGCTAAAGTTAGTCTTATGTACAATAAACGTGAACCTCGTTTTTATGCATCTATCGCATATAATGGTTCGGTATGGGAAGCAGCCAGTGCTTCGGAACCTCGATATCGTAATCAACAGATCTTTTATTATCGTGGAACTGAAGATGGTAAACAAGGTTTTAAAGAAGAATGTCCTCTTACAGGGATGACTTTGAAGAAGTTTTATAATTCGGAAGATTCCAGAACAGATGGTGGTTATGTTATAGAAAAAACCGAAATGACTATTCGTTATGCTGAAATATTGCTGATTTATGCGGAGGCATTAAATGAATTATCGGAGGGGGAAGTTTATCATTTAAAGACCTACTCTAATGAAGATGTAGAAATAAAGCGTGATGAGGATGAGATGCGTTATGCTATCAAGCGTATTCGTATGCGTGCCGGAGTTCCCGATTATACGAATGAGACTTATAAAAATCAAGCAGATTTTCGTGTAAAACTGAAAAGAGAACGGCAAGTGGAATTGTTAGGAGAAAACAGTATGCGTTATTTTGATCTCCGCCGATGGAAGGATGCTTTGACAGAAGAAAATCAATTATTGCAGGGTTGTAATATTAATATTAGTGATGATGATACTTATATTGCAGACTTTTACAAGGAAACTCCAGTCTCTTCAGTACATAAAGTCTTTGAACAGCGTATGTATTTATTCCCATTCCCGACATACGAATTAAAGCGCAATGTAAATTTGACACAAAACCCGGGTTGGTAATTAAAACAGTATCATGTTATGAAAAAAGTAATGATTAAAAATATAATAAACAGCCTTTTACTCGTTGTCGTTTTGGGAGTATCTTCTTGCAATGATCAATTGGCTGATGAATTGTTTGAAAAAAGAACATATTTAATAGAAAATGGCTGGAAAGATTATCAACTCGAAGTAGATGATGACAATACCGCTATATTACCGGCTTACTTTGGTATAAACGGCACATCTTTGAATGATAAGGATATGACTTTGACTTTAGATGTAGATCCTGATACACTTGAAAGATATAATTGGGAGAAATATAAAAATCAGAAAGAACTTTATTTAAAACTATTACCAGAGGAATCTTATACTTTTGATGCAAGCTCATGGACTATTCCAAGTGGTGAATTAAACACGTCAGCATATATAAAGATTTCATTGGATAAAATAAAAGAAGTTGGTAGTTTATACAATGATTATGTATTGCCTCTCAGAATAAATTCTTCAGTAGGAGAGCCGATAGGGAGAAGTAAGTACACGAAAGTATTGGCACATATTGCTTTTAAAAATGATTTTTCTGGTCAGTACACAGGAAAAGGTGTCATAAAGCAAATAGGGACAAGCTTTACAACGGATATAACCAGCACCAATATCTATGCTATCAATCAGAATACATGTTATATGTTTGTTGGCGACAAGACTCGTGAAAAAACAACGAATTATCTAGATTATGTTGTCGAAATTACCAAAGATGACGAAACAGGTACTTTTGTGTTAACTTCTCCAGTGGAAAGTTTGAAGTTTAAATCTTATTCATCTCAAATAAGTCGTAAATATACATTGAATTATGGTGATGACAGATATTATATAGAAATTACAACTGTTGATTTTTCTTATGAATATCAAGACTCATCTTATAATAATGAGCCTGTGCTAATGAATTTTCAAGGAAGTTTTACGATGACTAAAAACGTATGGAAATATCAATATCCGGATGTGGATGTAGAAGATTAAGCCATGGTTGCTGGAATGAAAATATCAGTGGCTATTCTAACTGTTTGTTTAAACCCTAAATTTTGTATATATGAAAATTGTGAAGTATATAGTTATCGTATCATTATTTAGTATTTCTGCATGTAGTGATGATGATGATAAAAAAAACAATGAGCGACCTGGGAATCTTGTAGAGTTACAGGTTGATGTAAATGAGATTAATATTGCGCAAGGAGATACCCGTACTGTAAACATTACGTCAGGTAATGGGGAATATGTTGCGACTTCGGCTAATGAAGAAGTAGTTGTCGCAGAAATAGATGGAAATGTGGTGAAACTAACCGCTGTTGAGGGGCATAATAATGCTCAAGGAGTTGTTTATGTTAGCGATAAGTATTTCCAACGCACTAAAATTCTAGTTAATACGGCGGCAGAATTTGAATTGAAGTTGAATAAAACTTTGTTTACGCTTTATTCTCAAGTGGAAGGATCTGATGAAGCTCTCATCAAGATCTATACAGGAAATGGAGGTTATTCTCTTGAAGTGATTGATGATAAAAATTGTATTGAAGTTGATCAATCTACGCTTGAAGACACAGAATCATTTATGGTGAAAGGCATTGCTCAAGGTAATGCTGAGATTAAGATTACTGACCAAAAAGGAAAAGAAGCTTTTGTGAATCTGAATGTAATTGCTCCTAAGCAAATTACGACTGATGCTGACGAAAAGGGCGTTCTGATAAATTCTAATCAAGGATCACAACAAGTGAAGATTCTTACAGGTAATGGAGAATATAAGGTTCTTGATGCTGGTGATGCAAAGATCATTCGTTTGGAAGTTTATGGTAATGTGGTAACGGTGACCGGAAGAAAGGCCGGAGAGACTTCATTTACTTTGACTGATGCAAAAGGACAAGTTTCACAGACTATTCATGTAAAGATCGCTCCTGAGAAGCGTTGGTATATGAATTTAGGAAAAGAGTATGCAGTTTGGACTCACTTTGCAGAGATGACTGGTGAGGGACTAGAGGCTGTGAAAGTTGAAACTAACGGCTTTAAACTTAAAAAAATGACTTGGGAGCTAGTTGCTCGTATCGATGGAACTAATTGGCTACAGACCTTTATGGGTAAGGAAGGCTATTTTATTCTTCGCGGTGGTGATTGGGAAAATAATAAGGGTAGACAGATGGAGTTGGTAGGTATAGATGATAAACTAAAACTGAGAACTGGACATGGAGCCTTTGAACTCGGAAAATGGTCTCATATTGCTTTAGTTGTAGATTGTTCGAAAGGTAAGGATGATTACAATGAAAAATACAAGCTTTATGTTAATGGTAAACAAGTAAAGTGGGACGATAGCCGCAAAACCGATATGGACTATTCTGAGATTGATCTTTGTGCAGGTAATGACGGGGGTAGAGTATCAATCGGAAGAGCTAGTGACAACAGACGCTTTCTTGATGGTGCTATACTCGAAGCACGTATCTGGACGGTTTGTCGTACAGAGGAACAACTTAAGGCTAATGCATGGGAGCTTCATGAACAAAATCCCGAAGGGTTATTAGGGCGCTGGGATTTCTCGGCTGGAGCTCCGACATCTTATATTGAGGATGGTACCAATTCGGATCATGAGTTGCTGATGCATATTTCGAAGTATGATAGCTGGAATGCCACAGAATTTCCTATGAGCAGATTTGGGGAAGCTCCCATTGAAGTACCTTTTAAATAACTTTTAAATTCGAAGAAAAATGAAAGCAATATTCAAGCTGTTGATATTGAACTTTTTGACTCTGTTTATCTTTCCGTCTTGCAGTGATGATGATAAGTCAAAGTCTGAATTGAATGACCCCATCAGTGGCAATATTTCTCCGGTAGGTTCATTTGCGGTAGAAGCTACCAATAACGAGAATGAACTTCTGGTGAAATGGACCAATCCCAGTAATCGCGACGTGGATATGGTAGAACTCTCTTACAGGGACGTGGAAGCGAGTTTGTCTCGTGCTACCGACTTCTCGCCGGGACATATCATAATACAAGTAGAGCGTGATGTCACACAGGAATATATGTTGAAGGTTCCTTATTTTGCTACTTACGAAGTTTCTGCCGTAGCTATCAGCAAAGCCGGCAAGCGATCGGTACCCGAAAGCCGTGTGGTGATGCCTTATCATGAAAAGGTGGACGAGCCGGAACTGAAACTGCCGGAAATGCTGGACCGTGCACATTCTTACATGACTTCTGTCATTGGATATTATTTCGGCAAGAGTTCCAGAAGCTGCTGGCGTAGTAATTATCCTTATGATGGAAAAGGTTATTGGGATGGTGATGCGTTGGTCTGGGGACAAGGCGGTGGGCTTTCGGCATTTGTTGCTATGCGTGATGCAACCAAAGAGAGCGAAGTGGAGAATCTTTACGGTGCAATGGATGATATGATGTTCAAAGGAATACAGTATTTCTGTCAGCTGGATCGTGGAATCCTGGCTTATTCCTGCTACCCGGCTGCCGGTAACGAACGTTTTTACGATGATAACGTATGGATCGGGCTCGATATGGTCGACTGGTATACGGAAACGAAAGAGATGCGTTATCTGACACAGGCAAAGGTGGTATGGCGCTACCTGATCGATCACGGTTGGGATGAGACTTGCGGAGGAGGTGTACACTGGAGGGAGTTGAACGAACACACTACCAGCAAGCACTCTTGCTCTACCGGACCTACTGCTGTGATGGGCTGTAAGATGTATCTGGCAACTCAGGAACAGGAATATCTCGACTGGGCGATCAAATGTTACGACTATATGCTGGATGTATTGCAAGACAAGTCCGATCATTTATTCTATGACAATGTACGCCCGAATAAGGATGATCCCAATCTGCCGGGTGATCTTGAAAAGAACAAGTATTCCTACAACTCCGGACAACCATTGCAGGCGGCCTGTCTCTTATATAAGATTACCGGCGAACAGAAATATCTGGATGAAGCGTATGCGATTGCTGAAAGCTGTCATAAGAAATGGTTTATGCCCTATCGTTCCAAAGAGCTGAATCTTACTTTCAATATCCTTGCTCCGGGACACGCTTGGTTCAATACGATCATGTGCCGTGGATTCTTTGAACTTTATACTATAGTAGCTGTCATCAGGGTAACAACTTGCTGAATGACGATGATCTGAGAGGGGGAACGACCAAGACCGGTTGGGAAATACTCCATCAGGGGGCATTGGTTGAATTGTATGCCCGGTTGGCAGTACTGGAACGTGAAAACCGATAGTTGAATGATTCCCGTTTAGGGAAAATAAGAAAATAAAAAAGCCATCCCCGGAATAGACGAAGTAGGGATGGCTTTTTTTGTAGTGT
>OGDU01002887.1_pt1 | contig 10237 bp, 6 predicted proteins | sample 1570371 | NCBI WGS metagenome assembly OGDU01 (sample SAMEA2581977, study PRJEB24529) | metagenome | biome: Human gut stool | place: China | collected 2011
GAACGCTTGCCCGAAAATCATTTCTGTTTTGATCCTGTTACCGGCACCCCCGAAGCCCCCATTTCCTCTAGAAAGCTTCAACTCTGTTTTATCTCTTTTCACCTTCGCAATCATCGAAAGTTCGTTTGCGGTTCTCTGTCATCTCTTAATAGTAGTACCAACATTCCTCTTCTTGAGTTTTCAAGTAACCTATGCCTTGCAGAGTTAAAAGCATTTTAAGTATCTTAATAGGCAAAATCCTATTGTAAAGTGTGAGAAATTAATATTTATTCGTTTGTATTTGGGTAAAAAATGAAAATAAATCCCCTTTCATTTTGTTTTTTGCCAGTTTCTTCGTACCTTTGCGGATGGATTCGGCAGGAGCCGCTTCCAGACATTTTAGTAAAAACAAAGCATTGACTATTATTGTGGTCTTCCGGAAAAAGCGTAGGAAACTTTCTTTCTGAATATACGACCGCACCAATAATGGTTGGCTTCATCTGTGGTAAGCATAGGTGAGCCTCTCGTCAAATATGTAGAGTCGATGTTCATGCCCTATATAGGGTGTGAGCATTCTTATATTTGACGGTGGTTCAGACTTTCCTACGCTTGCCACGGAAGACCTTAAGAATCGTTCACACCCTTCTTTTGTGTCTCTTGGTGAGTAGCCTGATGATAGTTGGATGCAGAATCTAACTATCGAATAGAATGGACAAATTAAATCTCTATCATGAGCTTGAACAGCTCTTGCGAATGAATAGCCGTTATTGTATGGATGACGGTAGATTACTGAAGAACCAAATAGTGGAGGATGCTTTGAGCATTCAGCCTCTTCTTGTAAAGGAACTTCTTGGTAATGAAAAAATGAAGAAGGTGTTCTTTACCGATGTTGAGGGGGTAATGGTCTTTGATAAGATAAAGTTCCAGCGTTTTGTATCTGATACTCAATTTTTGGGCGGCAGCTTTACGATGTTCAAAAACAAAATCGGTTTGGTTAATGAAAATGGCCGCTTTGTGAGTGAAAGCAGAGAGGTGGTTCTTTCCTGGCCTTATAAGGACTGTATGCTTGAAGGTGGCCAAACGAAAGAAGATGCAAAGCGAAACGAAGTATTTTGGAATGAGACTCTGGCTCCAGATGAGGTAAACCGATTGACAGAACCAAAGGTCTTCTCTAACTTTAAGCGTTATGATAAGGAAGGTGAGCATCAGGTGGATCATCTTTCTGATAATGATAATTTAATCATCAAAGGTAATAATCTGCTGGCCTTACATTCTTTGAAGAAAAAGTATGCGGGGCAAGTAAAGTTGATTTATATTGATCCGCCGTATTATTTTAGGAAAAAATTATCAACTGATACATTTAAATATAATTCAAACTTTCACCTTTCTACATGGCTTACTTTTATGAGAGATAGATTAGAATGTGCAAAACATCTGTTAGCACCTTCAGGAACTATATGGATACATATGGGAGATGAAGGAATGCATTATCTTAAACTTGTAGCCGACCAAGTTTTTGGAATAAATCATTTCATTGGAACGCTTCCTAGGCGTACACGAAATGGAAAATCTGATGTTCCATTTAATTTTTCTCAAGATTTTGATTGGCTTCTCGTTTATACAAATGTAGAAGAAAGTCAAGCTGTAATGGGGAGAGCTGTTGAACGAAAATATTACACGACAGAAGACTATCCTGGAAAGCCGTGGAGACTTGCTGACTTGACTAAGCAGACAACAGCAAAAGAAAGAGAAAATTCTTTCTTTACTATGGTTGATCCAAAGACAGGAAAAGAATATCCTCCAAGTGAAAAGAGAACGTGGTGCATAACAAAAGAAACATTTGACTCTCACTACAAAAGAGGGTATATTGTCTTTCCTGATGATTATGACTTTCTTAAAATAACAAAACCATATAGTCGAAAATTTAAATATGAAGACGAGGCCAATGGTAAGTTAAGTTCAATAATATCTGATTGTCAAATTCAGCAGTTCTTAAAGTCATTATTGTATGATTGCAAAAATGAAATAGGTAATAATGAAATTAATGATCTTTTTGGGCGTGATGAGTTTGATTATGCTAAGCCTGAGAATTTAATTAAGATAATTATGGAGGCTGTAACTAATGAAGGTGATTTGGTTATGGATTTCTTTTCAGGTAGTGGTACAACTGTAGCTGTAGCTCATAAGTTAGGGAGAAAGTATATTGGTTGTGAACAGATAGACCATCAAATAGAGTTAACAGTAAATCGGCTTAATGAGGTAATTTGTGGAGAACAAGGCGGAGTCTCTAAGAGCATCGGCTGGCAAGGTGGTGGCTCTTTCGTCTATTGCGAACTTTCAAAAGCGAATGGAAAATTTGCTGATGAGATAGAAAATGCAGAAACAACCGGTCAATTGATGGATATCTGGAATCGCATGAAGGCTACAGATTATTTGAACTATAAGGTTGACGTAAAAGAAGTAGATGCCAACGTGGCAGACTTTGAAGGTTTGAACTTGGACGATCAGAAACGCTTCCTTATAGAATGTCTGGACAAAAATCTGCTTTATGTCCCTCTATCTGATATAGACAGTAATGAGTATGGTGTGATTGATGAGGATAAGCGTTTGACACGTGAGTTCTATCATAAAAACTGATAAAGATGGCAAAACTACAAGACACTTTAGATAAAATGTTTGGGCAACTAAATATTGCCCAAACGCAATTGCCGGAATATTTTGAAACGGGATTGAATCCCTCAAAACGTCTGCGTCCATATCAGGAGGAATGTATAAAGTACTTCCTGACTTACATGAATCCTGATAAAAACTTTTACGGAAAACAACGAAGTCCTCATCTGCTCTTCCATATGGCTACAGGCTCAGGAAAGACGATGATGATGGCACTTGCCATGCTTTATCTCTATGAACGTGGATATAGAAACTTTCTGTTCTTTGTCAGCAGTAATAATATTGTAGAAAAGACGCGTGATAATTTCTTAAATTCGTCTTCTTCAAAATATCTGTTTGCACCAATTCTTACTATAGAAGGCAGAAAGGTGGAAGTGAAAGAAGTGAAAAACTTCCAGGGGACAGATTCTGATAGCATCAACCTTTGCTTGACTACCATTCAAGGTTTGCATGCAGATTTGACTGCGGAAAAAGAGAATGCTGTAACTTATGAAGATTTTACGGCAGAACCTGTTGTGCTGATTGCTGATGAAGCACATCATCTGAATGCTGAGACAAAAGCGGCAAACAAACGTAGCAGGGAAGAGGCAGAAAACGTTCAAAACTGGGAGCGGACTATTGACAATATCTTTCAGAGAGATAATGGAAAATTACCGAATATTTTGTTGGAGTTTACTGCTACTATGGATTTAGCAGATCAGGCTATTGCCCAGAAATATGATGATAAAATAATCTTTGATTATACATTAAAGCGCTTTCGTGAAGATGGTTATTCCAAGGAGGTTGAGACTTTCGTAACAGACTTGGACGAATTGGATCGTGCTCTTCAGGCTATGATTCTGAGCCAGTACAAACGCAAGGTTTTTGTAAAGTTGGGACAAGACATCAAGCCTGTAATCATGTTGAAGTCAAAATCCATCAAGGATAACAAGGCTAACTATGAAGCTTTCAAAGAGCGTGTTGCAACACTCAAACTATCTGATATTAGCAATATTAGAAATAGAGCAAAGGAAGATCTGTTGGCGGCTTTTGATTATTTTCAATCAAATGGTGTGACAGATGAAAATCTTATTTTGGAATTGCAGAATGATTTTTCCGAAAAGCGTCTGTTGCTTGTGGATGGTAAAACGATTACGCCAGAGAAACAAAGGCTGCTCAATTCTCTAGAAGATGCTTCAAATGGCATCAGAGCGATTTTTGCCGTTGATATGCTGAATGAAGGATGGGATGTATTGAATCTCTATGATATAGTACGACTTTATGATACTCGTGATGCTAACGGAGGCAAGCCTGGAAAAACAACTATGCAGGAAGCTCAGCTTATAGGAAGAGGTGCCCGCTACATGCCTTTCAGAGACCCCTCTGATGATTCTTTGCCGATAGATAAGCGTAAATACGATTGTGATGTTGCTAATCCTTGTCGTGTAGTAGAAAAACTGCATTATCATAGTGCTCATAATCCACGCTATATCCAAGAGTTGCGCAACGCCCTTGTTCAGACAGGTATTATTGCCGAACATTATGAACAGATCAATCTTTTTATGAAAGATGACTTTAAAAAAAGCCGTCTCTATACAAAAGGAATAGTGTTTGTAAATGAAAGAAAAAAAACGGCAGAACTGGAGGATGATGGCACTTTAGGAAAATCTATTCTCGACAAAGTATTTACAGTCAAAATGCCGACTGGAAAAATGGCTACAGGAATCATCTTTGGAGATAATGCTTCGGCTGAAGAGTTGACTTGCCTTACCGTACCGCAATTTGATTTTTTACGGATAGGAAGTCACGTTGTACGTTCGGCTATGAGTCGATTTTCAACCTATAATTACGATGCGTTACATGAGTTGTATCCAAGTTTAAAATCTTGTGCAGAATTTGTGGCGTCAGATAATTATCTTGCAAAACTTCAGGTGAAGGTAATAGGCAAATATGCTTCACTTGCAGAATACGGGCAAGCTGATAAACTATATATAGCTAAAGAACTTCTGAGACAGTTAGAACCTTTGCTTAGAACTCGTGGGAAAACTTATCGGGGAACGAAGACTTTTCTGCCGTTGCCGTTTAATAAGCAATTTCGAGATAATATAATTCTTAAGGTAAACGTATCTGGAGGAGAAAAAGAATTTGGGCGTTCGCAGAAGAATCCGGCAAATATCGATTATACTCTTGATCTTTTTGAAAAAGATTGGTATGCCTATAACGATAATTTCGGTACTTCTGAAGAAAAGGCACTTGTGAAGTATATTGATGGAATCATGCCAAAACTCAAAGAAAAGTATGATGAAATATATCTTGTCCGTAATGAGAAGGATGTCTGCATCTACAGCTTTGATGAAGGTGGTGCTTTTGAACCAGATTACATATTGTTTCTTCGCATAAAGGGAGATGATGCTAAGTATGATAATTTGCAGATCTTTATAGAACCGAAGGGAAACCAACTGCTTCTGAAGGATAAATGGAAAGAAAAATTTCTATTGCAAATCCAACAGATGGCAGACGTACATTGGATAACTAAGGCTGATAGCTTTAATGTATGGGGATTACCTTTCTATAATGAGGAAAGAGAAGCTGCATTCAATACGGATTTTAAAGAGTCTGTTATTGATTTTGGAGCATTAAAAACGAAGAATAAGGCTTGGAAGATTCTAAAGGAGAATAGCATCTCTCCTTCCGACCGCTTCACCCGTTTCCTCCCTCTGTATTCCATACAAGCTGCCTGTGGCTACTTCGATAAATATGAGGAGCCGGAGACGGAAGGATGGGTGGATGTATCCTCATTACCATTCACTCCAAATAGGGAAATGTTCGTGGTTCATGCCAAGGGCAACTCGATGCTGCCGAAAATTAAGGATGGAGACTTATGCGTGTTTGAACGTTATCATGGAGGTTCAAGGGAGGGAGAAATCGTACTCTCGCAGGTGAATGAATATTACGAGGAATATGGCGGAAAATATACCATCAAAAAGTTTTATAGCAAGAAAACTGTGAACGAAGAAGGGGTGGAAGTTCATTCAAAAATAGAACTGCAGCCACTCAATAAAGATGGCTTCCAGATCATAGAAATCCCGGAAGATAATGAAGCCAAGATTGCTACCATCGGCATCTTGAAATACATTATCCGTTAAAGATAAAAGGGCAAGAGCATTACCTTGTCAATATATGATATGATGCTTTTGCCCTTTCTTTCTGTATGTCTTTTATTCCACTTTCTTTTATTCCGTTTTATTTATTCCACCTCCTCGCACATCGCCATCTCTGCGCCACGATAAATAACAACGAGCTGATGAAGCTTCGTTCTCTTTACTGATTCGCGCACGATGTCGCTATCGGCGTAGCGCCTTACCTGAGCAGAGGCTTCCTCGAAGAGATGGTTCAACTGCTCATCGCTGGTGCCCGGCTTACAATATTTCAGCTCCACGATGTAGGAATCTTCCATGTCCTTATAAATGTCGCAGAGGGGTAGGAGGAATATGTCGGCATAACCGCCATCGTTGTCCAGTTCCGAGATTGGACGGTAGAACTTGCATTGGCTCGTCATCGCCAGAGTGAAACCATGAACGTAGGCTTCGCCCTTCTGCTTGTCGCGCTGGGAGGAGAAGCGCTTCAGACAATCGGCTATGTAGGCAAAGTAGGGCTTGAATGCGCCTTCGTAAGCCAACTTGCTCTCCAGCTGGGTCTTGTCGTATTGCTCAAAGGTGAGGTCGTCCTCTTTGTAAGTATCCAGCAGATAGGTGTACATCTGGTCGCGCACCACCTCGTTGGGAACCACAAAGCGGGTATTGCCCTGGTAGGTGCCGTCTATCGTTACCATGCCGAAATAGAAGAGCAGACTCAGGAAATTATCTGGGTCGTTGATGCGCTCGGCAGGGAAATTCTCCATCAGGGTTCCCGTGGTGAATCCCCTGGTCACGATATCCTGTATGATGCTGGCATCGTGGGCAAACTCCTTGTCATGGCGGATGAGCATGCGAATCTTGTCGTAGTCGATGCGGATGTTGGTTTCCACCAGTTTCTTCGGAATATCATAATCGTTGCGGATGTAATTATCTACAAAGTAGAGCACCATCACGGAGTTGTACATGGTTGTGTTGCCGTACTTTTCTTCTGAGAAGCAATAATTGTCGTACCATGGCTTCATCACTTCTATCAGCTCATCCACGCTATGGCGGAATGGCAGCACGCTGGCGTAATAAGCCAGCATCTGGCGCACTTCCTCCTCGGTGAATCCCACCATTTCGTTGAACTCCGGAGACAGGGAATAGTTGGTACCGATGTTGAAACCGCTGGTCAGATCGTCCATTGTTACGGGACTTACTCCTGTAACGAAAACTCTGCCCAGTGAATCTCCTGCGGCTCCCTTGATTGTGTCGAAGAAATGTCGTAGATATCCCTCACCGTGAGTCTGCTCGCGGTATCGTTTTTCATGCTCCTTGTGGGCAAGAATCTGATTGGTAAAGTGGTCGTATTCGTCGATGAAGAGATAAATCTTCAAGCCTGCTTCAGCACATTTGTCGCATAGAAATTCCAATTGGGCAACGGCATCTTCCTTTTGGTTCATCTCTTCCTTTATGTCCGGTGGCAAAAGGTGGGCGTATCTGCTGCAGAAGGAATTGAACTTGTTGTTGCAATGGGCATTAAGTCCTTTTTTATAATTATCCAATCCTGCTGAAATCATGGCAAAATTCAGGTGAAGGATGAGATAGCTGTTGCGTTCAGGGGTAGGATTCTCTCCGATGTAAAGCTTGCCGAAGAGGCTTTCAAACTTATCCTTCTTGTTGATGTCGTAATAGTTTTCGAGCATGGAGAGGGTAAGGCTCTTGCCGAAACGGCGAGGGCGAATGAAGAAGAAATACATGTTAGATTCTTCTATTTTCTCTATGAATGGGGTCTTGTCAACATAGTAACAATCTCTTTCCATTACATCCTCAAAGTTCTGCATTCCGTAAGGGATGCGCTTGCGATAGATTCGCTTTTGTCTTTCTATTTTTGCCATAATCGAAACCTGCTTTTTGTTTTTATGCCGCAAAGTTAAGATTATTATTTGGAATAAGCAAAGTTTTCGGGGCTTTTTCTTGGTGGTTTATCAGAAAATGAGTAGTTTTGTGGGCGTGAATCAAATAGATAACGAATAAGACAATGGATAAGACAACGACTCAAATTACGATGCTCGGAACGGGAAATGCTACGGTTTCCCAGATTTATAATACCTGTTTTGTGCTCCAAACTCCCAGCACCCTGATGCTGGTGGATGCGGGCGGAGGAAACGGAATACTGGCGCAGGAACTGGGCGTGAAGAATCATCCTGTATCATACGGAGGAGAAAACACTCGCTAATCGTAAAGAAAATTATACTCGTGAAGCTGCCGAGAACTTCAAGGGTAGAATCTTCGTTCCGGATGATTTGGAGGTGATAGAGCTGTAGAATTTCTTTCTTTATAATTGTGGGCTTAATCAGTTTTGATCCGGTAGGAAAATCTTGGTTACTTCCCGCTCTCCGAAATCTATCATGGCGTTGAAGAGACTCACTTTTTCCGCCTTTCTGAGGTTTTCTAGTGTGAGGTCGGCTTCCAGGATGATGCCGGCTTCCAGGAGCTGGGCACGTTTGGTTCCCTGGAGCAGGGGATGCTTGGGGGTGAGCCATCTGTTGCCATCAAAAAGGGCGAGATTGGTGAAGGAGGTATCGGTAATGAGCCCGTTCTTTACAATGATGATTTCATCGCAATCGTCCTTCTGGGCTACCAGGGCGTTGAGCGCACTTCGGTCTGTGCTCTTATAGGTGTAGTCGATATTATTATCCTCTACCACCTTGAGGGAATGAATCTCCTTCATCTTGTAGGGGGCGTACTCGATGGCTTCCACGCCCTGGGTGCCATAAACCACTCGTGCCTTGTAAAGGTTCATTTCCTCTTTTGGGGAAATGAGGGATGAGAGTTTTATTTCTTCAGATGCGAGGGTTGGAAAGAACCTGCGGATGGTTCTCTCCATTCTTGCCTGATGATAGGGTAGGGCTAGAGCCTTGCCGTTTTTGATCTTTATTGTTTCTATAAATTGCTGTTTCATAATCTCTTTTATTTTTTCTAAGATGAAAGGTGGATTTAAAACGGAAGATAGATTTTCTGAATCACTTCCTCGTATTCCCTCCGGCAATCGCTCTTCGAAGTGATGCCGCCGCCTGCCTTGAAATACAATTTTCGGCTTTTCTTCGGCTTCTTTCCTTCGTTTGCCTTGAAATTCTTTTCTCCGTCGGCTTCAAAATCAACCGGCGAAGTTTCTTCTTCTATGAATCTTATCATGACGGCAGAGTTGAGTTCGCCCTGGTCGTAGATTCCCATGATGCCCGTGTAGAAGCCGCGGTCGTAGCCTTCTGCCTCTTGGATAATCTGCATGGTTTTATCTTTCGGGGCACCCGTGATGGAACCGGCTGGGAGCTGGGCATCGAGGATTTCGCCCAGATGGTGCGGGTAATCTTCGGGCAGGCGACCGCTGATTTCTGAACTGGTTTGCAGGATGTCGCCCTTGTTGGTGTGCAGCACGTCGACGTAACGGTATTTATCTACCCTTACATCTTCTGCCACCCGGCTCAGGTCGTTTCTTATCAGATCTACGATGGTGGCGTGTTCTGCCGCCTCTTTCCGGTCTTCCATCAGCAGCTTTTCGGCATTGGGGAGGGATGCATCCAGGGTTCCCTTCATGGGATAGGAGTAGATTCTTCCGCCCTTGATTCTGACGAAGGTTTCGGGCGAGAAGCAGACGAAGGGGGTGAGATTCTCTTCTATGTTCTCTTCTTTCAGATGAGCTTTATCTTCTGCTTGAGTTCTCTTTCTTCTGAGCAGCAGTTTATACTTCCCTTTTGCACGATGGAAAATTTCTTCTAATGAAAGATTGCAGCTTACGGGAACCCGGTTGGTGAGATTCGTAAGATAGCTGTTGCCCGCCATAATGTTGCTCTTCACGATGTTGAAGCTTTGCTCGTAATCCTCGTAAAGTGGGGGTTCTATCTGCCAGGTAGTCTCCGAAATCTCTTCCTTCCAAGTCTCTTTCCTGGCATGAGAGAAGTTCCCTTTTCCTTCGAAATCGAAGAGGCATTCTTCGGGATTTATATCTGATAGCTTGCGGATGAAGGCCTCGTCTGCCTGGTAGTTGATGACAAAGAGAAAAGGCTCATCCTGGCTTGCCAATCGGTTGATTTTATCTATGATTTCCTGTTTCATGTCTGCAAAGATACTGCTTTTATTTGGATGGGCAAAAAAATGGTCATAAAAGATTGGTGATAAAAGATTGGTGATAAAAAATCCCGAAACATGGAAAATGCCTCGGGATTTGGTTGATATGCGTTTGTGTTCTTTATTTTAATACGCTTCTCCCTGCTCTATTTCTTCCTGCGTGATGCGCTTGCGGTCGATAGCGCGCCAGGCAAAGACGATGTAGGCGAGCACGAACGGGATGAGGAGGGAAACTATCGCCATGGTGCGGAGCGTGAACTCGCTGCTGCAACTGTTGGCGAGAGTGAGCGAACTCTGAAGGTCGATGTTAGATGGATAGTAGGCGGTATTGTTCCAGCCGGCTATCAGCAGCAGAACCAGCACGG
>OGDU01002889.1_pt1 | contig 10234 bp, 4 predicted proteins | sample 1570371 | NCBI WGS metagenome assembly OGDU01 (sample SAMEA2581977, study PRJEB24529) | metagenome | biome: Human gut stool | place: China | collected 2011
TGCAGGGGCTTGATGCATTAACAAGCAATACAAAGATGTCGGGGCTTGCAGAGTGTGGTGCTTTTGTTGCAACCGAAGGTTATCCTGCTTTAACAGTATTTCCGATAATAGAAGAGGAACCGACTCTCTCTGTATGGGACGGAACTGTAGCAAAGCCGGATGGTGCAGGAACAGAGTCTGATCCATATAAGATTACAAATGGTTCTGAACTTGCTTGGTTTATCAGATTATTTGATGATTGGAAGAATACAAGATACGCTGTTCTTACAGACGATATTTATTTAAACGATGTTGCAAAGATTGATTGGGCAACAGGTGTGGTCGAAGAAGGATATACTCCTAAGGTTTGGCTGCAGTATACAACCGCCGAAAATAAAACAGCGGATAAGTTCCTTGGTAATCTCGACGGTGCTGGTCACATAATTTACGGCATGTATTTTAACGATACTACAAATTCTGCCAATGTAGGTCTTATTCCGATTCAACATACAACATATACTTCAACCATTAAAAATCTCGGTATTGATAAAGCGTTTATTGCAACCGGCGGAAAAGCATCAGCATTGTTTGCTAATGCAGAAGGTGCCGAAAAAACTATTGAAAACTGTTATGTTGGAAAAGATGTAACATTGTGTGGCGAAACAGTCGGTGTTGCATTAGCTTACGGTGTAAACTTTAATATTAACAAATTTTATAGTTTAGCGACAGTAAATGCGACAGTCTTTTACGGTGTTGTTGGAAACTCTTGGGGACAGGTTCGCAATCTTAGCAATGCTTTTGTGGTTGGTACTGCTGTTACTTCCAAAACTGCCAATTCAATTATCTGTGAAAATGTTTACGGTGATATTACGGTAGGTGGCATAGGTGCTTCAAAAAGAACAATAGATAATATGCAGGGCTTTGGTGCTTTAACAGTATTCAATAAAATGCCTGATTTAGCAAAATGTGAGGCTTTCAGAGCAACAAAAGAATATCCTGTTTTAAAGTCTTTCAATTATGTTGAACCAAAAGCTATCATCACATTAAATCCTAACGGCGGAACTTTGGTATCAAATAAATTAAAGGTTGCAATCGGTTCTGTGATCGAGTTGCCGTCCCCTATAAAAGAAGGTTATATTTTCAAAGCTTGGTATACTAATCAAAATTATACTCAATTAGCCAATAATATCGTGCCTGATAACAGTACAACATATTATGCTAAATGGTATAAAAAGTATGATATTGATAATAACGGCGTTGCTTTGCAGACATTAGATTTAACAAGACTTGTTCAAGCACTCCTCAGAAATGAATCAAATGATTTAGAAGATTTTTCTATTGATGCTGCTGATTGTAATGAAGATACTGTTATTTCAATATTAGATTTGGTAAGACTTAAAAAGGTTTTTGCAAATGCTAATGAAGACTTTTTAGACGATAATTATCGCTTGGTTTGGTCTGATGAGTTTAACACAAAATCCTATGATACTTCTAAATGGGTTAAAGAAGACGACTATGATGGTGACCGTGTTTCCAATAATGAGAATTTAAAAATCAGTGACGGAGTTGCAACACTTTCTACAACTTATAATTCTGAATCGGGCAAATATAATTTATCACATAATCTTACAACGGGGAACACCATGAATTTTAAGTACGGTTATGTTGAGATGCGTGCAAAAATGCCTTATTACGGAAAAGGCGAATGGCCTGCATTTTGGCTGTTGTCTTCAAGCTCGGCTATTTCAAAAGACATAATTAATCAGGTTCAACCTGATTATCATATTGAAATTGATATTGCAGAAAACCTCTCCAATGCAACTAAGAATCAAGCTCAACTTCATTTATGGCACAATACAGATTCTTCGCTCACTAAAACAAATCTGTTTGCTTTAACAGGAGCAAATAAGATAGGTTCTTGGACAGGTAGTAATATAAAGACATTTGAAAACAGTGATGTTGCAAATGCTTGGCATACTTATGGTCTTAAATGGACAGAAACCTCATTGATTTTTTATGTTGACAGAAATGAAATGTGTGAATATATTATTCCCGAAGATTATAAAGATGAATTCAGTGAGTATATGAGCATTATTATTTCCAACAACTACTTTACACCTGATGTTGTGGAAAAAGAAACGTGGGCAACTGCCGGAACATTCTTTGAGGAAAATCCAACCGAATCTGTTGATATGGTGATAGACTATGTAAGGTTATATCAAAATGCGGAAACAGATTCTATTTTAATTAAATAATATAAGATTACAATTTTGAGGCTTTCACATTATTAAGGGAGAAAAAATATGCGAAATAAGTTTATAAAATTTCATTCATTTATAATAGCAATTATAACGGTTACGGGTTCATTGATTATAAATGTATCTGCTGCTGAAGATGTTGCGATTAATAATAGTGGAAGCCTCTCTTTTAATCAGTCTGATTATAAGAATTATGATATTTATCTTAAAGAAAATGATATCAAACTATATAAAGGCGAAAGAATTATTTTAGATAATAATTCAGTTATATCCGAAAATAAAGAAGACATAAAAATTGATGATGACATACTGTTATGGCAAACCGGTAAAGGAAGTTTATCGTGGGATTTATCGGTTAGGGAAGAAGCATATTATACTATTTACATTAAATACAAGCCGTTAAAAAACGAAAGCAATATTAAATTCAAAATGGAAATAGACGGTGAGATTCCGTTTGAAGGTGCGGACAGCATTGAGATTTCGAGTGATTGGGTTAACAACGGAGAGATTAGAAAAGATAAAAAAGGAAACGAAATATCACCCGAACAGGTAAAATCGGATGATTTTTGCGAAAGATACTTTTGTGACAAAACAGGTGTAATTATTAAACCTTATATGATTGCGTTATCTTCAGGCGAACATACTGTTAAGCTAATAGGATTAGGTTTCTCTTTTGAAATTGCAGAATTGGCTTTAGTTGCTCCTTGCGAAGAAAAAAGTTACGATGAAATTTCTAAAGAATATGTGTTTAAAGAAATTGATGCAGAATCTATTATTGTTCAAGCCGAAAATGCTGATATTAAGAGTGATAATACTCTTTCCCCTATGGCAACATCCGGCAACGCCGGAATGACGCCGGTTGATTCAACTCGTATTCGCGTTAATTATATAGGTGGCTCAAATTGGAGCTTGCCGGGACAAAAAATTTCTTGGACATTTGATGTAGAAGCATCAGGATACTATAAATTCGGTGCGAGATATAAGCAAAATGAACTTGTAAACGGCGAGAGTTGGAGAAAACTTCAAATTGACGGAAAAACTCCGTTTAAAGAAGCAAACGAATTAAGATTTGCATTTGGAACTGCTTGGAAGCATTATGAGTTTAAAGGAAATGAAGATTATTATTTTTATCTCGAAAAGGGTAAACATACATTATCACTTGAAACTACTTTAGGGGAACTTTCTTCATTTTATGACAGGTTAAATAGACAGGTATCCAAACTCGGTGATTTATACCTCCAAATAGTTATGATTACGGGCGAAACACCCGATATGAATAGAGATTATGAATTGTTTAGACAGATTCCCGGTTTTAATAATTCTCTTGAAAAAATAACGGTTGAATTAAAATCCTTGGTTGTCGATATGCAAAAGCTTTCCGGTGAACACGGAAGTCAGTATACTGCAGCTATAAATAATATGATTAGAGTTTTAATCCAAATGGTAGAAGCTCCTTATATCGCTCATATTTATGTAAAAGATTATTACACAAATTATACAACCATCAGTTCTTGGCTTGCGGATATGAAAAAGATGCCGTTAGCATTAGACGAAATAAGAATAGTTCCATATGGCAAAGATTTTGAATGGAAAGAGCCGAATTTTGTTCAAAGGATTCTTTTTGGAACGCAAAGATTTATTTATTCGTTTACAGAGGATTATATAAACAATTCTTCGGATAATAATAAAAAACTTAAACTTTGGGTTAACTGGGGAAGAGATCAAACCATAGCATTAGATACTTTAATAAGGGATTCATTCACTTCCAAAACCGGAATTGAAGTTGATTTGCAAATTGTAAGCAATTCGCTGATTAACGGGCTGCTTTCGGGGGATTTTCCAGATTTGCAGTTGCAGCTTTCAAGAACAGACCCCGTGAATTACGGAATGCGCGGTGCACTATCAGACTTAACTCAATTTTCCGATTATAAAGAGGTTCTTTCCAGATTTAGGGAGGGTGCGGATACTCCTTATTGGTATAATAACTCTCTTTTTGCATTGCCCGATCAACAAACATTTTATTGTATGTTTTATCGAAAAGATGTTTTTGATTGGTTAGGACTTTCGGTTCCGAAAACTTGGGATGAATTTCTGAATTGTGCTACTATTATTCAAAGATATAATATGGCGATTTATGTTCCGTTTACTCAAATAACAACTACGACAACAGTCAATTCAGGTATCGGAAGTTTGCACTTGTTTCCGACACTTTTAGAACAAAACGGTTTAAGTTTATATAACACATCGCTTGATGCGACAAATATATCTGATGTTAAGGCAATTGATATATTTGATAAATGGACAAAAATGTATAGCGATTACGGTTATTTAAAAGAGGCAGATTTTTATAATCGTTTCAGAAACGGTTCAATGCCTCTCGGTATTGCAACGTATACTACATATATGACTCTTTACAGCGCTGCACCTGAAATATACGGCCGATGGAAGATAGCAAATGTTCCCGGTACGGAAAACGGCAGTAACTTTGTAGTTGGTGGAGGAACTGGTTGCAGTATAGTAAAAGCGAGCAAGCATCAACATGAGGCTTGGGAGTTCTTGAAGTGGTGGACTTCTGCAAATACACAAACAAAATATTCTTCAAATGTTGAAGCTATTCTCGGAATGCTCGGAAGAATACCGACATCTAATGTTCAGGCTTTTGAAAATCTTTCTTGGGACCCCGAGTTTAAGGATGCTATTTTTTCACAGTGGGAATGCGTTAAAGAACTTCCGGAAGTTCCCGGTGGATACTATCTGACACGTGCTGTCGATCAGGCTTTTTGGGCTGTAATCAATGATAAAAGCAATCCTAAAGATGAGGTTGTTAAATGGGCAAAGGTTGCCGATGCCGAAATAGCAAGAAAAATTAAAGAATACGGTTGATTGGAAAAGAGTTGCAATTTATGAAAAAACCAAAAACGCTATATACTTTAAAAGAGCAATCACCGCTGTTTTTTATGCTTGCTCCTTTTTCAATATTCTTCTTTCTTTTCACAATTATTCCAATTGTTTCTTCACTTGTACTTGGCTTTACATCATACGACTTATTGAGTTTGCCTAAGTTTATCGGAATCGAAAACTTTACAAGAATGTTTGTTCAAGATGAGATTTTCGGTACAATAATAAAAAACACATTGGTGTTTGCGGTAATTGCAGGTCCTATCGGTTTTTTACTTTCGTTTGTGCTTGCTTGGTTTGTAAATGAGTTTTCTCCTCTTACGAGGACGGTGCTCTCTTTTATGTTTTATTCTCCGGCACTCATCGGAAATGCCTATTTTATTTGGAAGGTTTTGTTTAGCGGTGAGAGTTACGGTTATCTAAATAGTTTGCTTTTGTCAATGGGGGTTATTACCGAACCCGTATTATGGTTAAAAACGCCTCAATATTTAATGCCAATAATAATAATCGTACAGTTATGGCAAAGTATGGGAATTTCTTTTCTCTCAAATATTTCAGGTCTTCAGAATGTCAGTTCCGATTTATACGAGGCAGGTTCTATTGATGGTATAAGAAGCCGTTGGCAGGAACTTAGATATATTACATTGCCATGTATGTCACACATGCTTTTGTTTAGTGCGGTAATGCAAATACAATCAAGTTTTTCTGTCAGTGCAATTGCCATTGAATTAGCAGGATTTCCAAGCACTCAACATGCAGTAGATACTGTTGTTTCGCATATGACTGATGTTGCAACAGTCAGATTTGAATTTGGATATGCTTCTGCCATAGCGCTCATTTTGTTTGTTATGATGTTTTCAACCCGAATGATAATCGGCAAAGTATTCTCCATAATAGAAAGATGATAAGTTGTATGAAAAAGATGTGCGTAGATATTTTTAAACCAAAGAAAGATTTCAGCAAGCGTTTCACAAGATCAAAGGTCGGAAACTTTTTCTATATGTTCTTTTTGCTTTTGGCAGGACTGTTTACAATGCTTCCGCTTATTTATTCAATACTAACATCATTTAAGCCTATTGATGAGTTACTGATTTTTCCACCGAGATTTTTTGTTAAGCGCCCGACAATTTCTAATTATCTTGTTTTACCCGATTTGCTTTCCAGTCTTCAAATACCTTTCTCAAGATATATTTTCAATAGTATTTTTGTCTCGATCGTAACAACATTTTTATATATTATTTCTTCATCAATGGCGGCTTTTGCACTGTCAAAAGGTAAATTTAAGGGTAGAAATGCTTATTTTTGGATAATCCAAATAGCGCTTATGTTTAATACATATACACTTTCAATACCTAGTTATTTAGTTTATTCAAAACTTCATTTAATTGATACATATTGGATTTATATTTTGCCTAATTTGGCATCAACTCTTGGCGTTTTTCTTGTCAAACAGTATATTGAAGGATATGTTCCGGATGCTTTACTTGAGGCGGCTAAAATAGACGGTGCAGGATATTTTCATGCGTTTTGGAAAATAGTTATGCCGACAATAAAACCAGCTTGGCTTACTCTCACTCTTTTCGGTTTCAGAGATATTTGGGTTAATGTTCCGAGCACAACTATTTTTACCGAAAAGATTAAAACACTTCCTATGATAACTTCGCAAATAACCGCAGGAGGTATTGCCCGCTCGGGAAGTGCTATGGCAATGACGGTTATTATGATGATACCGCCTATTGCGGTTTACTTAATATCACAAAGTAATGTTATCGAGGCAATGACAAGTGCAGGAATCAAGGAGTAATAGCGTGAAAAATCTCGCTAAACACAATATAGGAAGAGTTGTGTTTGCTTTTATAAAAGGTAACCGCGAAACATTCCGATTTAATCTCCATCAGCCGCTATTGGAGATTTTAATAACCTATTTGTGCTGGCACTTTAGCGGAGAATGGAGATTTCTATGAAAAACATATTATTAAAAGTTTTATCTGTGATATTACTTGCAGTAATGATTTTTTCGGTTTTTGCTGTCGGTGCTTCGGCGGAATCCTATGATAGTTATACATATTGGGATGAAATCTCTCTTACCGGAAGAAAAAATGTTAAAAATCGTACTATGTATGAGTGTAAAAAGGTTTTTAGGGCGAGAGATATTGGGGTTGAAAGCATAGAAGAATTAACTGATATTTGTATAGATGATAACGGATATACTTATCTTTTGGATATGAAAAAAGGTATCTTCATTTTAGATAACGAGTTGAAACTTGTAAATGTAATAAATTCGGTTAACGGCGAAAAAGTGTTAACATTTACTGATGCAAAAAGTATTTATATAGATGAAAAACTTCAAATCTATATATGCGATACTCAAAATAAAAGAGTTATTGTTTGTGATAGCAACGGAACATATATCACTACATATTCTTTGCCGAATTCACCGTTAATTCCCGAAAAATTTGATTTCAAACCCATTAGGGTGATTGTTGATTCAAAGGGTTTTGTTTATGTTTTGAGCGAGGGTTCATATTATGGTGCGCTTTTGTATTCTCCGGATAAGACCTTTATGGGATTTTATGGCTCGAATACGGTTGCAAACGGAATTATCGGAGGAATTCAAAGCTTAATCAAAAGAATGTTTCCCAACAACAAAAAGCAATCTAACAGTCAAAGGTCTCTGCCGTATTGTTTCACTGATATTGTTATTGATGATAACGATTTTGTTTATACTGCTACCGACAGTGCAAACAAAGGTCAAATCAAAAAATTAAATCCTGGTCAGGGAACTGATATATTAGATTCAAGTAAAATGAATTTTTCTGATGATAAGGTAAATAGAACTTTGTTGAAAGGAAAGGCGTTCTCTCAAAAGATAACAGGGCTTGATGTTGATAAAAACGGATTTATTTTTGCACTTGATTCAACATATGGGCGAATTTTTGTGTATGATTCTCAAGGTAGAATGATAACCGCTTTTGGTGGTGGAATGGGAAGCGGAACGCAAAAAGGAACATTTATCACTGCATCTGCAATAGCCGTAAATGATGATAATGAAGTATTAATTTGTGATAAAACCAACAATACATTAACAGTATTTCAGTGTAATGAATACGGAAAAGAAGTCTTAAGATTAACAAACCTGACTAACAAAGGCGACTATACAGAAGCGAAAGACGGTTGGGAAAAAATACTTAAAATAGATAAAAATTTACAAATAGCATATACAGGTCTTGCACGGGCATATTTAGCAGATGAAGACTATAAAGATGCAATGGATATATCACTAAAAGGCTATGATAAAAAGACATACGCTCTTTCCTTTGAGTATTACAGAACCGAATGGTTGCTAAATAATTTTAAGTTCATTTTCATTTTTGCGCTTCTTTTGGTTGCTGCTACTTGTTTTTGCTTTGGTTTTGTAAAAAAGAAAAAAATTAAAATAATAAAAAACCAAAAACTTTCTTTAATATCAGATGTTTCGATTCATCCTGAAGCTGCATTTGAGAAGATAAAAGATAAACAAGAGGGTTCGCTTATAATATCGTTTGTTCTTGTATTGTTGTTTTATGTTTCAACGGTTATTAAAACTATTCTCGGAGGATTTATGTTCACGGGATATGATCCGAGTACTTACAATTCGTTGTGGGTTTTGGTACAAAGCGCAGGTATAATTGTTTTGTGGTCTGTAGCCAACTGGTTAGTTTGCAGTCTGTCAGGCGGAAAAGGTAAACTTGAAGAAATTATTATTGTAACCTCTTATAGTTTAACACCGGTAATAATAGGTCAATTGCTATGGACTGTTTTTTCTAATTTTGTTCTGCCCACAGAGTCAGCAGTTTTAGGTATAATAAGTGGAGTATCAATACTTTATACGTTGTTGCTATTAACAATAGGTATGATAAGAATACACGAATTTACAATGACAAAATTTTTTGGAACAGCCTTTTTTACTGTTATAGGTATGGCATCTATTGTGTTTTTGATTATCCTTGTCGGTATATTATTACAACAATTAGGCGGTTTTATTTCTACCTTGTTAATTGAAATATTTTTGTAGTTTTGAGGTGTGAGAATTGTTGCAAAAAGCATTATGTGCTATTTTGACGGTATGTATCGTTTTTTCTTTGGTGGGTTGCTCAGACAATATGGTTTTGAAAAACAAAACCTTTGACTCGAAAACATCCTCTTTAAAACCTAAAAACGGCGATGTTATTGCCGAAAACGATAGTTACAAAATGATATGGGTATCAAGTAACTGCAGCGTTGCACTGATTGATAAAAAAAATGATTTACAATTCGGAACAACACCGATTTCAGAAGGCGAGCCTACAGTTGGCACATTGGGGATGCCGATAAAAAAACATGCTTTAGTCGAATCTGCCGTTGTTATTGAACATGTTAATTCCGACAATAAAGAAGATCAATCTCTTTCTTCTACTTCTGTGGTAAAAAACGGCAGAGTAGTAACAAAGAAGATAAATAGCGGAATATCGGTAGAATATTATTTTGATGATGTAGAAATAATGATACCGGTTGAGTATGTTTTAAGAGATGACAGCCTTTTGGCATCAATCAATACAAACGATATTCAAGAGAACGAACAAAAAGTAACGTCAATCTCTTTATTGCCGTTTTGGTGTTCGGTTAAAAATGATACCGAAAATGCTTATTTGGTATATCCATCCGGCTCGGGAACTCTGATAAAGTCCGATACAATTTCTCAAACTGGAGTTACATATTCAAGTCAAGTTTTTGGCAGGGATCCTGTTATGACGCTTGATGACTGTATATCATCCGAAAAATCAATTCGATTGCCTGTTTTCGGTGCTAAATCCGATAATTACGGTTCGATTGCAATAATAGAAGATTCATCCGAATCGGCAATCATTGAAACAAAGGTGGGTTCCTCTGCAATCAAATACAGTGCAGTTTATGCAAAGTTTCAAGTAAGAGGATACTCGAAAAATCTTGCAAGATTTATGCAAGGAGTTAAGAAAGAACTGAATATTTATTCTTCAAATATGATAAATGGTAGAACATCTGTCGTTTTTTATCCGTTGAATTCCGAAAAATCAGATTATACCCACATGGCAAATATATAT
>OGDU01002891.1_pt1 | contig 10221 bp, 7 predicted proteins | sample 1570371 | NCBI WGS metagenome assembly OGDU01 (sample SAMEA2581977, study PRJEB24529) | metagenome | biome: Human gut stool | place: China | collected 2011
CCGTATTCTCGTGATGTACGAAGGCGAAATCGTCGGCGAGCTTGACCCGAAAACGACGACGGCGGAAGAAATCGGCCTGTATATGGCGGGCGCGAAACGGGAGGTGCGGTAAAGATGGCAAACGAACCTAAGAAAGTCCGGCAGCGCAGGTCGATGCTGCAAATTCCCGGCGTGCAAACGATTCTCTCGTCGCTGCTGTGCATCGTGCTGGGCCTGCTGATCGGCTACATCGTGCTGCTGATTATCAACCCCGCCGGCGCGGGAGAGGCCATCCGCACCATTGTGGAGAACTTCCTGTACTATCCCAGCGCCGCGGCCCGGCTGCGGTATCTGGGCAACACGCTGGTCAAGACTGCGCCGCTGCTCATGTGCGGCTTGTCGGTGCTGTTCGCCTACAAGGTGGGCTTGTTCAACATTGGCGCGGCGGGTCAGTACGTCGTGGGCGCCGGCGCCAGCCTGTACTGCGCCCTGGGCTTCGGGCTGCCCTGGTACGTGTGCCTGTTGGCGGCTATTGCTGCCGGTGCGGTGCTGGGCGCCATCTCCGGGCTCCTGAAGGCGTACCGCAATGTGAATGAGGTCATCTCCTGCATCATGCTCAACTGGATCAGCCTGTATCTGGTGAACGCCCTGCTGTCCCAGGTGAAGGAGACAGCCAGTCCCTACACCTTCACCCTGAGCAGCACGAATCCCGACGCCATCCTGCCCTCTCTGGGCCTGGGCGCCCTGTTCTCCGACAACCAGTATGTGACCATCGCCATCCCCCTGACGGTGATCGTGGCCGTGGGCATCTGGGTCCTGCTGGAGAAGACCAAGCTGGGCTATGAGCTGCGGGCCACCGGCTGCAACAAGTTTGCGGCCAAGTACTGCGGCATGAAGGAGAAGCGAAACATCATCCTCACCATGGCCATCGCCGGCGGCCTTGCCGGCATGGGCGCGGCCACGCTGTTCCTCACCGGATTCGAGCAGTGGCAGGTCACGCAGTCCGCAGTGCCGGCCATGGGCTTCAACGGCATCGCCGCCGCCTTCCTGGGCGGACTGAATCCCATCGGCGCTATCTTCTCCTCGTATTTCATTCAGCACATCACCAACGGCGGCGCGTATGTGGACAAGACCATGTACTCCGCCCAGATCTCCGATCTGATCTCCGCCCTGATTATCTACCTGTGCGGCTTCGTACTGTTCTTCAAGGTCTTTATGAACAGCCGGCTGGACCGGCGGGATGAAAAGCGGCGGGCAAAGGAAGACCGGCCCGGCTCTGAGGAAGGAGGGAAGGCGTAATGTTACTGCTGCTGCAATACACGCTGATTTTCGCCTCCGTCCTGCTGCTGGTGGCGCTGGGCGGCTGCTTCTCTGAACACTCCGGCGTCATCAACATCGGCCTGGAGGGCATCATGGTCATGGGCGCCCTGGGCGGTGCGCTGATGATGAAGTTCCTGCCTGCAGGCACCTCCGCCTTTGTGGTGGTGCTGTTGACGGTGCTGGCCAGTATCCTGCTGGGCATGATCTACTCCCTGCTGCTGGCGGTGGCGGCCGTGAACTTCAAGGCGGACCAGACACTGGTGGGCACGGCCATGAACCTGCTGGGCACCGCCGCGGCCACCGTGTTCGTGAAGGCCATGAACACCGCCGCCGATCCGGACAACGTGTCCTCCACCATCCAGTACCTGGACGGCCGCAAGGCATTCCTGGTGAACATCGGCGGCTTTGAGTTCAACTGGTGCATGCTGCTGGCGGTGATCGCCCTGGTAATCGCCTATGTGGTGCTGTACAAGACCCGCTTCGGCCTGCGTCTGCGCGCCTGCGGCGAGCATCCTCAGGCTGCTGACTCTGTGGGCATCAACGTCTACAAGATGCGTTATGCCGGTGTCGTCATCTCGGGCGCTCTGGGCGCTATCGGCGGTCTGGCCTATATCGTGCCTCCCGTCCAGACCTGGAACTTCGAGGTCGGTGTGGCCGGTGCAGGCTTCCTTGCCATGGCCGTTATGATCTTTGGTCAGTGGAAGCCCTTCAACATCTGCGGCGCAGCCATGTTCTTTGCCGTGTTCAAGAGTCTGGCCAACATCGCTGACTCCACCTTCCTCGCACAGCTCCACTGGTCCAGCAACATCTACAACATGATGCCCTTCGTGGCATCCATGGTCATTCTGGCCTTCACCTCCAAGAACAGCATGGCTCCCAAGGCCGAGGGTATCCCCTACGACAAGGGTTCCCGCTGATTCGAGCGTATTTTCCGGGCGCAGCTGCTTTTCCGGGCGGCTGCGCCCTTTTTTGCTTCTTTTTCAACAGATTCCACAAAACAGCGCTTGCTTTTGCGGGGAAATTTGCTATACTTGAATTACAATGTCATACGATTGCCGGAGGCGGGGCAGCGCGGCCCGGGCCGTCGGCGGAGAATATTATTTAGGAGCGTGACCTTATGCGCATTTACGATTTGATCGCCAAGAAGCGGGACGGCGGCACCCACAGCCGCGAGGAGTTGGAAGCCATCGTCAACGGTTTCGTCAGCGGCGAGGTGGCCGATTACCAGATGGCGGCCTGGATGATGGCAGTTTATCTGCGCGGCATGACCGACGAGGAGACTGCCGAGCTGACCGATGTCATGGCCCACAGCGGCGTCATGGTGGACCTTTCGCCCATCCCGGGCATCAAGGTGGACAAGCACTCCACCGGCGGCGTGGGTGACAAGACCACGCTGGTCATCGCGCCCATCGTCGCGGCCTGCGGCGTCAAAATTGCCAAGATGAGCGGCCGCGGCCTCGGCCATACCGGCGGCACCATCGACAAGATGGAGAGCGTCCCCGGCACAAAGACCGCCCTCTCGCAGGACGAGTTCTTTGCACAGGTGAATAAGATCGGCCTGTCGGTCATTGGCCAGAGCGAGGGCATCGCCGTGGCAGATAAGAAGATGTACGCCCTCCGCGACGTCACCGCAACCGTCAGCTGCATCCCCCTCATCGCGTCCAGCATCATGTCCAAGAAGCTGGCCTCCGGCTCGGACGCTATCCTGCTGGACGTCACCACCGGTACCGGTGCGTTCATGAAGACCGTGGAGCAGAGCATCGAGCTGGCCAAGCTGATGGTCTCCATCGGCACCCATCATGGACGCCGCGTCGCTGCTATGATCACCGATATGGACACTCCGCTGGGCCACAACATTGGCAACAGCCTCGAGGTCATGGAGAGTATGGACGTGCTCAAGGGCCACGGCCCCGCCGACCTGACCGAGGTGTGCCTGCAGCTGGCTGCGAATATGCTGGTGCTGGCCGATAAGGGGTCTTCCGCCGAGTGCCGCGCCATGGCCGAAGCAGTTATCGCGGACGGCTCTGCCTTTGCAAAGTGCAAGGAGATGTTCGCGGCTCAGGGCGGCGATACCCGCGTTCTGGACGACTACAGCCTCTTCGAGAAGCCCGCCGCCAGCTATGAGCTGCTGGCCGAAGAGGACGGCTACATCGTCGCCAACGACGCCGAGAAGATCGGCTCTGCCAGCGTTCTGCTGGGCGCAGGCCGTCAGAAGAAGGGCGACCCGCTGGACTTCGCCGCCGGCATCACCCTCCACAAGAAGCGCGGCGACTACGTCCACAAGGGCGAGAGCCTCGCCACCTTCTACGGCGCGTCGGATAAGTTCGACGCTGCCGCCGCCGAGTACCGCAGCGGCCTCGTCTACGGCCCCGAAAAGCCCGAGGAAGCCCCGCTGGTCTACGCCCTCGTCACCAAGGACGGCGTGGAGCGGTACTGAAATACCTGAATCGCTGAGAACGGCCCCGGGATCTGTGTGTTCCGGGGCCGTTTTTCCACCAAAACTGCGCTTTGTGGTTGGATAAAGCCGACAGAAGGGCTGATTTTGTAGATGTTTTGCCCGAGATGTGGTATAATCTACTCAATAGCGCCCAGACGGCGCAGGAGAAGAGAAAGGGTTATTCTATGAAGATCGTTTTGGTGGGCGGCGGCAAAGTCGGCACAGCGCTGGCGCGGCAGCTCAGTGAAGAGGGTCACAACGTGACCGTTATCGATACAAACAAGGCCCGTGTGGAGCATATCGGGGAGTCCTACGATGTGATGAGCATTCTCGGCAACGGCTCGTCCATCATCACCCTGTCTGAGGCGGGCGTGGAGGAAGCGGACGTGTTCATCGCAGTCACCGGATCGGACGAGCTGAACCTGCTGTGCTGCATGTTCGCCAAAAAGGCGGGCCACTGCCACGCCATCGCCCGCGTGCGTAACCCGTCTTACAGCCATGAGCTGGACTTTATCAAGAAGCAGATCGGCATCTCGGCCATCATCAACCCCGAAATGGCAGCGGCCAAGGAAATCTCTCACCTGCTGCGCTTCCCGGGCGCAAGCAAGATCGATACCTTCGCGGGCGGACGCGTGCGGCTCATCAAGTTTGCGCTGACCGAGCGGCAGGGGCTGGACGGCGTGGCCATTCATGAGATCCCCACCCGCCTCAAGAGCGACATTCTGGTCTGCGCGGTGGAGCGTGACGGCGGGGTCATCATCCCCAACGGTAACTTTGTGCTGCAGAACGGCGACCAGGTCACCTTCCTCGCCACGCAGGAAAAGGCCCACGAGTTCTTCCAGCGTATCAATATGCCGGTGCGGCCGGTGCGCAACGCCCTCATCGTGGGCGGCGGTGCCATCGCCTATTACCTGAGCCAGGAGCTGCTGGAAAATCACGTCCGCGTCCGCATCGTCGAGCGGGACCCGGCCCGCTGCAATGTTCTGGCCGAGTCCCTGCCTGAGGCACAAATTTTGAACGAGGACGGCTCCAACCGCGACTTCCTGCTCTCGGAAGGTCTGGAATCCACCGAAGCCTTCGTGGCTCTGACCAACATCGACGAAGAAAACGTGCTGCTGACCCTGTTTGCGAAAAAGCACTCCAAGGGCAAGCTGGTCACGAAGATCAACCGCCTCGAGTTCGACGATATTCTGGCCGGGCTCGATTTGGGCAGTATCGTCTACCCCAAGTACATGACCTGCGACTACATCGTGCAGTACGTCCGCGCCCTGCAGAACGAGGCTGGCAACAACATCAAGACCCTTTACCGCATCCTCGACGACCGCGTGGAAGCGCTGGAATTCACTGTCCATGAGGAGAGCCGGGCCACCGGCGTGCCGCTGAGCCAGCTGCATCTGAAAAAGAATCTGCTGCTCTGCTGCATCACCCGCGGCGACAACATCCTCATCCCCCGCGGCGGCGACCAGATCCAGGTGGGCGACAACGTCATCGTCGTCACGCTGGAACACGGCCTGCACGACCTGCGGGACATCGTGGAAGAGTAACGGGGGACAGGACGTATGAATTATGCGATCGTCTTTCGTCTGCTGGGCTACATCCTGATGATAGAGGGTACACTGCTGCTGCTCCCGGCGGTGACGAGCCTCATCTACGCCGAGTGGGCCGTCATGGGCGTGTTCCTGCTGACGGCGGCCATCAGTGCGGCGCTGGGTTTTGCCCTGCGGACCATCAAGCCCCGCAGCAAGGTGTTCTATATGCGGGAGGGCTTTGCGGCCACCGCCCTGAGCTGGATCACCATCAGTATCATGGGTGCAGTGCCGTTCGTCCTCACCGGCTGCATCCCGAATCCCGTGGACGCCATGTTTGAGACCGTTTCGGGCTTCACCACCACCGGTGCCAGCATCCTGCCCGGGGTAGAGGATCTGCCCAAGGGCATCCTGTTCTGGCGCAGCTTCACCCACTGGATCGGCGGCATGGGCGTTCTGGTGTTCCTGCTCTCGCTGCTGCCCCTGACCGGCGGCTCCCACGTCAACCTGATGAAGGCGGAAAGCCCCGGCCCGCAGGTGGACAAGCTGGTGCCGAAGGTGCAGTCTACGGCCAAGATCCTGTACGGCATCTATTTCGCGCTCACGGTGGTGGAGTTCTGCTTCCTGCTGGCGGGCGGAATGAATGTGTTCAACTCTCTGCTCACGGCCTTTGGCACGGCGGGTACTGGCGGCTTCGGTTTCAAAAACGACAGCTTTGCCAGCTTCTCGCCCTACATCCAGTGGGTCGTGACCGTCTTTATGATCCTCTTCGGCGTCAACTTCAACGTGTATTTCCTGCTGCTGCTGCGCCGGTTCCGCCGCGCAGCGTCCAGCGAGGAAGTCCGCGCCTATTTTGCCATCATTCTGGCGGCGGTGGCCGTCATCACGGTGAACATCCGCAGCCTCTACGGCACCTTCGGCGAGGCGCTGCGCCATGCGGCCTTCCAGGTCGGCTCCATCATTACCACCACCGGCTTTTCCAGCTGTGATTTCGACCTCTGGCCCACGCTGGCAAAAGAGGTGCTGGTGCTGCTGATGTTCGTGGGCGCCTGCGCGGGCAGCACTGGCGGCGGCATCAAGGTGAGCCGCTTCCTCCTGATGGGAAAGACGCTGGGCAAGGAGCTGAAGCAGGCTCTCCACCCGCAGGTGGTGGCCCCCGTCCGGATGGACGGCAAGCTGGTCAATCATGAGACCATCCGCACCACCAACGTCTTTCTGGCGGCCTACATCTTCATCTTTGCGGCGAGTTTCATGCTTGTCAGTCTGGACGGCTTTGACATGGTGACGAACTTCACCTCCGTCGCCGCCACCCTGAACAACATCGGCCCCGGCCTCAATCAGGTGGGTCCCATGATGAACTTCGGGGCCTACTCCAACTTTGCAAAGCTGGTGCTCATCTTCGATATGCTGGCCGGTCGTCTGGAAATTTTCCCGATGTTGGTGCTCTTCCTGCCCGATGCGTGGAGAAGATTCTAAAAGTTTTATAACGCAAAAAATCCCCCGGTCCAGCCGGGGGATTTTTGTCTGTATCAGAACGTCAGATCGACCTTTTCCTGCGCACGGTATTGCAGAGCCTCGAGCAGCGAATCCTCGTCGAGGAGGCGCTTGCCGGAGAGGTCGGCAATGGTGCGGGCCACCCGGAGGATGCGGTCGTGGGCGCGGGCCGAAAGGCCCAGCGTCTCGTAGGAGGCCCGCAGGAGCTGTTCAGCAGCGGGGGTCATCCGGCAGATGCGCCGCACCTGCCCGGCGGTGAGCTGGGCGTTGCAGCGCACATCCTCGTAGCCGGGAGCAGCGTACCGCTGGGCCTGGATGGCCCGGGCAGAAAGGACCTGTTTCCGCAGCTCGGCGCTGCTCTCGGAAGGGGCAGCGCCATGCAGTTCATCGAAGGCCACCGGGTCCATCTCGACGCAGAGGTCGATGCGGTCCAGCAGCGGGCCGGACACCCGGCTGCGGTACTGCCGCACCGCGCTGGGCGAACAGGTGCAGGCCCGGGTAGGGTGGCCGTAGTAGCCGCATTTGCAGGGGTTCATGGCGGCGACGAGCTGGAAGCGACTGGGATAAGTGGCGCTTCCGGCGGCTCGGCTGACCGTGATGCAGCCGTCCTCGAGGGGCTGGCGCAGCACTTCGAGGCTCTCGCGGGAGAACTCGGGCAGTTCGTCGAGGAAGAGGACGCCGCAGTTGGCCAGACTGCACTCGCCGGGGCGGAACTGCGCCCCGCCGCCCGCCAGCGCAGCCGAACTGGCCGAGTGGTGGGGGCTGCGGAAAGGCCGTGCCGTCACGAGGCCCCGGCCTGCGGGCATCTGCCCGGCGATGGAATAAATTTTCGTCGTCTCCACGGCTTCTTCCCGGGTCAGGGGCGGCAGGATGCCGGGCAGGCGGCGGGCCAGCATGGATTTGCCGGTGCCGGGCGCACCGACGAGCAGGACGTTGTGTCCACCCGCAGCCGCGATGACCATCGCCCGGCGGGCCAGCGGCTGGCCGCAGACGTCAGCGAAATCGGGAACGTGGCTCCACGCATCGGCAGGGTCGAAGGGAACCGGAGCCGTGGGAGAAATGGGCTGGATGCCCCGCAGTGCGTCCACGACCTGACGGGCCGTTGCTGCAGGGTAGACCTGCATTTCGCTTCCGCAGGCCTCAGCGGCTTCGGCAGCGTTCTCGGCGGGGACATAGAGCGCCCGCACACCGCCGGCGGCAGCCTCCAGCGCCATGGGCAGGACGCCGGACACCGGGCGGAGACTGCCGTCCAGCGCCAGCTCCCCCAGAAAGGCCGTGTCCTTCGGCGGCGGCTCCAACTGCCCGGAAGCGGCCAGCACCGCCAGCAGCAGGGGCAGGTCATACACCGGGCCGGTCTTGCGGACGTCGGCGGGAGCGAGGTTGATGGTGATGCGGCGGTCAGGCCACTTGAAGCCCAGATTTTTCAGGGCTGCGTGGACGCGGTCGCCGCTCTCCCGGACGGCGGAGTCCGGCAGGCCGACGATGGAGAGGGCGGGCATCCCGCCCGAGATGTCGGCCTCGACTTCCACGGGGAAGCCGTTGAGGCCCTTGAGGCCGAAGCTCTTGAGGACTGCGTACATGGGCGCTCCTTTCTGCCCGATGGGGCGGCAGAAACCATCCATAAAAGGGGACAATAGAACTTTTTACGGTGCTTCGAAATTTATTCCAAGATAACAGACAAAATGAATGAAATGGTTGACTAAAAACTGACTAAGAAATGGTAAAGATAGGGCGCAGATGCCCAAGTTCGACACAATTTTCTGTTTGAATCTATTATATTAGAGGGCATGTGAGATGTCAACGAAACGCGGGCTATCTGCGATTGGAGGAAGAATCTTATGGTTGCGAAAGAGTACTGCTGTTACACCAGGCCCTATTCCAGTATCGAAGGCTTTCAGCTTGCACACACGCTGTACTACAGCGCAAGCGTAGAGGAAGAGGGAGTTGTATTGGCAGTGCGGCGGCAGCAGGGAGAAGAGTGTGTCACGGAGCAGGTCATCTGCCCGGTGGGCGACTTCGGGCGGCTGATGTCCCTGATGCGGTATCTGTGCGAAAATGGAGTAGGGCTGGGCCACTGGCTGGATGTACTGGACGACGCAGGGCAGGTGTACTGGACCTGCACGGCTGCAAATGGGCAGCAGGAGAGCGGAAAGCCTGCACGATTTGTGGCATTTGCTGGTTTTGAGGGGGAAAACTTGGTACATAATCCTGAATTGACACAAAGCGTATAAAAGCTTATATTATAAGTAGACTTGGATGAATTTGTCCATTATGGTCAAAAATTACAAAGGTAAGGTGTGCAATATGTATCAGGATGAGTATAAGCGCTGGCTGGCAGCGGATCTGGAGGACGCAGATCTGAAGCCGGAGCTGGCCAAGGTCGAGGGAAACGACGACGAGATCAAGGATCGCTTTGCCGTTGCACTGAAATTCGGCACCGCTGGCCTGCGCGGCGTGCTGGGCGCTGGCACCAACCGCATGAACATCTACGTCGTGCGTCAGGCCACCCAGGGCCTGGCAAACTGGGTCAAGACCCAGGGCGGCAACCAGACCGTGGCCATCAGCTATGACAGCCGCCTGAAGAGCGACGTCTTTGCCAAGACTGCCGCCGGTGTTCTGGCCGCAAACGGCATCAAGGTGCGCATTTATGATGCTCTGATGCCTGTCCCGGCCCTGAGCTTTGCCACCCGTTACTATGAGTGTAATGCGGGCATCATGGTCACCGCTTCTCATAACCCCGCCAAGTACAACGGCTACAAGGCCTACGGCCCCGACGGCTGCCAGATGACCGATGACGCCGCCGCCATCGTCTATGACGAGATCCAGAAGACCGATGTCCTGACCGGCGCAAAGTACATCTCCTTTGCCGAAGGCGTCGAGCAGGGCCTCATCCGCTTTGTGGGCGACGACTGCAAGAACGCCCTCTACGCCGCCATTGAGGCACGTCAGGTGCGCCCGGGCCTGTGCAAGACCGCCGGCCTGAAGCTGGTCTACAGCCCGCTGAACGGTTCTGGTCTGGTGCCGGTCACCCACGTTCTGAACGACATGGGCATCACCGATATCACCATCGTGCCGGAGCAGGAGTACCCCAACGGCTACTTCACCACCTGCTCCTACCCCAACCCTGAGATCTTCGAGGCTCTGAAGCTGGGCCTCGACCTCGCCACCAAGACCGGCGCCGACCTGATGCTGGCCACCGACCCCGACGCCGACCGCGTGGGCATTGCCATGAAGTGCCCGGACGGCAGCTATGAGCTGGTGTCCGGTAACGAGATGGGCGTTCTGCTGCTGGATTACATCTGCGCAGGCCGTATCGAGAAGGGCACCATGCCCAAGAACCCCGTGGCAGTCAAGTCCATCGTGTCCACTCCGCTGGCAGACGCTGTGGCAAAGCATTACGGCGTGGAGATGCGCAATGTGCTGACCGGCTTCAAGTGGATCGGCGACCAGATTGCCAACCTCGAG
>OGDU01002895.1_pt1 | contig 10204 bp, 13 predicted proteins | sample 1570371 | NCBI WGS metagenome assembly OGDU01 (sample SAMEA2581977, study PRJEB24529) | metagenome | biome: Human gut stool | place: China | collected 2011
CCGGTAGTCTTGCCATCGATCAGGCGGTCTCCCCATATCATCAATCGTTTGCCTTGTGAGGCTAAGTGGTTTTGTATTTTAGTGACCTCACCGGCATATAACTCAGCCTTGTCATGTCCGCCACAACGGGCGCAACTATCATGTCCGATATAAAAGACCTCGTCCATCCCGGCATGGAATAATTGAGTCTCGAAAACATCCGTCAACTAAAGCGAATACGATTTTATGTACTTCCGGATGGAGCGGGCAGTAACTTTTACAATAAAGCCCGTCTGAGTTGGGCCAACCCGTATAGTTCTTGGTATCCACGTGTGGCGTCTCGTCGAACTCTGGATACTCACGTAATAAAGCGTAGGTAGTCTCAGCCCATGATTGATGCCCCAAGAGATTGATCTGGGGAGCGATACGTATTCCGTTATCCCGGCAAACCTTTACGATCTTTTTCACATCCTCTCGTGTGAGTGGGGTCGGATTCCTCAGTTCTGGATGGGACTCATAGGCATAATTCCAGTCTACCCGTAGAATCAACAAGTTGAAATGACTGGGAGCCAGTTCCTCTTGGACGAACTTCAAGAATAGATCCAACTTCTGCGCGGATGGAGCGGCGATGGCCAAGCCTCGTACGGGCATGATACTATCTAAACGGTTTGTCTCTGATTGGGCGGAAACTTGGGCCGAACCTATAGCCCATATAAGCAAGAATAGTCCGATAATCTTTTTCATATAGTGATATGTTTTAATGTTTAAATTTTTAATTTGATGTACGCTTTCGAAGATCATCACGCACATCGTGACGGCCCGGAGGATGTCGATGGCTATGTTACGTTGTGTAAAATCTATTGGTTGATCGCTCATAATATATTTAGACTAAAGGTGAATTTAATACAAGACAAATATAATCAATAAGAGACATATCATTACATTTGTGCCTTATAAATATGAATAATAATTAAAAATGATAGACATGATAAGACAATTGATTTATTGGGTTCTCCTGCTTTTTGTTTGTATGGGTGCCCATGCCCAATTCCGGGTGACAGCCCATCAAGAGGGTTGGGACCGGATTCCTCCGCAAGCGCAAAAAGACGGCTTTTGGTTTCAACAATCCGTTTTAGCGAATATGGATGATGACACCGCTATGGAAGAGGTCATGCTTTTCGGGCGGGATAATGGGCATTACCCTACTTTCGACCTGTTTAAGTTTTATTACGTGATCGTGGATAATTATACGAGAGAGATCCAATATATATCGGATGAGATCTATGTGACGGATAAATATGCGCTTACGGTGGAGGATCGCAATAATGACGGGATCTCCGAGTTATATATCGATTATTTCAAGGATGGGAAGTTTACGGTTGATGAGCGAGGATATAATTTGCGAACCACCCGTTGCTACGACCGTATCGAATGGAGCCCCGAGAGTAAAAACATTAAACCCCAACAACCATGAGAAAGTATATCTATTTTATAGCGCTTATCTGTTGCGCCTTATCAGCCTCAACCTCTTACGCCCAGAAAAAGGTGATAAAAACGATGATGATCGCCGGGCAAGATGGCAGTCATTATTGGCGAGGTGCTTGCGAGGCCATGAAGCAGATCTTAGAGAACAGTGGAATGTTTAAGGTGGATTTCGTCTTTACCCCGGATTTCGGAGGAGATATAAATACCTTTAAGCCCGATTTCGCTAAATATAACTTGGTTGTTGTCAATTACGGAGGTGAAGTCTGGCCCGAGCCTGTCCAAAAAGCTTTCGAGAACTATGTAGCGGATGTGTAAGCGGCAAAATATTTCGTTAATATCAAACTGTGGACATCGTTAATCTAAAGAGGGGTATTCCCATTATTTTTATATGCCATTACCGTTAATAACAAAGCCCATCGAAAGATAAATCAATGGGCTTTGTTGTTAAAGGTTCTGAGTTAAGAAATATACTTCAAATTTAGATATTATCTTCAATTCCAATTCCAACCGGGAAACTCTTTCTTTAACTCTTTCCCGGTCGTTTTCTTTTTACATAATTCGCTCAAGTAGTTGGAATAATCTAATAGAGCATTGGTGATCGTACGGCTTTCAACAAAAAATTCACGTGTTGATAATATTTCTAAAACATCATCAAAGCGTAAACGGCGTATCTCCGACCAATAATAATAGCGCGTTACCAATAAGATGTTACGTTTATTTACCCGATCCTTACGGCTCAAAACTATTTTTCCTACCGTATTACTTTTAACCCTGTTTCGTTTGTTTTTTGTAGAATCCATACCAATTAAATAATTTGTAAGCAAAAGTAAAGAAACAACAGATACATGAAAAATAAAAAAAGGACTTCCTGTAATGATTACGAAAGTCCTTTTTGTGTTTGGCTCTTGTCAGGCGTTATCCGAAACGATCGCTCCTATCCCCTTGTTCCTTAACGGAAGACCTATAAAACGTTTGTCAAATCCAACGACATCCCCGCGTAATTCCGGGTCATCCGGACGGTGGTACATATACAGTTCCCCGTCTGCTTTCATGACTTCGTCTGCTTGGAAAGCAAAAGAACAAAAGTTTTTAGATGTCCCATCATTCTCAAATCCAACCTTTTCAAATGTAGAACCGGATAATTTGTATTTAGCCGTTACGGATGTTTGAAGCATATAAAAACCTGCAAAATTAAACGGTTTACCTTCTTTTGTATTGGTCAAATCTTTGAACAGTTTTATATCTTCCAGTAATAAATCTGTTACATGCTGGGGAGATAAGACTAAATAGCGACTTTCCAACGGTGTGTCTACCATGTCAAAGCGGTTTTTCAACTCTATAATATCGGAGAACTGAATACGTTTTCGTCCGTTACACTCGTTACCGGTAGTCTTGATCACAGGCGTATATGCGCTGTCTTTCTGGGGGGCGTAGGCATGTGCGGCCTTTGCAGAGGTTTTTGCTCTTAACGACGCCCGGTGTCCCCTGATTACGCTTTCCAGTTGGTCGTAAGAGTATTCTATTGCATCCGGCCGGATTATCACGGTGTTTTCCGTTTCGAACTTGTCAAGTTCTATTGATATGGGCTTGTCGGTTCGTAGCGTAATCGGGATCGGGTAGGTTGTTCCATTAATAACAACCTCCGGATCAACCCCTGCCTCTGCGATATTGATTTTATCGTTATCAACTAAACTTGAAAAGTCTTTCACGTACTTTAAAAATGAACTATCCGGGTAAAAACCTTCTAAAACCTGATCTACCCATACTTGTTTATTCAATGTTGCCATAATTTGATGACTGTTTAATGATTAATATTGTTTTTCTGTTTTTCTTGATCCAATAGTGTTTGGTACAATCCAGGATTGTTTTTCAGCTCCTGTGGGGCTTTTTTACGGTAATCACTCAATGTCCATCCGGAACGCCCGTCACCATTTCCGTTTTCTTTGATCATGGAAGATATCGAGGTTCGCCGGGGAAATGATTCCAGTACATATTTAGCCGTCTCAAAGTCATTAACAAACGCATTTAACCAAAAAGATTTCACTTTCCCGTTTCTGTCATTATTAATGACACCTTCTTTTATGGCTTTAAAAATCAATTCACTACCTTTTTGTTCCCTGTCTTTGATTATTTGGGATTTTCGTTTTTCCATATAATCAGAAAAGGCCGTCGGATCGCTGAAAGCCATTGTTATTAACCCCGGCCTTTCGTAATCACATACGTATTTCATCTTGATTGCATCATCTATTGCCTGTTCTGTCCCACTTGATTGCTTAAGCGACCTGATCGCCTCCAAAATACTATCTATTGAAGCATTGGACTGTAACCCTAACGCTTCGTTTATAGCTGCCAAATCATTCATGTTTTCCCTTTCTTTTAATGTCAATTTTACAATTTCTCTTGTGTCTGTTATTACCTTGTCCCCATAATGAAGTGCCAATGAATTTTCATTACTTGGTATGTCACATACGCTGCATTCGTAAAGACGACATGAGGTAACGATACTTTCTCCTCCAATCACTTCCATCCTGCATTCATCAATGCCGATCGAAGCAGCCTTTATGAACCCGCCTTCCACTTTTGAAGCGATCTTTGAAGCAAACGGATCATTCATGTCAAATACAGGAGTTGCACAAAGCTTGTCGCCTTTAATTCGAATATTCTCCCAACGCCCGATAACCCCCATCTCCATTGCATGGTTATAATACATGACGGGGTTTTGCTCAAACCTTTTCAAATAAATACCGGATGTGAGGACTTTAAAACCTTTACTGTTCCGGCTTTCATCGCTTAATATGAATTCTTTCATTATCTATTTATATTACACCGTTAAAACACTGTTTAAACTCGTTAGATTTCAATTTTCTTCCGTTCGGTGGCGGTCTGTACCGCTTAGGAAATTCAAACCGTCTTAACGGCTCTCTTTCGCTTTGGGGCAATTTCTTTTTTGAGTTCATCTATTAGTCTTTTGGCATCTGCCGCCTTTTCATATTCCTCATGCTTGATGAATATTTGCAGGTAGCCTTCCAATGCTTGTATCTTTAATTTAATATCTTGTTTCTCCTCATGTTTTTTGTACATGGCCTCGAACTGCTTTGCCGTGCGCTTGACTTCTTTCAAGGACTGGGCGGAAATGGCTTTCTCTACCGTGCCCCGTTCCTTGCAGAAAGCGTCCAGTTTGGCAACGTTCATCGCTTTCTCGTTCTGGTCGCCGGGAACGATTATGCCCATTTCATAGGCCAAATGCCAGATACGGCGTATTACATTCGTTCTTTCCTTTGATCCCTCCAGCCATTCGATCAGGGCTTTCGCCTCCGATAGTGTCATATCCCGGCTGCTTTCCGTCCTGCCTTCCGTGAAACCGTGGACAAGTTCCGGTTTGCGTTCCATTAGTCCCAATTGCCCTAAAAGGGTATGGAGCTTCTTCAGTTGGGGTGTCGTTATCATTCGCATATCAATATTTTTTAGATTGATTTCTTAGATCACGTGTGTTTTTAGGATCAGGAGTAAATCCTATTATATCCCTAAGTAATACGGCATAGAATCTTAGATGATCGATACATCTAAAAATTCCACTTTTCAATGAATAGGCAAAACTTCGATACAGACAAATTCTATAGTTCTGTCTAATTATCCAACCGTGCCCGGGTGTTATGTGGTCGAAATTGAATACACTACCTTCATAGAAGGTTACGATTTTGTGCAGTTTCATATCTTCAGTCAATACATAGCTTAGTATTGCTTTGTCACAGCCTTCTATCATTTCAGATGCGCCGTTTAATTCTTTGTATTCTATATGTTTTGCTAATTGTGTATCCATTATATTTCCTCCCTCATTACCTTGTCCAAATAAATTTCATTCATCAGATCCCCGAAACGTTTTTTCCGTTTCAGTTCCTTTATACGGCTCGGATCATCTATTTCATTGGCCCGGCATATCTCCTCTATCTCTTTCGGTTGCAACCCTACGAACGTGTGCCAGAGGTTGATCCGGCGCAAGAACTCGGCGTAACCCTCTTTTTCCTTGGCCGCGAACTTGGTCATGTTGTCTTTGAAATAGGGCATTCCGGCCAGTATTATACCGCAGTTCCCGGCTATCTTGTCACGAAGCACATGCAGGTAAAGTATCATTGTCTGGTTCAGTTTACCGGCTTCATCAATAATGATAAGCGGGTTTTCCAGCCGGTTCAGTTCGTCCGCAGCCCGGTTTATCATTTCGTTCAGGTTGCTTTCAAACGGATAAGCCAGTTCCCGGAGCAATGCCAGGAAGAACTGGCGCGGGTTCATCGTCTTGTCATAACAGACATAAAACACGTTTTTCCGGCGGCTGTACGCGCTGATCGCCGTTGTCTTGCCCATTCCGGTATCAGCCACCAACCCAACCATGAAATGATATTTACGGGCTTTGTCGCATATTTTGAACGTTGATATAAAATCTGTCGTTGAAAACAGGTTATCAACATTGTTCTTGTTACAGAAATTCCAGATACGCAACAACATAGGGGTGGATAACTTTTCCCATCGTTCTTGTTCCAAATTTGACAATGTCGCGTCACTGATACCGGATTTAACTCCAAAATCCGCCTTGCTGATCCCTTTTTCCTTGCAATATTCGTTCACAGCCTTTTTAATCTCGACCTTTTCAGGTACATTTGCAATCTGATTTTTCATTTTGTCTCATTATTTGGGACTGAATGCCAGCCCGGTACTACTGTGAATAGTATCGGGTTATTCTTCGTCCTCGTTTAAAATTTTATTTATATCAAACTCTCTGATTTCCTTTTCTGTAGCGAGAAAAGGCGATTCACGCCGTTTGGCCGCCTTACGGTCGGCCTCGGCCGGATCGTAACATTTGACCTCTCTCACTTTCGGGAAGCTGGTCACATCCTCCAACTGTGTGCCATGTCGTTCCAGTTCCCGGCGTAATTCGCCGTTCCGCTCAAATTCCTTTATCAAATCCTTATCGTTCAACTTTGGATTAATGGAGTAAGCCGCATCTTTATCAATTGAATAGGCTTTTTTAGCAATGCTTTCAAAAACATTCCTGTTTCCGACCTTAATACCGCTCAAACGGCCTTTATGCTTGAATAACATTTCTTTGTCTTCTTCCGTCTGGTCGGCAATCGCACTGTGTATCTTCTGTTTGCGTGGAACGGTCGCTATATACCGGTCTGTCTTAATGTCAAACAGGTATATTTCATCAAAATTGGTACGGCGTACATGTACCTCTTTGCCGTTCAACTCGTTAAACAGGCTCGCCCGTAATTGGAACTCGTATTTAACGCCTTCACGTACTATATTGATTTGACCCCGGTCTACCTTGTATTTAGCCGTACGGGTAAAGAGTTGTAAACGGCTTATCAAGTCCACTTGAACGGCATTTGGGGTTAAACCGGCCTCATACCGTTCGTTACGCGTCATGCCGTCTTTTCCTTTAGCCTCGTTGTAGTCCGTGATACATTTTACCGCTATCATCGTGATCTGTTCGGCTGTAAGCCAGTTTCCGGCCTTTTGGTACTGATCCAATAGTTCCTGAGAGGTACGCCCGTCCGGGTTCTTAGTTCTGACACCTTCCCCGATATAGCCCGGCATTTCCTTGCAATGCTGTTCACCAAAAGTTTTGAAACTCCTTTCAACCAATGATTTATAACGGGGATTACTTGATACCGTCCACCGTGTACCGGCATTCTTTTCAAGTGCGGTTTTAAAATATTCCGCCTCGGCCGTCTTGTTGAACGAATGGTTGTCCGAAACAATCTCCAAAGGCAGTACACCTGTATTTTCAACGGCGTTCTCTATACCTTGCAGGATCGTTTCCGTGCTTTCGCTCGGTGCAATCTTGTAACCCACGATCTTACCGCTGTGAGCGTCTGCAACCCAGAACAGTGTAAGCCGCCCGAATCCTTCCATGTAGAAAGGCAAGTCCCAGCCGTCGATCTGCCATTGAAGGTTGGATTCCGTAGCCCGCTCCATTGAGGTATAAGGCAGTTTCTTGTAATTGAACTCATCAGCCCCGTAACGGTTCGCCTCAATAAGCGGCATAAGTTCGTTGATCCGGTTCTTTACAGTGGATAAAGAAGGCTCCTTGCGCCCGTTTTCCCGTGCCAATTCGCAAACTGCCTTATGTATGTACACCCGGCTGTATTTCTTGCCACTTCGAAGCAGTTCGGCGATCCAATAGGTGTAAATCGCATCATACTGATATGTGGGATCGGGGCAATACTTGTGAACCAAAAGCCGTTCGATGCCGTCTTTAAGACAAGTATTGATACATGGGTTCATACGGTTATAGGCGTAACCATCCGGGTATAAACGTTTGTAGGCCTCCCAAACTCTGCGGAGCGGGAAACGGGTTTGCTTGTATTCCTCCCGGATCGTCAGTATTTCAGCCCATACAGCATGATGACGGGCGTACTTGACAACTTTTTCGCCTATAATGCCTATAGACTTGTATTTGTCCTGATACAGGGGAAAGCCTTTGTTGTATGCTCGTTCCATACGGATATACAGCAAATTAGTTTCTTTATCGCTTACCTCTTTAACAATATCTTCTTTTCTTGGGAGTTTTTCTAAAGTCCTGTATGGTATAGTATCGTAACATATATAAGTTTTTTTCTCCTTTTTATAGATTTTACCTATACCTCTATTTGTCCAATTTTTAATACATCCTTTAGAAATTCCGTTTTTACGAAGCCACGAAAACGATAAATATAGTTCTTGTCTATATATAACTAAATCATCCATTCACGATAGCTTTAATCCTTTCTAATTCAGACTTATATTTTATATATATATCAACAACCTCTTTTTCTATTCGGTTACTATTACTATTCCCAGAAAAATATTTACTTACAGATACACGTGATATGTTTAATCCTTTTGCAATATTAGATAGTGATCCATATGGAAGTTCCTTTCTAATTTTCCGTCTATCTTCAAATGATAAAGCCATACTTTTGTTATATTTGCATTTAATATTAGTTTACGGGTGCAAATATATAGCTAATACCGATAACTACAAATATAAAAACTATATTTTATGGTCAAAAACGATAAAGAAATAAATACAGATGTTAACGATCGGGTTAAGCATATCAGGAAGCAAAATCATTTAACGCAGTCTGATTTTGCTCAAAGTATTGGAATTAAACAGGCTACTTTATCTGATATAGAGAGATATAAAATAGGGGTAAGTAGTAAACTATTATCACGTATTGTCGAAAAATACAAAATTGATGCAGAGTGGCTTTTGACAGGATCTGACGGAATTAAGGTTTCTCAAAATGATAAAAAAATAGAATTAGCCTATAAAGCTATAGATTTATGGCCACACTTTAAAGGAAGAGGGGAATATGATAAAGAATCTATTGATAGTGAAATGAACAGTTTGATAGGAAGAAGACTCAATTTCCTTGAAATGTACCTTACTCACATTCTTTTTAAACTTGGATATTTATTTGATCCTGATGGAATCTTAGATTCTGAGATAATGAAAAACGCAAGTGCCTTTGTCAAACAATTTGAAAACGAAAATATTTTTGAGCGTCCTAAATATGAATCGTTCTCAATTGATCAAAAGATATTATTGCTAAAAGAATTAGATGATGCAGCTGCTAACATGGGGGAAGCTATAATTAAATTTGTTGGGGTAATAGAAATGATTGGATTGAAAGAACAAGATGAACAAGAATAATGAATACCATATTTTCAATATATAACCTTCATGGATTAATAGAAATGAATACCGTTTTTGTATATTCATTGTATGGGACAACTAAAAAAAGAACCAATCTTGCTATCAAAAATGGACATATAATTAAAGTTGGTTTCGATTTTGACCAATAAAATTCAAGTGAAATTCAAATAAGTTCAAGTTGATTAACGAACCTATTGTCTTTTTAGTTCACGCTAAATTTTAGTGTTACTTGTTTATTTACAGTGGTTTACAATGTATTTTCTACTACATCTTATTTTAACTATCCCTACTACCCCCCACATTTTATCGTATCACCCTTGTGAAGCGATCTTTTCACCTCTGTGAAAAGATCAATACCTCCTAATGAAAACGATACTATATATATTTCCATTACCCAAAAGACCTAGTCCAAAGCTTTTGTATGTAACCATTCAGAAAGCAAATCCGCGACCTCTATATTATTTAAATCCGACATAGGGAAATGGGTATTGCCATGTAATCCTACCTCCGGTAAATGAATAACGGTGACATCCCCACCCAGATCATTCAGCATTTTTGCCCATATCTTCATCAAGTACAAACGGCGTGTCCATTCATATAACTCCGGACGCTCATCAGTCTCGGGTAAATTATCTCCATAATAAATGACGATAGGGACCTTGGTATATTCCATGAATACGGACATAGGTACTTCAATGCCTTCCATTTTCTTGGAAAGCGTAATAAACTTAGCCTCCTCCGGCAATTGCCCTTCCGGAAAAGGAACCGCTCCACCCGGTTCGTATGACGCGATAGCCTTAATGTTTCTCGTCTTAAGCAATGTATTCCATCCAACGGGCCCGCCTTGCGAATGGGTAATAAATACGCCCGGGCCTATCTTGTCGAACAAAGCGGCGTAGGCATCCGAATAGACCTCAAAATCCGTCGTGCCAATAGTCGGCGTCATTTGACGAAAATATTGGTCCAAGGTTTCCTTATCCCGCTTAAACTGTACTCCTTCAAAATAATCCGGCCAGATACCTACACGAAACCGGTTAAACCAAA
>OGDU01002897.1_pt1 | contig 10178 bp, 7 predicted proteins | sample 1570371 | NCBI WGS metagenome assembly OGDU01 (sample SAMEA2581977, study PRJEB24529) | metagenome | biome: Human gut stool | place: China | collected 2011
GCCTGTTCTCCCGCTTTCCATGTCTCTTCAAATACGGTAAACATTTCATTTTCTCCTTTCCGCTCCAATAATTGATAATCCAGTTTACTGTTCATTACACTTGTCACTGTCCTGATCACAGTTGTATCGACATGATTCTTTTTAACATAATGAATCGCCTGCTCTTTTCTTTTTCCAGGTGTCTCCCTTTTATTGATCAACATTCCCACTAAATTGAACAAGTCTCTGTTGTTGACATTATGTAACTTTAAATTATTATTTCCAGCCTCGATCAATATCATTTTATAATCATTTACATAACGACTGAATTGCTTGGGAATATCTAACATCCCATGTAATGATACTGCGCCATCCCACGGTCGTTCACCATAATAAATAACAGCCGTGATCACTGGTATAAATTTGTCTGTTTTTCTCATTTTAGACAAAAATTCATCCGAAGATAATCCCTTGCCATTCTTATACTTTACTGCATTATTATCATACTGCTTTTTGTATGCTCCATAGTCATAACCCATTATTCTCATAGGCATTGCGTAATGAATATGTTCCTGACTCTCCATCCCAAGCATCACAAAATTGATCCCATATCTGGTAGATTTCTTGCAAATTGCAATATTATCCCGTGAAGCTTTCAGTGTTTCTGCATAATTTTTATGCTCCAATATAGAAGATTCATCTGTATCTAAATCTTCTAATTCTTCCGGTCTGATAACCGTTTTTCCATCAAACAGAACCGCATTAAAAAAATCTGAAAACCGTTCCTTGTTTTCCCAATACTTTTTTAATACTACATCTGGTTTGTTATTTCTTTTTTCTTCTAACAATAATATTCTCCTTCTATTATACTATGTACTGCATTTTTCTTTCAATAATAAACTCATGTTCACTTACCATTTGCTATATAGTTGTGGATATTGGGAATCCATGCCGATCCAGCATATATGATTTCACTCATTTGATAAAAAAAGATTTTTGCTTTACGCATTTTTAGAGTAACGGATTGCTTATATTCTGTCAAGGGATTTAAAAAAATTAAGCCAGAGGAATTTTCATGTTTTTCCTCTGGCTTAGTTTTTGATTTGTTTAATCTGTCAGATTTTCTTTCAAAGTCTTGCGCACTGCGCCCGGGCCTGCGATTTCTTTTACAAATAATTCTTCAATTTTTTCTCCAATACCGGCTTTATAGAGATCGATCCCAAAAATATTCTCATTGGATAAAATACCTTTTAACTGTCCTGTATAAGACTCCCTGTCACCGACTTTTACATCTCTTAATGCTTCCGTCAGCTCTGCAAGCATCGGATCCGAAGATAAGTCGAACTTTTCTCCCTGATCATCCACTCCTAGAAGATATCTGCACCATCCTGCAATTGCAAGCGGAATGGCTTTTAATTTCTTTGCATCTCCGTAACGTTCCACATAAGATTTAATCGTTTCTCCGTAACGGATCCCCACTTTCTGGGAAGTATCTGTTGCTATACGCTGAGGCGTATCCGGCATAAACGGGTTTGGGATCCGCACATTGATCACTTCGTCTACAAACGCTTCCGGTGATAAAATGCCAGGATTCGTAACCACCGGCATGCCCTCCACCGGGCCGATTTCATGAACCAGTTTATTGAGTTCCTGATCTTTCATTTCATCCGCAATCAACGTATACCCTAAAACACATCCATAAACTGCGAGTGCAGTATGAAGCGGATTCAGACAGGTCGTAACTTTCATTCGTTCCACCTTGTTTACCGTATCACGGTCTGTCATATAAACACCCGCCTTTTCCAATGCCGGTCTTCCATTTGGAAAATGATCTTCAATGACCAGATACTGCGGACCTTCTGCATTCACAAACGGTGCGATATATGTATTTTTTGCTGTGATCACCGGAGCAATATCTTCTACTCCAAGTTCTTCTAAAGACTTACAAACGGATTCTGCCGGTCTTGGTGTGATTTTATCGATCATAGACCATGGGAATGATACCTGATTCTCATCGGAGATATAGTTTACAAATTCGCCGGTCACATATCCTCTTTCTTTCCACTCTTTCGCCATCGCAAGAACTGAATTTCTTAATTTTTCCCCGTTGTGGGAACAGTTATCCATGGAAACGACCGCAAGCGGGGCTTTCCCTGCTTTAAAACGTTCATTCAACAGGGCGCAGACAACCGCCATTGCAGACACTGGTTTTTCCGGTCCATTTTCAATATCTTTCCGGATAAATGGAAAATAATTTCCATCCGCGCCTTTTAACGCATATCCCTTTTCCGTGATCGTAAAAGATATCATCTGCAGGCTCTTATCTGTAAATATCTCTTTCAGACGGTTCCATTCATCCGGCACATCCGACCGGGCTTTGACTGCTTCTGTCAATGAGCCCAGTATCTTTTTATCGGTCGATCCATCCGCTTTTAATGTCACAGCTAAAACGAGGTTATCATACGGTCTGTATATTTTATCTACCACATCGAAATCAAACGTTTCCACACAGGTAATCCCTTTTTTCATCTCTCCGGAAGATATCAGTGTATCTGCGATCCCTCCGATAAAAATACGGAAAATATTTCCGGCTCCAAAATGTACCCACACCGGAGCTTTTTTTGTTTCCTCTGCCACTTTTTCAATATCGTATGCAGGAAGGTCAACACCTGCATTTTTCCACTGTTCTTTTTCCTGCAAACCCTGTAATGTCAGTTTCATCTCTGCTCTCCTTCCTTTTTTGCAGCTTCCCACAGTCCGCGAAGATATGCTGCGCCTAATGCACGGTCATAAAGTCCATACCCCGGCATTGCTTTTTCTCCCCAGATCATTCTTCCGTGATCCGGACGGATTGGGCCATCAAACCCATCTTCATAAAGCGCTTTGATAATGGCATACATATCAAATGTGCCGTCCTCACTCAGATGTGCACTCTCTTCGAAGTCTCTCATTCCATCATTGAATCTTAAATTCCTGATATGTGCAAAATGAATTCTTCCTTTTAACATATGAATGGTTGCAATCAGATCGTTATTTAAGTTTGTGCCATAAGAACCCATGCAGAATGTCACACCATTATGTTTATTTGGAACCATATCCATCATTCTCTTCAGCTTTTCCTGTGAGGATATGATCCGCGGCAGTCCAAATACACTCCAGCCCGGATCATCCGGATGGATTGCCATGTTAATGTCATATTTGTCGCAGACCGGCATGATTGCTTCCAGAAAATACTTCAGATTTTCAAAAAGTTTTTCCTCATCAATCCCTTTGTATAATGCAAATAAATCTTTGATTTTCGCCATACGCTCCGGTTCCCAGCCAGGCATAACCGTTCCGTTCATGTCACCTTTAATGGCATCAAACATTTTTTCCGGATCCATTCTGTCAATTGCATCCTGATTATATGCCATAACAGTGGTACCATCTTCTCTCACACGGTCTAATTCTGTTCTTGTCCAGTCAAATACCGGCATGAAGTTGTAGCAGACCATATGGATATCCGCTTTTCCGAGGTTTTCCAATGTCTCAATATACGCCTGGATATCACGATCCCTGCCTTCTCCGCCCGTCTTGATCGCATCGCTGACATTGACACTCTCAATTCCAGCAAGATGAAGTCCTGCGTCTTCCACTTCTTTTTTCATTGCAAGGATCTCATCCAGATTCCACACCTCTCCTGGCAGTTTGTTGTATAACGTAGTGATAATTCCTGTTGCATAGCGTGTCTGTCTGATCTGTTCTAAAGTTACGGTATCATAATCTTTTCCGAACCATCTCATTGTCATTTCCATTTTTCTGATCTCCATTTCTATCTGTTATATTCAAAAACAACTGCGAAGTTTTAACCTGAATCAAAACTCCGCAATCACTGATTTATCCGAGGAAAAAGTTCATCGGAACCGTCACAAGAGACGGGAACAAAACCATAAGCAGTAATATCACTACCTCAGCCAGAAGGAACGGCCATATCGATTTTACCATTCTCTCCATGTTGATCTTTCCTGCGCCGCAGGCAACATTTAATACTGTTCCTACCGGTGGTGTAAGTAAACCTAAAACCGTCATTAAGATAAATACCACTCCAAAATATGCAACATCGATTCCTGCTGCTTTCACTGCCGGCAGTAATACAGGTGTCAGGATCATAATGGTAGGCGTTACATCCATGGAAGTTCCAACAAGGAGCACGATCAGACAGATAATTAACATTAACGCTGTCGGATGCTCAATAAATGGTGCCAGAATACCGGTAACGATAGATGGAACATTTGCTACTGTCATCATCCAGGAAGATACCATTGCTGCTGCAGCGAGAAACATGATTACAGAAGATGACTTTGCCGCAGAAACAAGGCATTCCATCAGCATGCTGATTTTTAATTCTTTGTATACAAACAGTCCGATCACTAATGCATAAACCACTGCAATAACGCCTGCCTCTGTCGGTGTAAATTTACCACTGCGAAGTCCAACCAAAATAAATACCGGAAGTATCAATGCCCAGAGTCCATCGAGCAATGCTTTTGCAACCTGTTTTGCAGACTGTCTCTCTGCTTTTGCGAGGTTGTCTTTTTTCGCAATAAAGAACCATAATACACACAAAGCCCCAGACAAATACACTGCCGGTGCAATACCGCCCATAAATAATTTTGTGACAGAAACCCCTGCCTGTACGCCAAAAATGATCATTGGCACAGAAGGCGGCATGATCGGGGATAAAATATTTCCTGCTGCGATCAGTCCGGTACAGGTATCACGCTTGTAACCCGCACGCACCATCATAGGAATGAGAATTGCTCCAAGGAATGCAGTGGACGCAACTGCTGATCCGATCATACTTGCAAATAAGAGAATTGCCATGATTGCAACATAGCCCAGTCCGCCGCGGACATGTCCGATAATCGCATTCGCTGCATTTACAATACGCTTTGTAATACCGCCGCGGTTCATAAATTCACCTGCCATGATAAAAAACGGAACTGCCATCATGGAAAAGGAATCTGCACCAGAAAATAAATTCTGGGACAAAATCTGTGCGTTAAAACCATTCAGATATAACATCATACATACACCGCTAAATAAAAGCGCGAAGCAGATCGGAAGACCGATCAGCATACCACCGATCAAGGCAGCCAGAAATACCACTAATGTCATTTTATTTTCCTCCCTCTTCTCTCAATCTTCTTGCATATTCTTCATCAGAAAGATTCTCTGCACCATCTTTTGCCTCTGCAGCGATCTCATCATCATCCGAAGTGCTCATCGTAACAATCTCTGATATTTCAGATGGATTTTTCAGCGCATGGACGATGTTTATCACCGCCATGATCGCAATTGCCACGCCTGTGATGATTCCAGCAAAATATAATACAGAATATGGGATTCCGAGTGCTGCTGTTCTTGAGGCGGTATTCTGTGCCACCATTTTTTCAGAACCCCACACTAAAATAATCATTAAGATCGCAATAATTGTCTGGGATACAATATACATTACCATCTGAACCTGTGGCTTCATTCTGCTGATGAGTGTATCCACGCCAAGATGTGCATTGGCACGCATTGCACTGATTGCTCCGATATAGGTAACGTATACAAAAAGGTATCTTGCCAGTTCTTCTGACCAGGTCAGACCGGCATTAAAAAAGGTTCGAAGTACAACATTCAAAAATACAAAGAACACCATTAAGCCGGTAAGAATACCTGTAAAATAGTCAATACCTTTAAATAGCTTATCTACTAATTTGTTCATAGTCTGCTTCTCCTTACTCTACTTTAATGTCATCTACCATTTTTCTGACATCATCTACCCAGTCATACTGTGCATTCAAATAATCATAAACCGGCTGTATTTTCTCTTTCATCGCTTCTCTGTCCTCATCGGAGAGTTCTGTAACGACCAGCCCGTTATCTTTCATAAACTGCTTGTCATCTGAAAGCTGCTCCTCATACAAATCCCATGCATAATCTGATGCTGCCTGTGAAGCCTCTTCAAATGCTTTCTGATCGTCTGTACTCAGACTGTTCCAGAACTCATCGCCTGCAAACAGCTCCAGTGATGAAACAATATGATTTGTCTCATAAACATAATCCTGAACTTCGTACCAGCCTTCTGTCTTTACCGTAGCAAGCGGATTATCCTGTCCATCTGCCACTCCCTGCTCCAATGCAGTAAACACTTCACCCATATCCATGATAACAACGTTGGCTCCAAGACTTTCGGCAAGTTTCACATGAATTGGATTATTTGGCATTCTGAGCTTCTGTCCGTTGAAATCATCAAGGCTTTCCAGCTTCTTATTAGATGTAAACGCTCTGGCCCCGTTTGGATACCAGGAAAGCAGCTTCAATGGCTGTGTACTCTCAAGGTCTTCTGCAATATATTCCCCAAGTTCTCCCTGATAACAAACTCTTGCATGTTCTACGCCGTCAAACAGGAATGGAAAATCCGGGATAGACATTTTCGGTGTTTCAGACCACATGGTTGTTCCGACTACGCACATTTCCACGATTCCACTTTTCGTATAGTCATATGTTACCTTTTCGCTTCCAAGTACACCGGAATTATAAATCTGGATATCATAACGTCCATCGGTCGCCTCTTCCACCATCGGTTTAAATACATCCGTTAATGCCTGTGCGGCAGGTGTCTGATCTGATACACAGACCGCGATTTTTACTAATTTACCTCCACTGTTTTCACCGGTCGCTGAGCAGCCTGTAAAAAGTCCTGTCATCATTGAACCGATCAGTAATGCACTTGCGCCTCTTTTTACCGCATTTGCAAGTCCCATAATTACTTTCCTCCTAAATGAAATGTTTGTAAGTTATCTCTGGTGTTTCGTTTGCATGCTAGTATGGTAGTATATCTGTTTTATTTTTTCAAGATGTATATTTTAACATATTATCCACCATATTTTTGTCTATTTTGCATAATTATCATTTGTTTTTTCTTTCTATATTGACTTCTTTTTTCTTTTGTGTAGAATACTAGTATGTAAGTTACCTTTATGGTGTTCATAAATAATCTATCACATATTCAGATAAGGAGACTATTATGAAAGCCGTACAAATTATAAAACCAAATCAATTAGAAGTTATCGATGTTGAAAAACCTGTTATTGATTCCAAAAATAATGTATTAGTAAAAATGACCGCTGCCGGAATCTGCGGATCTGATGTTGGAATTTACCATGGCACCAATGCCGCAGCTACCTATCCGCGTATTATCGGACATGAAATGGTCGGTGTCGTTGCCGAAACAGGTGATACTGTTTCTTCTTTAAAAAAAGGAGACCGTGTTATCATCAACCAGGTTACAAGCTGTGGTCACTGCTATCCATGCTCCAAAAACCGTGGCAATGTGTGTGACAGCCTTAAAGTACGAGGTGTACATATTGACGGTGGATACCGCGAATATATTGCTGTTCCTGAATCGGATTGTTATCTTCTTCCAGATTCACTTTCTGATCAGGATGCCGTGATGATCGAGCCAACCACAATTGCTATCCAGTCCTGCACGCGTGCCGAACTCGAAAAGGATGATATGCTTCTCATTTATGGCGCAGGCGCACTTGGAAGTTCTATTTTAAAAATCGCGCACACGATCTGTGACCATATTATTGTAGCAGATATTATGGATGACAAACTCTCAGAAGCCAAAGCACACGGCGCACAATTTACGATCAACGCAGCAACCGAAGATTTTCAGGCAAAAGTCCTCGAATACACACACGGCAGAGGTGCTACAGTTTCCATTGATGCTGCATGTGTAAAAAATTCTCTCTTATTACTGCTTCAGGCTACCGGAAATGCCGGCCGTGTTATCACAATGGGCTTCTCCACTGCACCGACAGAAGTAAACCAGTTCCTGATCACCTCAAAAGAACTGGACGTAAGAGGTTCACGCCTGCAGAACAAAATGTTTGGAAAAGCAATTGAAATGATCAAAGAAGGAACTCTTGATCTGAACAATTCCATTTCACATACATTTCCTCTTACAAAAGCCCAGGAAGCCTTTGATTTTGTGGACAGCAGAGATCCTTCCATCCGCAAGATCGTTTTTACTTTTGATTTTTAAAAATTATCTGGCAAAAGTTTTTATTTGATAGTATACTAGTATATTATTAAGGAAATGGGGAGAAAAAATGGTCATTCTTCAAAAAGAACGCTCTGAAAATTCCAGATCTTATGCTGTCAGAGTGCTCTTATATAACATCATTCATCTGGAATTGCAGCCCGGAGCCGCTGTCAGTGAAAATGAGCTTTCCGCCACACTGTCCTTGTCAAGGACACCGGTCCGCGAAGCTTTGATTGAGTTAAACCGCATCGGTCTGGTTGAGATCCTGCCACAGCGCGGCAGCTATATTTCAAAAATTGATTACAATATTGTAGAAGAATCACGTTTTTTACGGCTTGTAACGGAAAATGCAATTTTAAAGCTTCTGTGTGATAAGATTGCAGATGCTGATATGGACGCCCTTGATTATAATATAAAAAAGCAGCAGCGCAGCCTCGAACAGAAGGATCGAGAGACTTTTCTGGAATTAGACAATGAATTTCATGAGCTGTTGTTCCGCGCTGCAGATAAAATGTGGTCTTACCATATTATCAAGGAACAGATGGTTCACTTTGACCGTCTCCGCTCCCTTTCCACAAAATCAAAGCAACACGATTATGTATTAAAAGACCACGAAGATATTTTGTATGCAATCAGACGACATGATAGTGAAATGGCAGAAATGCTTATGACCCGGCATTTAACCCGGCATTTATCGGAGAAAAAAGAATTGCTAACAATGTATCCTGATTATTTCACAAATAATTAAGACTGCCGATCATATAACCGGCAACTTTTGAAAAGACTGTCCAGAAATTGGCAGTCTTTTTCTCTTGTTAATTTCCCGTTTTTAGGGAAATTATGTTTTTATTTCTTGTTTATTTCCCGAAAATATCATATTATAGGAAATATAGAATGATTGCATATGCAATGGAGGGATTATAATGGATAAAAAATTTTTGAAGCAATTGGCCCGGTGGCACGAAGACGATGAATTTCAGAAAATAGTAGATGCCATACTGGCTCTTCCTGAAGAAGAACGTGATTACGATTTGACCGGGCAATTGGCCAGGGCTTTGAACAACCTGGAAGATTACGAGACGGCTGCTGAAGTGTTATTGACCGTGGAAGCGGAAGGGCAGCACGATCCCTTGTGGCATTACCGTCTGGGGTATGCATATTACTATAGTGAGCGGTTCGGGCAGGCTAAAGAAAGGTTCGAACAGGTATTGCGGCTCACCCCTGACGATCAGGATGCCCGTATGTTTTTGGGATGGTGTGACGAAGAGCTGACACCCGGGGGAAAAGTAAAGAAACTGAATGCCCGTCTGACGGCCCCTGAAGCGATGACCGGTGGCAAGACCTTCCGGCAGCGTACGGCTGAATTCTGGCAATGGTTTACGGACAATGAACCCCGGTTGGCTGCTATGATTGAAAAACGGGGAGAGGAGGACGTGGATAAAATGGTGGATTTTATTTCCGGAGGAGTACAGCTGATCTCCGGCGAGCTGAATTTTAATCTCGGTGGTGATTATGAATTTACCTTCACCATCGAAGGGAAGAACTATCTCTTTTATCTGTTGCCCTGGTTGGTGGAGCAGATGCCGGAGCAGTTCCGCGGAAAATGGCATTTCTTTCCTTGTATGCAGGGCACTCATGGGGAGAGTTTCGGATTTCAGATGTACGGTAAAGACGTACAGTTGGATGAGGTGATGGTAGGATTGAAATATAAGGAAGACCAGAATTATTTCGATATCCGTTTTTATGATGAACAACTTTGTTCTCTCGACGATAATTCTTGTTACAATGCTTTTTATATCATGATGGAGCTGACGATCGGTGAGGCGCTGTCGCATATCTATATCGGTAATGTCGACAAGGCGGATGGGATGGAAGCAGGCATGTTTCCCCTTACCAGGCTGGAAGCTTGTATGACCGTAGCGCTCGAAGAAGCTAAAAAAGAGATTCTTACCCGTCCTGACGAGCGTTATAGTGTTTATAGAATGGAATTCGATACCGTTAAGGATTTACGTTATGATATGGTCATCGGGACCACCTGTTTTTCCGATCTTCTGCAGGATTATTTCAATGGAGAGACGGAGAATGCCGATAAGTTGGCTGCATGCGGGAGCAAGGCGGT
>OGDU01002903.1_pt1 | contig 10142 bp, 8 predicted proteins | sample 1570371 | NCBI WGS metagenome assembly OGDU01 (sample SAMEA2581977, study PRJEB24529) | metagenome | biome: Human gut stool | place: China | collected 2011
AATCGCTTTAAGAAAAAACATCTATTCTTCTAACCTTCCTAATCAGTAAGTACATCATAACAAGCATATATCTCTCAAATAGAAAAAGAGCTGAAAGTCAATGACCTTCAGCTCTTTTTCTATATATTAAGCGTTTAGCAAATTCTTATTTGACTTCCTCAAAATCAGCATCTTGCACATTATCTCCATGCTTAGTTCCATTATCTTGCTGACCGGCACCGCCATTCATATCAGGCCCCGCCTGTGCGCCACCTTGTTGTGCACCACCTTGAGCATACATTTCAGCACTTGCAGCTTGGAAAGCAGTATTGATTTCTGCCATAGCAGTATCAATAGCAGCCAAATCCTGAGCCTTATGAGCATCTTTCAGTTTCTGCAAAGCAGCTTCAATCGGAGCTTTCTTATCAGCAGGCAACTTATCACCTAATTCCTTCAACTGATTTTCAGTCTGGAAGATTACGCTGTCAGCCTGGTTCAGCTTATCGATTTTTTCACGTTCTTTCTTATCTGCTTCAGCATTAGCTTCAGCTTCAGCCTTCATCTTTTCGATTTCTTCCTTGCTCAAACCGCTGGATGCTTCGATACGGATAGCTTGTTCTTTACCAGTAGCCTTATCTTTAGCAGATACTTTCAAGATACCGTTGGCATCGATATCGAATGTAACCTCAATTTGAGGAACACCACGACGAGCCGGAGCAATACCTGACAAATTGAACTGACCGATTGATTTATTCTGAGCGGCCATCGGACGTTCTCCCTGCAATACGTGAATAGTCACTTCCGTCTGATTGTCGGCAGCCGTACTGAAGACCTCGCTCTTGTTGCACGGAATGGTAGTATTGGCTTCAATCAACTTCGTCATTACGCCACCCATCGTCTCAATACCCATAGACAACGGCGTCACATCCAACAATACGATGTCGCCCACTCCGGCTTCCTTATTCAGGATAGCCCCTTGGATAGAAGCGCCTACAGCTACGACCTCATCCGGATTTACACCTTTAGACGGAGCCTTACCGAAGAAATCTTCTACTAACTTCTGGATAGCCGGAATACGACTCGAACCGCCGACAAGAATCACTTCGTCGATATCTGAATTACTCAAACCGGCATCCTGCATTGCCTTCTGGCACGGCACCTTACAAGCCTGAATCAAATTATCGGCCAACTGCTCGAACTTAGCACGCGTCAAAGTCTTCACCAAGTGCTTGGGCACACCGTTTACCGGCATAATGTACGGCAAGTTGATTTCTGTACTTGTAGAAGAAGAAAGCTCAATCTTAGCTTTTTCAGCAGCTTCTTTCAGACGTTGCAAAGCCATCGGATCCTGAGTCAAGTCAGCACCTTCATCGTTTTTGAATTCCTGTACCAACCAGTTGATGATTACCTGGTCGAAGTCGTCACCACCAAGGTGAGTATCACCGTTTGTAGAAAGTACTTCAAATACACCACCACCGAATTCGAGGATAGAGATATCGAATGTACCACCACCAAGGTCGAATACAGCAATCTTCATATCTTTGTGAGCCTTATCCAGACCGTAAGCAAGAGCTGCGGCTGTCGGTTCGTTTACAATACGTTTTACTTCCAGACCGGCAATCTGTCCGGCTTCTTTTGTAGCCTGACGTTGAGAGTCGGAGAAATAAGCAGGAACGGTGATGACTGCTTCTGTTACTTCCTGTCCAAGGTAGTCTTCGGCAGTCTTCTTCATTTTCTGAAGAATCATTGCAGAGATTTCCTGCGGAGTATACAGACGTCCGTCGATGTCAACACGCGGAGTGTTGTTGTCACCTTTCACTACTTTATAAGGAACACGAGTCACTTCTTTTTGTACCTGATCCCAATTTTCACCCATGAAACGTTTGATAGAGAAGATTGTACGTGTAGGGTTCGTAATAGCCTGACGTTTTGCAGGATCACCCACTTTACGTTCGCCACCATCAACGAAAGCGACAACAGAAGGAGTTGTACGCTTACCTTCACTGTTTGCAATTACTACAGGTTCGTTACCTTCGAATACGGCAACACAAGAGTTTGTAGTTCCTAAGTCAATACCAATAATTTTTCCCATGATCGTTATTTTTTTATTTATTATTTATTCAATGATTTCTTTTTGTCCGGTTGTTTCTCTGCTCTTATCAGGGAGCTTCGCCGCGAACGGACGCTTATTAAAAAGCAAACCGTGTGCCAAAAGGAAATTATACGAATGCATGACATAATATCTGCCAAAAAGACAGTTTTAATAAATAAACACTGCTGACATAGTCATATTCAAAGCCAATCAACAACTGTTTCTTTAAACAAATACAGGCGACTCTGGTTCGATAAAGGAAAAAAAATATGCCTGTATCGTCAAGTGCGACACAGGCATATCCTATTATATATAACTCTTCTTTATTACTTTTCCAGCACGATGACCAATGCACCGTTTGCGTCATACAAACCAATGCCACCACCGGACAACACATCGAATGATTTCACTTCATTGATAGCTTTCAGCACCTTACCTTCTGTTTCCATATCAGGACAAGCCATCATTGTGCTTGCTACTCCCGGGAAAGAAATAGATTTGGCATTACTTGTACTGGTTTCAAAACCACCATTAATCAAATTACATCCGGCATTGCCATGAATGGTCTTTTTCTTCACATCAAAAGCAATGAAAGGTTGTTTTTCCATACCGGAAGGAATTGCTTCACCATTCACTTCTTTAATTTTCCATTCTCCATTCAAAACTGAAAGTTTCACATCAGCCTCCTTCTTTTGTAGAACGACAACCGGACGGTTGGACGAATTGCAAAGATACATCTTATCTTTACCTGCCTTCTTGTATCCTTTTACTTGCGCAAAAGCATTCAATACATTATTTTCAGTAGTCATATCCGGACACATCATTCGGGTACTAGCCATCCCTGTAAGTTCAAGGCTTCCCGGCTTCGCATTTACATCGAAACTGCCCATCATACGATTACATCCGCTATTGCCGGACACACGACCGGTCGCTGTATCAAAAGCGATAAAAGGAAGGGTTCTACTTTCGCCCGGAGCAATTTTCGAGCCGTTGACTTCTATAATATTCCATTCACCATTGATAGATGACAGGGGGATTGCCTTCTCAACCGAACGGCATGAAGACATTGCAAGTGCTGCACCTGCAACGCAAATTGAAACAAAAACTTTCTTCATATTGTTATAACGTTTAAGTTAAAATCGGGGGCAAAGATATCAAAAAGATTGGAAAATAACATCCAATACAACATAAAATATATACATTTGCCAGTAGATATACAACAAACGAACAATTTACATAGTTCACTTAAAGTAAACAAATATGAGAATAATTGTCCTGTCTTTAATTCTATTCTGTTGTGGCACGTGTCCTATCACAGCTCAAAGTGATTACATTGTCACTACTCCTTCCACGCAGGAAATCCCTGTAGGTGAAGAAGAACAATTCATCAAGAATAACTTTCCACTGCAACCGCTGTGTAAATGGACACCCGGAATGAAGTTTATGTTTGTTCCTTCTACACGGAACATGTTCCTTCCTACTCTTTCCAGCTACGACACCGAAAAAGGAATAGACAACAGCCTGCTGAAGCACAAAATTCTCACTTTCACGGGAACAGAAGAGAAGGCTCAAAATATATCAACCGGGACTAACTATTCCACTCGCTTCGTATTCGAATGTGAGGGAGAAAAATATTATTATGACATAAAGAACATGAGGCTGGACGAGATTTGCGAGAAGGCTCCCCGTGCCGGTATCAATGGATTGGTTTATCTGAAAGATGTAGATACTGCCAAAGAGTTGTTAATAGGAAAAACAGTCTATATACAATCTGAAAGTGCCCGGGTAGACGATGCCAACAATTATTCCGGCTATCAGAATATAGCAATTCCTGTCAATACGGAAGCTACAATTACCGCTATTGGAGTCGGCAGTCAGGCATATCCAGTGAAAATCGTATTCAAAGATACACAGGGACATTCTTATTATCTGGAAGTCGCTCTCTCGCGAACGAACTCCGGCATGGACCTGAATGATTTTCAAGGCGAAAAGAGAATGAAATATTTTTCAAATGCATTCAGTTTCACTAACAAGAGTCTGGGTACTATTGAAAGCCTGAAAAATAAATACTTGGGAATGACCGTTTATCCTAAAAAGATGCTGCCGGCCAAAAGAATCGTATCTTTTGAAGATAAGCAGACCGAATCACGTGTTCACTTGCCCCGATATACGGTTCTGCAAATAAAAGAGATTAAATTATCTCCCCCCGGCAGCCTGGCCACCCTGTCATTAACGGACAGGGACGGGGCAATCTATGAATTGGAAACAGATCTGAAATATGACGTGATTGTCAAAAATGATAATTATATCGAAGATTTTTTCGGATTCGAGGATATACATAAGAAATATCCGGGCATTACAGAAAAACGTTGGCAGATTATCTCCCGGGGAGATTTGGAGGCAGGGATGAGTACGGTAGAATGTCGTTTGTCCATTGGTGATCCGATAGAAATCGAGCTGAAAAAAGACAGTCGTTTCGAAACTTGGTTCTACAATGGCAAAACGCTGGAATTCGAAAACGGAACCTTGCAACGTTACAAATAAAAAGGAGTAGCTGCGCAATGATTATCTGAAAATAATCACGTATATTTGCCAAACCAATAAATCATAAATTATAATTCATTAAATACAGAAATGGGTAGAGTTCTTATTATTGGTGCAGGCGGTGTTGGCACTGTCGTTGCACACAAAGTGGCACAAAATGCCGATGTATTTACAGATATCATGATTGCCAGTCGTACGAAAGAGAAATGCGATAAAATCGTCGAGGCAATAGGTAACCCCAATATAAAAACAGCTAAAGTTGACGCAGACAATGTAGAGGAGCTGGTAGCCTTATTCAACGATTTCAAACCCGAAATGGTGATTAATGTGGCTCTCCCTTATCAGGATCTGACGATTATGGAAGCTTGTCTGAAAGCCGGAGTGAACTATCTGGACACCGCCAACTATGAGCCGAAAGATGAAGCTCATTTTGAATACAGCTGGCAGTGGGCTTATCACGATCGTTTCAAAGAAGCAGGTCTGACAGCTATCCTCGGCTGCGGATTCGACCCGGGAGTAAGCGGTATCTATACTGCTTATGCAGCTAAACATTATTTTGATGAGATTCAATATCTGGACATTGTAGACTGCAATGCAGGTAACCATCATAAGGCTTTTGCTACAAACTTCAATCCGGAGATCAACATTCGCGAGATTACACAAAACGGACGCTATTATGAAAATGGCAAATGGGTAACTACCGGTCCGCTGGAAATCCATAAAGACCTGACATACCCGAACATCGGTCCGCGTGACTCTTATCTTCTTTATCACGAAGAACTGGAATCTTTGGTGAAACATTATCCGACTATCAAACGTGCACGTTTCTGGATGACTTTCGGACAGGAGTATTTAACTCATTTACGCGTTATCCAAAACATCGGTATGGCACGAATCGACGAGGTTGATTACAACGGAATGAAGATTGTACCATTGCAATTCTTGAAGGCTGTATTGCCTAACCCGCAGGATTTAGGAGAAAACTACGAAGGAGAAACTTCTATCGGTTGCCGTATCCGTGGTCTGAAAGATGGTAAGGAACGTACTTACTATGTATACAACAACTGTAGTCACCAGGAAGCTTATCAGGAAACCGGTATGCAGGGAGTAAGCTACACCACCGGAGTTCCGGCAATGATTGGAGCCATGATGTTCTTCAAAGGCGAATGGAATCGTCCGGGTGTAAACAATGTAGAAGAATTCAATCCGGATCCGTTCATGGAACAACTCAATAAGCAAGGTCTTCCCTGGCATGAAGAGTTCGACAAGGATTTGGAATTATAAGCGTACACCTATTCATTAAAAGAAAGTTATGATAAACGTAGGAGATAAAGCACCGGAAGTCTTGGGTATCAATGAGAAAGGCGAAGAAATCCGTTTAAGTGCTTATAAAGGAAAAAAAATTGTGTTGTACTTCTACCCAAAGGACAGTACATCAGGTTGCACCGCACAAGCGTGTAACCTGCGCGACAACTATTCCGAACTACGTAAAGCCGGCTATGAAGTAATCGGTGTCAGCGTAGACAATGAAAAGTCGCACCAGAAATTCATCGAAAAGAACAATCTTCCTTTCACTCTGATTGCTGACACTGACAAAAAGTTAGTAGAAGAATTTGGAGTATGGGGAGAAAAGAAACTGTACGGACGTGCTTACATGGGTACTTTCCGCACTACTTTCCTGATTAATGAAGAGGGAATCGTAGAACGGATTATCACTCCCAAAGAAGTGAAGACCAAAGAACATGCCTCACAGATTTTAAATCAATAACTCCATTAATTATATAAGAATAAGGTATGGCAAAAAAAGACGAACTTAATTTTGAAACAGATAATAAAATGGCATCAAGCGAAAAACTAAAAGCCTTACAGGCTGCCATGGAAAAGATAGAAAAGAGCTTCGGTAAAGGTTCTATCATGAAAATGGGTGATGATAGTGTTGAACAAGTAGAAGTGATCCCAACAGGCTCTATTGCCCTGAACGTGGCACTTGGCGTTGGAGGTTACCCAAGAGGTAGAATCATTGAAATCTATGGCCCGGAGTCTTCCGGTAAAACAACATTGGCTATCCACGCCATTGCTGAAGCACAAAAGGCCGGCGGTATCGCTGCTTTTATTGATGCCGAACACGCTTTCGACCGTTTCTACGCATCTAAACTGGGCGTAAATATCGATGATCTTTATATCTCTCAACCGGATAACGGCGAGCAAGCGTTGGAGATTGCGGAACAACTGATTCGTTCTTCTGCTATCGACATCATCGTTATTGACTCTGTAGCTGCACTGACTCCTAAAGCGGAAATCGAAGGCGACATGGGTGATAACAAAGTAGGCCTTCAAGCACGTTTGATGTCGCAGGCTCTTCGTAAGTTGACAGCTGCTGTGAGCAAGACACGTACTACTTGTATTTTCATCAACCAGTTGCGTGAGAAGATCGGTGTTATGTTCGGTAACCCGGAAACAACAACCGGTGGTAACGCTTTGAAGTTCTACGCTTCTGTACGTCTGGATATCCGTGGTAGCCAACCGATCAAAGATGGCGAAGAGATTCTCGGTAAACTGACTAAGGTGAAAGTGGTGAAGAATAAAGTAGCACCTCCTTTCCGCAAAGCAGAATTTGACATCATGTTCGGTGAAGGTATCTCCCATTCCGGAGAAATCATCGACTTGGGTGCTGACCTGGGAATCATCAAGAAGAGCGGTTCATGGTATAGCTACAATGATACTAAGTTAGGACAAGGACGTGATGCCGCTAAACAATGCATCATGGATAATCCTGAACTGGCTGAAGAACTGGAAGGATTGATCTTCGAAGAATTGAAGAAGAAATAATTTGCTTTAATTCTGCTTTATCCGCAGGCTAAAACTGAATAAACAAAGGTGGGAGAAAGTCGTTTACTACGATCATTCTCCCACCTTTTTCTCTTTTATATAGTTCTCTCTTTTTTCCTCTTATACAAAATAAATGTATGCCAATGTGCTCAAGCTGATTATTACCCAAAGCAAAATTCCTTGAACCAAAGGCTTTATTCCAACTGCTTTCAATACATCAATAGAAAGAGAAGCACCGATGAAAAACATGGTAATCGTCAGAGTTTTACGGGCAATACCGTTAATAGCCGCTCCCAATTGTGGTACTCCATCCAGCAAATAAGTATTTACTACCAATGCCAACACGAAGAAAAAGATAAACCATGGAATACTTATCTTTTGTCCTTTGCTCTTGAAAATAAAGGAAGTAGCAAAAGCCATCGGGATAATCCAAAGCGCACGGGTCAGTTTAATAGTGGTTGCCACTTTCAATGCTTCTTCGCCATAAGCAGCTCCTGCACCTACTACAGAACTGGTGTCATGAATGGCAATGGCCGCCCATGTTCCGAATTGTTGCTGATCCATATTTAATGCATGACCAATGGCAGGGAAAATGAAAAGTGCAATAGCGTTCAAGATAAAGATTGTACCTAATGCCACAGACATTTCACTGTCCTTCGCTTTCAACACTGGTCCCACTGCTGCGATAGCACTACCACCACAGATAGCAGTTCCCGAACTGATAAGATAAGCTGTATTACGGTCGATCTTGAACAACTTACGTCCAATAAACCAACCTATTACCAAGGTTCCGATCACCGAAATGACCGTAAACTCCATACCTTCCTTACCGGAAGCTAAAGCAGAATGAAGATTCATACCAAATCCCAATCCTACAACTGAATATTGCAACAGATATTTAGAGGTTTTCTTATTAAACTTAGGATGTGCTTGTCCGCAAGTCAATGCAAAAATAAGTCCGAGGAACAAAGCAACCGGAGGAGTTACCCAAGCCGACCATGCTTCCAATCCTGGAATATAGTCTAAAAAAAGAAAGAAAGTCAGAGTAGAAAGCAGTGCAACATAAATCATTTTATTATTTGCCTGCAAAGTTTTTGTAGCTGTTGAAATCATATCTTTTTATCTTTAATTGTTTTCCGGGTGCAAAGGTACGGTAAACAATCAAGACCCGCCAATAGTTTCTAATTATGCATTATAACTTTTAATTATAAGCATACGCTTCCCTACAACTACTCTTACACTGTTATAATGTCTTTCCCAAAAGGTGATAATGCCAAAGCTGCCAATTTAAAGTGCTGTAAGCCAAAAGGAATACCAATGATAGTAATACATAATATAGCCCCGAAAACCAAATGGGACAGACAGATCCAAATGCCACCCAAAAATATCCACAGGATATTCATCAATATATAAAGGCAACCGCCAGAGCGGTTTCCACTTCTTACCTCTTTACCGAAAGGCCACAAAGCAAGTCCTGTCAGTTTCAAGGTTTGCATACCAAACGGAATACCAATAATGGTAAGCATCATCAATATGCTTGAGATGAGGTATTCAACAGCAGTAAAGATACCACCAAGCAACAACCACAATAAATTCATTAAACAGCCCATATATAAATTGTATTAGTTATTTTTCCAATTTTCTTTTTGTTGTCTCATCCACTTTACCCTGATGTCACTTATTCTCTAGCATTATCATCCATTTCCAAATGGGAATCACCTCTATTGTAAAACCATCCTGTTCCACCGTACGTTCTTCATTACGAGTCACAATTTGTAACTTCTCCGCCTTTAAGAACTTTGCTGTTTTCAAAAGCCCATTTACTTCACGAGTAAAAGTTTGAGTATCAGAAATATTATATGATGCTTGAACAAGCCATTTCTGATCAGGGATATAAAAATCAACTTCTACATTTTGATTATAGAAATATAGCTCCTTTCCAACCATTCTATATAAAGAGACAGCTACTAAATTCTCCAACAACAAAGTTTCCGGATTAAAGATAAACAGATTCAAAATGCCATTATCAATAAAATAGTATTTCCGGTTACTCTCTCTTTCCGCAAAACGAGCTGCATAATTTTCAATACTGAATATCAGCCAAGTTTCTTCCAAATATCCCACATAGTCAATAACTGTTCGCACCCCCACGCTCTCTCCCGCTGAAGATACTATATTTTTAAGTCGATTGTAAGAAGAGGGTTGCATGACACTTTCAGCAAGTTTTTTCACCAACAAACTCATCGAATCCGAATTACGTAGTGCATAACGGGCCACCAGATCACCAAAGAATATTTTCTGATAAAGCCCGCTCAACCAAGAACGTTTATCTTTAAATGCTATCAATTCAGGAAATCCCCCATTATAAAAATAAGCATCAAAAGTGCGCACCACTTCATTACGTAAACTTGGAGTATAAAGCCAGTTTGTTTTTAAGATTATATCCTGCGAAAGAAGAAACTCACGAAAAGAATACGGATATACCTCCTGAATAAGAAAACGCCCGCCTAATGTCGTAGCAATCTCACTACTCAACATCTTCGCATTACTTCCAGTCACATATACACGATATTTTTTATCTACCAACCGACGAACGAACTTTTCCCACCCGTCTACAACTTGTATCTCATCCAAAAAGAAGATAGGCTGATAGGGGAAAGTCTCTTCGTATGCCAATTTTATATCGTTCAACTCTTCT
>OGDU01002909.1_pt1 | contig 10121 bp, 8 predicted proteins | sample 1570371 | NCBI WGS metagenome assembly OGDU01 (sample SAMEA2581977, study PRJEB24529) | metagenome | biome: Human gut stool | place: China | collected 2011
CAATTTCTTCTGTTAATACAGTTGTTATAACCCTTACGCCGAAAGCCTTTGCCATTGGTATTATAACGCTGGCAAGACCGCTTGCACCCGCGTTCATCAAAAGGGTAGCTTTCCGGTTATAAATTTCGATTGCACAAATTTCAACTGCGATGAGGTACTGTCGTTTCCAATTCAAAACACAGGGATATATATAAAGGAATATGAAAAAATGAAAACTCTTTCGCTTTTCGAGGGGAACAGAGCGGCAATAATGAGCATTTTTTACGGTATTCTAAATAGAATGGCCTTGGAAAACACAGGGCAGAGCCGGCTTATTCCCGGAATAAGATTTATTGAGAATAACTTTCACCGCCCCTCGCTTACAAACGGTGAATTGGCGCGGGAATGTAACATAAGCGAGATATATTTCAGAAGATTGTTTACTGAAATATATAAAACCACGCCAAAGCAGTACCTTATAGAAATAAGAATAAACAAGGCGAAACAGCTTTTAACCGACGGCGCTTTAAAGGTCGGTGCGGTCGCCGAACAGTGCGGATTTACCAATCAATATCATTTCTGCCGTATATTCAAGGAGAAAACCGGACTTACGCCTACCGAGTTTGCAAAGCATAACAGAATTTACAAAATTTAATTTTCGGCGTAAAAAGTTAAAAAAACTGTTGCATTTTCTTTTAATATGTGGTATTATAACTTGTACTGTGAGTAATTTGTTAGGAGGTGTCACAATGCCGAATATAAAATCTGCGAAAAAGCGCGTGCTCGTAAGCCGTGCTAATTATGAGCGCAATAAAGCTTACCGTTCCGCTTTAAGAACTGCCGTTAAGAAAGCGGACGCCGCAATAGACGCCGGCTCTGCCGATATGGCTGAGGTTGTAACTGCTGCCGTTAAAAAGATTGATCAGGCTGCGGTTAAGGGTATCATTCACAAGAATAACGCAGCAAGAAAGAAGTCTGCTTTAGTTACCCGCTACAATAAGGTAAAGGCGTAATTTGACACCTTTTTTGTCTTTAAGCAAGGACCTCCGGCTTAGCCGGAGGTCCTGTTTTATAGTATTATGGTTTTAAACAGTTGAGGGCGGTATGCCTGAAACAGAAAACCGCCTACTGCCATATTTCACAGGCGGTTATGCTTTGTATTATTTTTTAATTCGTTTCAGTTCTGTTACATTCAACCGGTATTCCGCAGGGGAAATGCCGGTTGTCTGCTTAAATGAGCGGTTAAACGAGCGTATTGTGCCGAAACCGACTTCTTCCGATATTTCCGCTATTTTTTTATCGGTCTCCCGCAAAAACGCGCACGCCTCGCTTATTCTCAGGCTGTTTATGTATTCGTTAAAATTCTGCCCGAGCTTGCGGTTTATAAGGTGCGAAATATAATATTTGCTCAAATGCAATTTTTCAGCGACTGAGTCAAGCGTTATCGGATCGGTAAAATTATGAGTGCAAAAATCCATAATTCCGTAAAATGCGGAATTTCTTTCAATATTTGCGGTTTTCAGCTTAAAATGCGGCAGCATTATGCTCATCATTATGTTTATGTAGCCGTTCAGCCGAAGTTTGCTGTATTCGTCATTTTGTTTTGCAAGCGGGTAAATTTTATCAAATATCTCGCAAAGCTCGCTGTCATCGGCGGCTGAAATGAAATTCTTATCCGGAATACTTTTTGAAATTTCAACGGAAAAACCGCACAGTATTTCAGGCGAGAAAATTATAATCATATATTCGCCGGGTGTTATGGTGTCATAGTAGTGTATTTGATTGGGAAAAGAGATAAAGGTATCGCCCGCATTTAAAAGATAGCTGTTTTTATCGGCATAGGCAACGGATTGCCCGCTGAGCGCGTGTATAACTTCAATTTCTTTATGCAGGTGAATTGTAGTGCCGAGTATGGCTGAATGATTATACTCTATGAGATTAAGTTTATTTTCGTAAATTACGTTCATAATGTTATAACCTCGTGTAACAGTAAAGCTTTTTGCGGAATATAATGTAGAAATAACAACCGTGGAGGGCTGGACTATGCGAACCTTGGCGGATATGCTGCCGGGAGATACGGCAACTGTAAAGGAAATAACAACCGAGGGCGATATGCGCAGGCGGCTGCTTGATATAGGGCTGACCCCGGGTACAAGGGTGGAGTGTATAGGAAAAAGCCCCGGGGGTGACCCCAAGGCATTTTTAATTCGCGGTGCGGTAATTGCAATTCGCAATGAGGATTGCAGCGGAATAAGGTTAGAATAACCCGGTTATTACGCCGTTTTCATCAACATCTATATTCTCTGCCGCGGGGTGGCGGGGCAGTCCGGGCATTGTCATAATATCGCCGGTGAGAACAACAATAAAACCGGCACCGGCTGATATTTTAACATTTTTAACCGTTACGGTAAAGCCTTCCGGTGCGCCGAGCAGCGCCGGATTATCCGAAAAGCTGTACTGCGTTTTTGCAATGCATACGGGCAGCCCCGCAAAGCCCAGCGCGGTAAGCTTTTCAATTTGCTTTTTAGCCGCAGGCAGCACAGTAATGCCGCTGCCGCCGTAAACCCTTTTGACTATTGCTTCAATTTTTTCCTCTATGCCGCAGTCAAGCGGGTAGCTGAATTTAAAATCGGCTTTTTCTTCCTCGCAAAGCCTGATAACCTCGCGCGCCAGCTCTTCGCCGCCCTTGCCGCCGTCTGCCCAAACGGTGGAAAGCACGGTATTAACGCCGAGTTCCCTGCACTTTTTAATTATAAAGTCAATTTCGTTATCAGTATCGGTCGGAAAGCGGTTTATTGCCACAACACAGGGCAAGCCGTAAATATTTTTAATATTGTGTATGTGTCTCAGTAAATTGGGTATGCCCTTTTCAAGTGCGGCAATATCCTCTGTATCAAGGCTTTTTTTATCAAGTCCGCCGTGCATTTTAAGCGCGCGCACGGTAGCCACCATAACTACGGCGGCAGGGGTAAGACCGGCTGCTCTGCACTTAATATCCAAAAACTTTTCAGCGCCCAAATCAGCGCCGAAGCCCGCTTCGGTTACGGCGTAATCGCTAAGCCGCATTGCAAGGCGGGTTGCGGTAACGCTGTTACAGCCGTGCGCAATATTCGCAAAGGGCCCGCCGTGCACCAGCGCCGGGGTGCCCTCAAGAGTTTGCACAAGGTTGGGCTTTAAGGCGTCCTTTAAAAGGGCGGCCATTGCGCCCGCCGCTTTAAGCTCGGCACAGGTTACGGGCTTATCATCATAGGTGTAGCCGACAATTATGCGGGAAAGCCGCTCCTTTAAATCGGTAATACCTTCAGAAAGACAAAGCACCGCCATAATTTCACTGGCTACGGTAATATCAAAGCCGTCCTCGCGCGGTACGCCGTTTGCAACGCCGCCGAGACCGTCAACAATATTGCGCAGCTGCCTGTCGTTCATATCAACGCAGCGCTTCCAGGTTATGCGGCGAACGTCAATTCCCAGCTCATTGCCCTGCTTAATGTGGTTATCAAGCATTGCGGCAAGCAGGTTATTTGCGGCGCCTATTGCGTGAAAATCACCTGTAAAGTGCAGGTTTATATCCTCCATAGGCACAACCTGGGCATATCCGCCGCCGGCGGCTCCGCCCTTTATACCGAAAACAGGACCGAGCGACGGCTCGCGCAGCGCCACCGTAACATTTTTACCTATTCGGCTAAGCCCATCGGCAAGACCTATTGTTGTGGTGGTTTTACCCTCGCCCGCAGGGGTGGGGGTTATTGCCGTTACAAGTATAAGCTTACCGTTAGGGCGGTTATTCTCTTTCATAATCGAAAGGTCTATTTTCGCCTTATACCTGCCGTATTGCTCAATGTATTTTTCTTCAATTCCGGCTTTTTCGGCAATTTCCGTTATCGGCTTCATTTGGCAGCGATGGGCGATTTCTATATCTGATAAGTATGACATCGGCGGCACCTCAAAAACTTGATTTAATATATGGGGTAACGCGAGCAAAGCTCAGTTACTTCGTTTGTTATTTTTTCCTTATTCGGTTCAAAATCGTTAGCACAAAGGGCTATCCATTTTGCAATACTTGCCATTTCGGGCTCTTTAAAGCCGCGCGTGGTAACTGCGGGAGTGCCGACTCTCAGTCCGCTTGTTACAAACGGGCTTTGCGGGTCGTTCGGCACGGTGTTTTTATTCGCGGTAATATGTACCTCATCAAGCCTGTGCTCAAGCTCTTTTCCTGTTATGCCGTTTTTTATAAGCTTAATTAAAATAAGGTGGTTATCCGTCCCGCCCGATACTATATCAAAGCCCTCACCTTGAAGTGCTGAGCAGAGCGCCTTTGAATTTTTAAGTATCTGCTGCTGGTATTCTTTAAATTCGGGGGTGAGCGCCTCGCCGAAAGCCACTGCCTTTGCAGCGATTATGTGCATAAGCGGACCGCCCTGGGTGCCGGGGAAAATAGCCTTATCTATTTGTGCGGCATACTTTTCCTTGCAGAGAATAAGCCCGCCGCGCGGACCGCGGAGCGTTTTATGTGTGGTGGTTGTAACAACGTCTGCATACGGCACGGGCGAGGGGTGCAGCCCTGCGGCTACAAGACCCGCAATGTGCGCCATATCTACCATTAAATACGCGCCCACTTCATCTGCAATTTCGCGGCAGCGCTTAAAATCAATTATGCGCGAATATGCGCTTGCTCCCGCAATTATCATTTTCGGCTTACATTCAAGCGCTATGCGGCGCATTTCGTCATAATCTATCATTTCGGTTTCGGGGTTTACGCCGTAGGGAACAACGTTGAAATATTTTCCCGAAATATTAACAGGCGAGCCGTGCGATAAATGCCCGCCTTGCTGCAAATTCATACCCATAACCGTATCACCGGGCTGTAAAAAGGCGAAAAATACGGCAAGATTAGCGCTTGCGCCGCAGTGCGGCTGAACATTTGCGTGCTCTGCGCCGAAAAGCTTTTTTGCGCGCTCTCTTGCAATGTTTTCAACCACATCCACACATTGGCAGCCGCCGTAATAGCGCTTGCCGGGGTAGCCCTCGGCATATTTATTTGTAAGCGCACTGCCCGCGGCTAAAAGCACGCCCTTTGAAACAATGTTTTCCGAGGCGATAAGCTCTATATTGTGCTGCTGGCGCTCAAGCTCAGCGTGGCAGGCAGCTGCAACCTCGGTATCATAATTTTTAAGCTCTTCAAAAAGATTCATATAATTTCCTCCTATACGATTAAAACCGCATTTATCCTTTCGGCATTTTATTTTTTAAGTATCGGGTCAATAACGTCCCTTATAAATTCCTCGGTCTGCGAAACGCTTCTGCCGATGTATTTCTGCGGGTCAAGCTCCTTTATAATTTCCTCATATGTAAGCGGAATACGCTCATCTGCGGCAATACGTTCTATAAGGTCGTTTGTACCGCCCTCAAGCTTAACCCTTGCGGTGGCTTTGTGTGATAAAGTGCGGATTATTTCGTGCAGCTCCTGGCGGTCGCCCCCGCGCTTTACCGATTCCATCATAATATTTTCGGTAGCCATAAAGGGAAGCTTTTCCATAACGCGGCGGTTAATTACCTTTTCGTAAACCACAAGATTAGAGGTTACGTTTATGTAAATATTAAGTATAGCGTCCACCGCCAAAAACGCCTCAGCAACGGAAATGCGCTTGTTTGCGCTGTCGTCAAGCGTGCGCTCAAACCACTGCGTGCCCGCGGTCATGGCGGGGTTTAACGCGTCTGTTATAACATATCTTGCAAGAGAGGAAATGCGCTCGCACCGCATGGGGTTGCGTTTATACGGCATTGCGGATGAGCCTATTTGTTTAGTACCGAATGGCTCCTCCATTTCCTCAAACGATTGCAAAAGCCGCATATCGTTCGAGAATTTATAGGCGCTTTGCGCAAAGCCGGAAAGCACCGAAAGGAAATACGAATCGGTCTTTCTTGAATAGGTCTGCCCCGAAACGGGTACGCAGGCGTTAAAGCCTAAATCTGTGGCTATCAGCTCTTCAAGCCTTTTAACCTTTTCTTCGTCCCCCGAGAAAAGCTCCATAAAGCTTGCCTGGGTGCCCGTGGTGCCCTTAGAGCCTAAAAGCTTTAAATTTTCAAGCTGAAATTCAAGGTTATGAATATCCTGTGAAAGCTCATACATCCAAAGCGTTGCGCGCTTGCCTACGGTTGTAAGCTGCGCGGGCTGCAAATGAGTGTAGGCAAGGCAGGGCAGAGCCTTGTATTTAAGCGCAAAATCCGAAAGATTTTTAAGCACCTGCGCCGCTTTTTTCATAATTATGCCCGACGCTTCGCGCAGAATTATAACATCGGTGTTATCACCTACATAGCAGCTTGTAGCGCCAAGGTGAATTATCGGCTCGGCTTTAGGGCACTGCACGCCGAATGCGTATACGTGCGACATAACGTCGTGCCGCACCTCTTTTTCGCGCGCCTCGGCAACATCGTAGTTAATGTTATCTTTATTAGCCTCCATTTCGGCTATCTGTTCATCGGTAATGTTCAGCCCCAGCTCTTTTTCGGCTTTGGCAAGGGCTATCCACAGTCGGCGCCAGGTGCGGAATTTAAAGTTTTCAGAGAAAACGTGCTGCATCTCGTCCGACGCGTAGCGGGTTGAGAACGGGGAAATATAAGAGTCTTTAATATCGGGCATAGGCTTCTCCTTTTGCAACTATATATGGTATGGAAAAATTATACCATACCCTCTATCTTTTGTCAATTATTCGGCGGTATCTTATATGCAAATTTTTAAATTTTTAAAATCATATGAAATTTAATTATTGCGGCAAAATCCTTTATATGATAAAATCAAAATAAAGGAAGTTTTTTTGGGGGAGCATATGAAAAAGAACGGAAAGAAAAAGGTTTCGGCAATAAAAAACAATCTGTATTTTTTAAAGCTTGTTTGGCAAATTTCTCCGGCGGCGGTCATACTCAATTTTTTTACAACACTGCTCGGTTTTGCGCAGTGGGTGTTTTATTCGGTATTTTTCTTGCAGTATCTTTTCGGCGCGGCGGGTGCGCGCAAGTTTTCCGATATTCTCATTTTTATTTGGGCGGCGGCTGTTATAGATGTTCTTATAAGCATATACAACGCTTGGTTTTACGAAAGCTATATGTATAGGGAATATATTAAAATAGGCTATCGCCTTAATTTAAAGCTGTTTAAAAAGGCGCAAACCGCCGATATTTCCTGCTATGAAACACCCGAGTTTTACAATATTTACACCAAGGCGGCTTCCGAGGCTGCCGCGCGCGCAATGTCGGTGCTTAATAATTGCTCCGCTGCCGTTTCCGCGCTCATATCCTCTGTAACCGTTATTGTTACAATGGCAAAAATAACTCCGCTTGCACTTATATTTATAGCTCTGCCGCTTATAGGCAACCTGTTTTTCGGCAAAAAGCTGGGTCACGTTACCTTTGAGATAGACAGGGATTCAACCCCCGCGCGGCGGCAAAAGGATTATGTAAACCGCGTACTGTATTTCCGCAAGTATGCCGCCGAAATCAGAACCACCGGATTTTTCGGCGTGCTTAAAGAAGCATATGGGCTTGCCGCCAAAAGAACGGTTGAGGTAGCACGGCAATACGCGCTTAAAAAATCGCTTTATTCGGGGGCAAAAAGCATTTTAATGTTTTTGCTCGGCTACGAGGGAATGTGGCTTTGCGCCGCAATACTCGGCATAAGCGGGAAATTAGGCGTTTCCGATTTAATAGTGCTTTTAAACGCGATAGTAAGCGTTTCTTGGATGCTTAACAATTTTGAGCGGTCTGTTTCGGGGCTGTTTACCGACGCGGAGTTTATAGAAAATTTAAAGCAGTTTTTCGCGTACAAGCCTAAAATAGACGAGACTGCGGGCGGAATTAAAATGCCCGAACGTGTGGAAAGCATAGAATTTAAAAACGTATATTTTAAGTATGACGGAGCGGAGAATTACGCGCTTGAAAATATAAGCCTTGTTTTAAACAGAGGCGACAGAAACGCGCTTGTGGGTATAAACGGCAGCGGCAAAAGCACCTTTTTAAAGCTGCTTATGCGGTTTTACGACCCCGAAAAGGGCGAAATACTTTTAAACGGCGTTAATATTAAAAAATACGACGTTAATGAGTACCGAAAGCATATGGGCGTTGCCTTTCAGGATTTTGCCATGTTCTCGGCAACCGTGGCGGAAAACGTGCTTTTAGACGAGGTGAAGACAGCCAAAGACCGCGACCGCGTGATAACAGCGCTTAAAAAGAGCGATGTTTACGAGGATATTTTAAAGCTTAAAAACGGTATAGACACCGTGCTTACAAGAGAATTTGACGAAAACGGCGCAGAGCTCTCGGGTGGGCAGCGGCAGAAGATAGCCATTGCCCGCGCAGTGGCGAAAAACAGCGACGTAATACTGCTTGACGAGCCCTCAAGCGCGCTTGACCCGATTGCCGAATACAAAATGTTTGAAACTATGGCGGGGCTTTGCAAAAATAAAGATGTTTTATCCATAATAGTATCGCCCCGCCTTTCATCGGCTGCGGTGTGCGAGAAAATATTTGTTTTTGATAAGGGCAAATTGGCAGAGCAGGGCACCCATAAAAAGCTGCTTGAAAACGGCGGGGTATACGCCGAAATGTTTAAAAAGCAGGCGCGAAATTATTTGACGGAGGCGGCGTATGAATAAGAAAACTCCCAAAAAACACAGCGCCCTGTCAAATACTCTTTTCGCGCTTAAATGGCAGTTTGAAATTGCGCCCGGCTACACCGTGTTTACGCTTATGCAGACGGTGCTCGGCGATGTTGTAACGCTTTTTGAACACACGTTTTTAACGGCGTATATTATAAACTGCGTTGAGCAGAAGAAAACGCTTACCGACGTGCTGTATTTTTTAATTCCGGTGGCAATAGCAGTTTTTATAAAGCTAATGCTTAACACCTTTTTCGACGCTTACATAGCGCCCGGTGAAAGGGAAAAAATACAAATGAAAATGCGTATGCGGCTTTACGAAAAAGCGGCTTCTTTAGAGCTTGCAAGGTATGACGACTCAGGATTTTACAACGATTTTGTTTGGGCAATGCAAAAAGCGCCCGACCACATAACGGGAGCAGTAGGGGCGTTTAATACGCTTTTAAGCCGAATTACGGTAAGCATTATCGCGGGTGCGTATATCGTTTCGGTTGACGCGTCCTCGCTTTTAATTTTAGTCTTTTTAATTCCGTTTACATATTTTTCCGGGCGTGCGGTAAATAAGCGCGCAATGAAAATGCAAGAGGAAATTGTGCCCGTGCAAAGGCGCAGCGACTATGTGAGCAGAATTTTTTACCTTGCCGATTATGTAAAAGATCTAAAAACCGGCAATATAAGCCCGAAATTGGAAAAGGATTTATCCGATTCTACCGAAGAAATGCGCGCAATAGTTAAAAAGCGCCAAAAGCCCATAATTGCGCTGAATGTCGCAACAAACTCCGCAGCCGGTCTTATAATAAGCGGCGTATATCTTTCCTACCTGTTTTTTAGGGCTTTGGTGCTAGGCAAGTTCGGCTTAGGCTCGCTGCTCGGCGTTTATAATTCAACCCAGACCCTTAACGGAAAAGTTTTGACCGCCGTTTCAAATTTATCGGAATTTCAAAACCACAGCCTTTATATTGAAAAGTTGCGCCGCTTTTCGGAAACCGAAAACACTATGGAGGATAACGGGCGCAAAGCCTTACCCGCGGGCGGCGATATAGTTCTTCGCAATGTGGAATTTACATACCCCGGCAACAGCGAACCGACCCTAAAGGACGTAAGCTGCTCCTTTAAAAGGGGAGAAAAGGTGGCGCTTGTGGGCTTTAACGGCGCGGGTAAATCCACGCTTATAAAGCTGATTTTAAGGCTTTACGACCCAACGGGCGGAAAAATTAGCTACGGCGGGGAAAATATAAAAAACTACCGAATTGCGGATTACAGGGGTTGCTTCGGCGTTCTGTTTCAGGATTATGAGCTTATAGCAACCGACCTTGCGCACAATATATCAGCCGATAATAAACCGCTTGATATAAATAGGGCGGACGAGGCGCTTAAAAGATCTGCGTTTTGGGATAAGTTTAAAACTCTGCCGAGCGGCTATGAAACGCAGCTTACAAAGGAATTTGATGAGAGCGGCTTTAACCCCTCGGGCGGCGAAAAGCAGAAAAT
>OGDU01002917.1_pt1 | contig 10099 bp, 7 predicted proteins | sample 1570371 | NCBI WGS metagenome assembly OGDU01 (sample SAMEA2581977, study PRJEB24529) | metagenome | biome: Human gut stool | place: China | collected 2011
TTGCACATGTAGCACCTACGTTACCTGCGCCTACTACGGTTACTTTTGACATAATCTCTATATTTTGTTTAAAGTTGATAATAAAATCGCCTTCTTAAAAGCACCGCAAAGTTACAATGATATTCCGAATTAAAGAAAAATTTCCATAATATTTTTCGAGCAGTCTACATAAATTATTGTACTTTTGTCCAAAATTCAATGTAACACTATGGATAAGAGCAAAAAACTGATTATTGTCATTATTCTGCTGGTTGTGATTATCGGCGGAGTTTCTTTTTATGCTTTTCATCAAGCAAAAGAAAATAAAGAAATGAGCGAACTCTTCGCTGTGGAAAAACTGGAAATGGAAAACGAATATACAACTTTCGCCACCCAATATGATGAACTTCAGATACAGATAAACAATGATTCCTTGCGCGAAAAGCTGGAGAGTGAGAAGCTGAAAACACAGCGGCTGCTAGAAGAATTACGACAAGTAAAGACCAGTAACGCAGCTGAGATCATGCGTTTGAAGAAAGAACTGAAAACAGTGCGTGCCGTACTACGCACCTATGTTATCCAAATAGATTCACTGAACAAACTCAACCAAGCACTAGCTGAAGAAAATCAAGAAGTGAAACAAAAATATACGCAGGCAACCCGCCAAATCAATAATTTATCTCAAGAGAAAAAAAATCTGAATGAAAAGGTCACCTTGGCAGCTCAATTGGATGCCACAGCAATTAGTGTAGAGCCTAGAAACAAACGCGGTAAAACAGCCAAGAAGGTAAAAGATGTAAAAAAGATAGCTATCTCGTTCACCATTGTCAAGAATATTACTGCCAAAACAGGTGAACGTACTTTATATATACGTATTGCCAAACCGGACAATGACATACTAACCAAAAACCCTTCAAACACATTCCCATACGAAAACCGTAGTTTGGTTTATTCCATCAAGAAATACATAGAATACACCGGAGAAGAACAAAATGTAACCGTATATTGGGATGTAGAAGAATATTTGCCTGCCGGAACTTATCATGTTTATATCTTCGCTGATGGAACCATGATAGGACAACAAGCTTTCAGCATGAAATAACAAGGAACATTCTCCCCCAAATATATTTAATTAAAAAAATCAGCCGGTTGAAAATGAACCGGCTGTTTTTTCTCCACACAAACAAAAGCAGTGAACATACAGATTGCAGAATTATAAAAATATTTTAAAATAACATCTAGAATATGGCTTTCTTAAAGATTTGTCTTATTTTTGTTGCATAAACAACTTAAAAACAACAAAACAAGAACACTATAATGAAAAAGATTGCAGCTTTTATCCTATTTATCGGTGTTTTAGATAGTATTTCAGCCCAAAGCACACTCACCTTAGATAGTTGTCGTGCTTTAGCATTATCCAACAATAAAGAGTTGCGCATTTCAGCTGAAAAGATTACAGCTGCACATTATGAAAAGAAAGCGGCTTTTACCAATTATCTTCCTAAGATTGCAGCTATAGGAACGTATATGCGCACTCAGAAAGAAATCTCTTTATTAAGTGACGAACAAAAGGGAGTTATCAGTCAGATAGGGACTACCGCCCAAGGCTCTATACAGGAAACTTTCCAACAACTGGCAGCTTCCAATCCCGAACTCGCACAAATACTGCAACCACTTGCTCCCCTCATCCCAGGTATTGGAAATGCACTGAACAAGGTCGGACAAGGTTTGGTAGATGCGCTGCGCACCGACACACGCAATATGTATGCAGGAGCTGTAACCCTTACCCAACCCATCTTCATGGGAGGAAAAATTGTTGCCTACAATAAAATCACCCAATACGCAGAACAGCTGGCCGAATCACAGCACGCCACCGGTATGCAGGATATCATTTTGAATACAGACCAAGCTTACTGGCAAGTCATCTCACTGATAAACAAGAAAAAACTAGCCCAGAGCTATCTGCAACTGGTCAGCCAACTGGACAGTGATGTAGATAAAATGATAACCGAAGGTGTCGCCACCAAAGCCGACGGACTAAGTGTAAAAGTAAAAGTGAATGAAGCCGAAATGAAGCTCACACAAGTAGACAACGGATTAAGCCTATCTAAAATGGTACTATGCCAATTATGCGGTCTGCCTTTAAATGATGAAATACGTTTAGCAGATGAAGACGTAGAAAGCTTAACTCTCCCTGAATATCATGTAGGTGATAATGTAGCCACCGCTTTGGCAAATCGCGAAGAATTACGAAGTTTGGATCTAGCTAATAAAATTTATGACCAAAAAGTCAATATCACCCGCGCGGGATTTCTTCCTACAGTGGCTCTGACCGCCAACTACATGGTAACCAATCCCTCATTGGTAAACGGCTTTGAACGCAAATTCCGTGGCATGTGGGCTGTTGGCGCTATGGTACAAATTCCAATATGGAACTGGGGCGAAGGAATGTATAAGGTAAAAGCTGCCAAAGCGGAAGCAAACATTGCCCGCTATCAACTGGCAGATGCAAAAGAAAAGGTAGAATTGCAGGTAAGCCAAGCCAGCTATAAAGTAAATGAAGCAGCCAAACGCCTGAGCATGGCCGAAAAAAATCTGGAAAAAGCAGACGAGAATCTGCGCTATGCCAAACTGGGATTCATGGAAGGAGTCATTCCCACCAGTAATGTATTGGAAGCGCAAACCGCTTGGTTATCTGCCCAATCAGACAAAATAGACGCTCAGATTGATGTAAAACTGACTGAAGTCTATTTGCGCAAGTCAATGGGAGTGCTTAAATAAAAATTAAAGATTAAAAACGAAAAGATATGGCAGAAAGATCACAACACAGCAATATTTTGCTGGCATTTATTTCACTGACAGCAGTCATCGTTATTGTATCGCTGATAGGTTTCTTCACATTGGGAAAAGGCCCGGAAATCATTCAGGGACAAGCAGAAGCTGACGAATATCGGGTTTCCAGCAAAGTACCGGGACGCATTCTGGAATTTCGTGTGAAAGAAGGAGACAAAGTAAAAGCCGGTGACACACTGGCTATCCTTGAAGCCCCCGATGTAAAAGCCAAACTTTCTCAAGCACAAGCTGCCGAACAAGCAGCACAAGCCTTGAATGAAAAAGCACAACGAGGTACCCGCCAAGAGCAACTGCAAACTGCCTACGAAATATGGCAGAAAGCTAAAGCCGGAGTAGAAATTGCTGAAAAGTCATACAACCGTGTCAACCGACTCTTTGAAGAAGGCGTAATGTCCGCGCAAAAACGTGATGAAGCCAAAGCACAATTTGATGCCATGAGTGCTACAGAAAAAGCTGCACGCTCCCAATACGAAATGGCAAAGAACGGTGCACAACGTGAAGACAAAGCCGCAGCCGCAGCCCAAGTAGAACGTGCCAAAGGTGCTGTAGCCGAAGTTTCTTCCTACATAGACGAAACGATACTGACCGCGTCTGCTGATGGAGAAGTAACCGAAATCTTTCCCAAAGCAGGCGAACTGGTAGGTACCGGTGCCCCCATTATGAACGTGGCCCGCTTGAATGACATGTGGGTAACATTCAATGTACGCGAAGATTTCCTAAAAGACTTTACCGTAGGAAATGAGATTAACGCATTTATTCCTGCCTTTGACAAAGAAATAAAATTCAAGATTACTTATATGAAAGATCTGGGTACATATGCCGCCTGGAAAGCAACCAAGACTACGGGGCAATTCGACCTGAAGACCTTCGAGGTAAAAGCTGTTCCTGTAGAGAGAACAGACGGATTGCGTCCGGGAATGAGTGCCATCATCGAGAAATAACAAACAATGAACAATACTGTCCATAACCGTATATTCCGCATAGCCCGGCGTGAAGTGTTCCGCATCGCCACAAGACCGCTATATCTGTTCTGCATGATCATAGCTCCCTTGTTCTGTTACCTCTTCTTTACTACATTAATGTGGAACGGACTCCCTACGGATATGCCGGCAGGTGTGGTCGATTTGGACAACACAGCTACCACACGCAGCATCATCCGTAATCTGGACGCTTTTCAGCAGACTAAAATCATAGCGCATTACCCCAGTTTCGCAGATGCCCGCAAAGCCATGCAGCAAGGGAAAATCTATGCTTTCTACTATATTCCAAAAGGAACTACCGACAAGGCATTAGCAAGCCGCCAACCCAAGGTTTCTTTTTATACCAACTATTCCTATCTGGTAGCTGGTTCATTACTCTATAAAGACCAGCGCACCATGTCCGAGCTGGCGGGTGGAGCCATCGGCCGTGCCACCTTATATGCCAAAGGAGCTACAGAAGACCAAGCCATGGCGTTCCTGCAGCCCATAGTCATCGACTCCCATGTATTAAACAACCCATGGCTCAACTATTCAGTATATTTGAGTAACACTATCATACCAGGTATTCTGATGCTGCTTATCTTTATGACCACCGTCTATACCATTGGAAGTGAAATGAAAACCAACACCCAAAAAGAATGGATGGGCATGGCAGGCAATTCCATCACCGTAGCTCTGACCGGCAAATTGCTGCCTCAGACTTTAGTTTTCTTTGTCATGGGCACCTTCTATAATGTTTATCTATACGGTTTCCTGCACTATCCCTGTAATAGCGGTATACTGCCCATGCTGTTTGCCGGTCTGTTATTAGTACTGGCTTCACAGGCTTTCGGAGTATTTCTGTTCGGATTGTTTACAACAGTCCGCTTGGCACTGAGCACTGCCTCCCTATGGGGAGTGATTTCTTTCTCCATATCGGGTATGAGTTTTCCAGTTATGGCAATGAATCCTGTGTTACAGGCACTGGCCAATCTATTCCCGTTACGCCACTACTTCCTGATTTATGTAGATTTGGCGCTTAACGGATATCCGCTGATTTACGCATGGCATTCAATAGTCGCGTTGATGTTATTCATGCTGTTGCCTTTCTTTATACTGAAAAGACTGCGCACAGTACTATTACATTATGTATATATTCCCTAAAACGGCAAGCAGTTATGAGAGCATATAAACTCAAAGATATCATCTCACAAGGAACTAAAGACCTTTTCTACATCTGGTGGCAAGAGCTGAAAGCAGTTGTGAAGGATCAGGGTGTACTTATCTTCTTCATTCTGGTACCACTAGGCTATCCGCTTCTCTATACCTTTATATATACCAATGAAACAGTGCGTGAAGTTCCTGCTGCTGTAGTAGATAATAACCGTTCCAGCCTCAGCCGTGAATACCTGCGTCTGGTAGATGCAGGTGCCGACTTGGAAATAGTATCTCATTGCAGTGATATGGAAGAAGCAAAAACTTTATTGAAGAGCGGCAAAGTGTATGGCATCATCTATATTCCTGAAAGCTTCAGCCGCGACATTACTAAAGGAGTTCAAACCCATGTTACCATCTACTGTGACATGAGCGGTATGCTATACTACAAAGCCATGCTGACAGCCAACACCAATGCCTCGCTGGTAATGAACAAACAGATAAAGATAGAACGCTCCGGCAACACAACCATCCGACAAGATGAAGTGAGCACGTCTCCCATAGCGTATGAGGATATTTCCATTTTCAATCCGCAGAACGGTTTTGCCAGCTTCCTGATACCCGCCGTACTGATACTGATTATCCAACAAACTTTACTGCTAGGAGTAGGTCTATCTGCCGGAACTGCTCGTGAGAACAACCGTTTTCGAGACCTTATCCCCATGAGCCGCCATTATCATGGCACGCTGCGCATTGTTTTAGGCAAATCACTGACTTACCTTATGATATATGCTGTCATGGCTACCTATATGCTCTGCCTTGTTCCCAAAATGTTCAGCCTGGTACAAATAGCTCAAGCCGGAACCCTAGCGGCATTCATGTTTCCTTACATACTGGCATGCATTTTTTTCGCGATGACTTGTTCTATCTTTATTCACCATCGGGAAGCCTGTATGATGATCTACGTATTTACCTCAGTGCCGTTACTATTTATCTCAGGTATCTCGTGGCCAGGTACTGCCATTCCTAAATTCTGGGAGGTGATTTCATGGCTGTTCCCTTCCACTTTCGGCATCAACGGTTTTGTACGCATTAACAATATGGGTGCCACACTGACCGATGTACTGACAGAGTACCGGATATTGTGGATACAAACAGGCGTTTATTTCCTTACCACCTGCATCGTATACCGTCGTCAGATCACCTTAAGCCGCAGACATGTATACGAAAGATTAAAAGAGATTAAGAAAAGACGCAAAACAAATATCGTCTGAATTTGTTTATAAATTAAAAACCAAATGAATTATTTAGGATGAAAAAACTTTTTATTCTGGCATGCGTATGCCTACTGATTACTTCATGTAACAGTAACCCCAAAAACACTAACGATTCTGCAACCTCCACCGAAACAACGGATATGCACAATGCAGAAAATTCATTGGATTATGACGGTACTTACACCGGAACCTTTCCAGCTGCCGACTGTCCGGGTATCAACATGACCCTGACTATTAAAAAAGACAAGACTTTTGAGTTGATATCAGAATACATTGACCGGCAGGATGCTACTTTCAAAGAATATGGAACTTACTCCGTTGAAGGTAATATTATGACTTTAATTAATGGAGAGGATAAGCAATATTATAAAGTCGGTGAGAATACCTTGACCGCTCTCAATCAAGACAAACAGGCAATAACAGGAGAGTTAGCAGACCATTATATCCTACACAAAAAATAAACTTTACTTCATCTGTCATTTTCATGCCAAAGTGAAGAGTCCGCTTCAATCTATCACAGCTGGATTCTTCACTTTGTTCTTTTATTTGTCCACAATCTATATTCACACTAATTAACTTCCGTTCCTTTTGTTTATTACGAAAATTTCGTAGATTTGCGAAAACATCGTAATCAATTCATTTTCTTATGGAAAAGCTAACGATACAAGAAGAAGAAGTGATGCTTCATATTTGGAGCATGGGAGAATGTTTCGTGAAAGACATAGTTGCTAAATTTCCCGAACCTAAACCACCTTACACTACGGTAGCGTCTATAGTGACCAACCTGAAAAGAAAAGGTTATGTTACAGCCAAGCGCTTCGGTAACACCTATCAATACACCCCTGTAGTGAAACAAAGTGAATACAAACGCACATTTGTAAGTGGTGTGGTCCGAAACTATTTTGCCGACTCGTATAAGGAAATGGTATCTTTCTTCGCTAAAGAGCAAAAAATCTCCGCAACCGACTTGAAAGACATTATTGACCTGATAGAAAAAGAAGAAGATAAATAACCTTGCTAAATTCATAAATATTATGATAACTACAGCTCCCGAACTCATTTACATGCTGAAAGTAAATATAGGCATCGCCTTATTCTATGCTTTCTATAAGCTGTTCTGCTGTCGCGACACTTTCTTCCAATGGCGTCGTATCGCACTGCTGAGTTTTCTTGCACTCTCTTTTCTTTATCCGCTAATGGATATGCAAGCATGGGTGAAAGAACAACCTGCCATCAATGAACTGGCAGATTACTACACACTGATGATGCTAACAGAAACAAATACTTCCACTGCCACAGTAGTCACAACTCCTGTTGCTATTCCCACACCCGGCCTGCTTGATATAATAAAGTTCATCTATTGGATTGGAATCCTTTTATTATCCGCACGATTTATGATCCAACTAAGTAGTATTTTCCACCTTGTCTTAAAAAGCAAGAGTATAAATGTAGACCAAATATCCATACGCAGTCTATCAGAACCTGCCAATCCATTCTCTTTCTGGCAATGGATTTTCATCTATCTGCCCGAACTGAAAGAAGATGAAAAACAAGAAATCCTGACGCACGAACAGACCCACGTCCGCCAATGGCATTCCATAGATGTCATTATCAGTGAAATAGTAAATATCATTTGCTGGATGAATCCTTTTGCATGGCTAATGAAAACAGAGATCAGACTCAATCTAGAATACCTTGCCGATCATAAAGTAATGGAATCCGGCACAAATAAGAAAGCATATCAATATCACCTTTTGGGATTAGCCAACCAGAACAGACAAACCGGTTTATATAATAATTTCAACTTATCACACTTAAAAAACAGAATTAAAATGATGAACAAAAAAAGAACCCGCACCACAGGGCATATCAAATATGCCTTGTTTGCACCGCTGACTGCTGCTCTACTCTTGGTCAGCAACATTGAAACCGTGGCACGGACAGCCGAAAGGTTAATCTATTCCACGGAAGAAAGCACCCCACGCCCCGAAAGGGAAGAAGTGGCATCTTTTGTCAACACAGTACAAGGTCTAGTGACTTTCACTATTACCGTAACCAATAGTGAAGGTAAGCCTCAACCTAATGTTACTCTGCAAATCAAACCGAGTGATGAAGTGAAAACTTTCAAAACCAATGCAGAAGGAAAAGCTACCATAGAAGTGGATATGACGACTCCCAAGTATGTTTCCCTAGACGTTTCCTCTCCTAAAAGTTCCAAACACCAATCACTTCTACTTTCAGCAAACAAACCGAATGTCACTGCCATTTTCGATACCGATGATGATATTGCCGCCTACATCAAAGCCGGCAAACAAATACGGATCAAGTTACAAATATCCAATAATGATAACCAACAACTTGCAGGAGTAGAACTTATTTCTTCTTCAACAAATGCCAAAGCCACGACAAACGCTCATGGAGAAGCTCAGTTAACAGTAGGAGTAGGCGAAACCATTGCCATTAACCATAAAGGTTATCAGGAAGGAAAATTCACGGTAAAAGAACTCTGTCCCATCAAAGATATGGAAAATCCGGAACTAGTAAGATTACTTCTTGTCGGAGAAGATCCCGTATACCAGATAGCAGACAATATGCCTGAATTCCCCGGAGGTATGGCAGCTTGCTTACAACATTTGGCACGAAACATAAAATATCCCACAACAGCTCAAAAGGAGGGAACGCAAGGTAAAGTAATCGTACAGATGGTTATTGAAAAAGATGGTTCGGTAAATCATGTAAGCATTGTACGCAGCATTAGCCCCGAACTAGATGCTGAAGCAGCACGAGTTGTAAAATCCATGCCGAAATGGAAGCCGGCAACTGTAAAAGACAAAACAGTACGTTGCAGATATACTGTTCCTGTAACTTTCAAACTGCAATAAAGAGTATAAAAACAGAAAAGAGGCTGTTTCGAACAGCCTCTTTTCATCCCAAAAACATATTTCAAATTATTTCTTCATTTCCACAATGTGCGTCGGCGCTTGCTCCGCATTACGCTTCTCAGTCTGCTTCACAACATTTTCAGCCAACTCTATGAATGCACGTCCGGTAATGCTGTTCTCATTCAAAGCAGCGGGAGTACCCTTATCACCATTCTCACAAATACTCTGTACAATAGGGATTTGTCCCAACAAAGGCACATTCATTTCTTCCGCCAATTGCTTGGCTCCTTCTTTTCCAAAGATAAAATATTTATTTTCAGGAAGTTCGGCAGGAGTAAACCATGACATATTCTCCACCAGTCCCAAAATAGGTACATTTACTTTGTCATTGGTGTACATATTGATTCCTTTGCGTGCATCAGCCAAAGCTACCTGTTGGGGGGTGCTGACAATAACAGCTCCTGTAATAGCCAAAGTCTGCACCAAAGTAAGATGAATATCACTAGTACCCGGAGGAGTATCAAGAATAAAATAATCCAACTCGCCCCAGTCCGCATCTCCGATTAATTGCTTCAATGCATTACTAGCCATACCACCACGCCATAAAGTTGCTTGATCAGGATCAACAAAGAAACCAATGGAAAGCAATTTGATACCATATTTTTCAATCGGAATAATCAAATCACGACCATCAATCTGTTCGGCATAGGGACGAGCATCTTCCACTTGAAACATTTTAGGTACAGAAGGACCGAAAATATCAGCATCCAACAACCCCACTTTATAGCCCAATTTAGCCAGAGCCACTGCCAGATTAGCCGCCACAGTAGACTTTCCTACCCCACCCTTTCCGGATGAAACAGCAATCACATTTTTAACAAACGGGAGTAGCTTGCCCGGTTCGGGACGCGCCGCTTGGCGGCTCTCTGTCGCAATAGTTACCTGTACATCAGGTGAAACATAAGTATGAATAGCTGTTTCGGCAGCCTTTATC
>OGDU01002918.1_pt1 | contig 10099 bp, 6 predicted proteins | sample 1570371 | NCBI WGS metagenome assembly OGDU01 (sample SAMEA2581977, study PRJEB24529) | metagenome | biome: Human gut stool | place: China | collected 2011
GCGATATTTTTTTTCACAACAAGCTCCTCGCCCGCTTCGCGCACCTTGACCTTGATGGGTGCACCGTTCAGCTTGGCCGCCTGCTCCCGGATGACCGAAATGGTCGGCTCCTTTGCCGCGAGAATGGCCGTCATTTTGTCCTCGCAGAGAATGACGAGCGCGCCGTCCTCGAGCGCGCCCTTCGCGCCGAGCTTGATGTTCGTCAGTGCGCCGACGTTGATCTTTCCCATCAGGGCGTCGAGCAGCCGCGCCCACTGCGGCCAGAGCGTCAGCGTCGGGCCGGCCGGTTTGCCCGGCTTCGCCTGCGGTGCCGGCTCCCCGTCGATCAGCGGCGGCGCGTCCTCGTCGCCCGGCGGAGGGGGGGCGTCCTCATCTCCCGGCGGCGGAGGTGCCATGCCGCCGCTCTGCGGCGTCTGCACGACCTGCACCGGCACGCCGTTTTTGAGCTTTTCCTCGAGCGCCTCGACGCGGCCGCCGAGCGTATCATAATTCTCCGCGCCCAGACTGCACAGCCGCACGGCGCACAGCTCGGCCTCTACACGGCGGTTCGCCGCCGAGCGCATCCGGTCGAGCGAGTCCCCGATGATGCGGCTCCACGCGATAAGCGTCGAGGCCGCGAGGCCGTCGCACAGTCCCTGAAGCGTTTTCACCGTATACGCCGGCGAGATTAGCGTGGAAACATCAGTTCTGCTTGTCTTGACGAGCAGCGCGTCGCGTATCAGGCCGAGCATCTGGTCAAATACCGCCGCAAGGTCGCGGCCTGCGCTGTAGTATTCCTCCAGCAGCGTCACCGCCGCCGCGAGATCGCCTGTCTTGAAGTGCTCCGCAAGATGAATGCCGTCATCCTGCCCCATCACGCCGAGCGCCGCCGTGACCGTCTGTTCGTCGACGGCGCCGGCCGCCGCTGCGCGGTCGAGCATGGACAGCGCGTCGCGCATCGCGCCGTCTGCGAGGCGGGCGATCAGCCGCGCCGCCCCTTCGGTCAGCTCGATACCTTCGCCTGCCGCGACGTCGAGCAGACGCCGCGCGATGTCCTCCGCACCGATGCGGCGGAAGTCGAAGCGCTGACAGCGCGAAAGAATGGTCGCCGGGACCTTGTGCAGCTCGGTCGTGGCGAGGATGAACAGCACGTGCTCGGGCGGCTCCTCGAGCGTTTTCAGCAGCGCGTTGAACGCGCCGATCGAGAGCATATGCACCTCGTCGATGATGAACACGCGCTTTTTGACCTGCGCGGGCGTATAGCGCGTCTCGTCGCGCAGGTCGCGGATATTGTCGACGCCATTGTTGGACGCCGCGTCGATCTCGGTCACGTCGAGCACCGAGCCGTCCAGAATGCCGCGGCACGCGGCGCATTCGTTGCACGGGTCGCCGTTCACCGGATGCTCGCAGTTGACCGCCCGGGCGAGAATTTTCGCGCAGGTCGTCTTGCCCGTGCCGCGCGTACCGGTGAACAGATACGCATGGCTGAGTCTGCCGCTCTGAAGCTGAGCGCGCAGCGTGTCGGTAATATGCTGCTGTCCGATCACGTCCGCAAAGGTCTGCGGCCGCCATTTGCGGTATAAAGCCTGATACAAAGCGAAACCCTCCCTCCGCAGTTCCTCTCATAAAAAAGAGACGGGCGTAAGCCCGCCTCAAAGCGTTCTCTCGCGAACTTTGTCCGCACAGTTCAACCTCCGGTTCATGCAAGGTTGATAAGAACCGCGTCTCCGACGCGGCATAAAACTGCATCGCGGAGCGATGCAGCAAATCGCCCAGCTTTGCCGGGTGATTTGCTCCCCGACTCAGCCGCCCAGGGCGGCGTCATTCGGGTATCAAATCGCGGTTTCTCCGGAACCGTGATTTGTATATAGGGGACTTTTGAAGTCCCCTATACTTTCGTTCAGTGCTCCACAAGACCGCACGCAGGCAATTCGAAAACACACACCCGGCTGCCTTTCCGCATTTCGGACTCAAGATCGGCAGCTCTGCGGCACACGATGGTTTCTGCTTAATGCTGCTCGGTTCCCCGCCTGACATGGTTCACAGTCCTCCGTTGCGCAGTACCGGTCTCTCATCGTCCTGTGAGTGGCTGCCTCGCCGCATATGCGACCCTCTTTGTCTGCACGACCCCTGCTGAAGCGGATTGCAGGTTCAAGGCACCGCTAACGCCCCGGTCTGTGCGGCCTTGTGCAGCACTGAACGTTTTTCGGGAGGAGAGCTGCATTCGCGGCCCTCCGCCCGTCTGTATTTACTTTTCTGTGCCGGTCTGTCCGGCATACCGAAGATCAGCTCTCCGGGTCTCCCTCTGACGGATCGGGCGCCGGTTCAGGATCGGGCGTCGGTGCAATGTTGCCGCCGTCGTCATCACCGCCGCTGCTGTCGTCGCTGTCGCCGTTTTCATAACTGCTGTCGCCGTTATCGGTCGAGCCGTTGCTGCTGTCGGTGTTCGAGCTGTCGTCGCTTTCCTCGTCGTCATACTCGTCGTAGTAGTCATCCATGCCGCTTGTCTCGAAGTCATACTTCTCCTCGATGTTTTCATGGCTGCAAGTCCGCGTCGGAACCTTGTCCTTCCAGAAGCGGCCGGTCGCCGCACGTCCCGCCTCGCGGCAGGCGCCGGATGCCAACAGGCCGGTATCCATGCAGTAGGTCTCCTCGACGAAATCCTGCGGATGCGAGTCAAAGACAAGACCGCTGTCGCCGGCATGAACCTTTTCCATGACCTTGAGCCAGATCTCCGCCGCGTTTCGGCCGTACAGGCCGTCCAGACGGTAGTTATGCTCATAGCCTACCCAGACCGCCGCAGAGTATTCCGGCGTTACGCCGCAGAACCAGATATCCGTGTTCGAGCTCGTGGTACCGGTCTTGCCCGCGGTCTCCACGCCGTCGATCTGAATGCCGTAGGCGGTACCGTGTGCGGTAACGTTCTGCAGGCAGTCGAGCATATCATATACGGTATGGACGTTGGTAAAGCCCTTGTCGGTATAAGGAGTGTTTTCAAGAACGGTGTTGCCCTCGTTGTCGAGCACCTTCGTATAGGTGCGCGTACCGCCGAACACGCCGTCGTTGATGAAGGTAGAGTAGCCGCCGGCCATTTCGCGGACCGTCACGCCGTCGGTCAGCGCGCCGAGCGCCAGAGGCGCCAGAGCGATATCCGACTGGACTGTGCCGTCCTCGTTGGTGCGGCTGCCGACCAGCTTGATGTCGAGCTGGTTGGTGAGGAAATCATAGGAAGCCTGCGGTGTCAGTGCGTTGAGCACCTGTACCGAGACGGTGTTGAGCGAGCGCGTAACGCCCTCCTTGATGGTCAGGGAGCGGCCGGTCGGGTACTTGCCGTCGTTCATCGGCCACGGCATACCGTCCTCGCCCTCGGAGAAGGCGCGGTCGTAGATCGTCGTGCTCGGAACGATGATGCCTGCATCCATCGCCGGGCCGTAGCTTGCCAGCGGCTTAAACGAGGAACCCGGCTGGCGGCGTGCATCGGTCGCAAAGGAGAACGAACGACTGAGCGTTTTCTGGCCGCGTCCGCCTGCGATCGCGACGATATCGCCCTGCTTGTCCGTGATGACCATGGCGCTTTCCGGCACTTCGCCGTACTTTTCCGTGTTCGGGAACGCGGAATCATCGGTATATACGCTGTCCAGAGCATCCTGAACCTTGGTATCAATGGTCGCATAAATCTTGAGGCCGCCGGAATATACCATATTCTCTGCGACCAGCTCGGAATAACCCTTCTGCTCCTTCAGATCGCCTATGACGTCCTTGATGACCTCATCGGTGAAGTAGCTGTAGGTAGACCTGACGTCCTTCTGGTATTCCTCGTAGGGACGGTAGTTCAGCTGCTCGGAAACGGCTGCGTTGTACTCGTCCTCGGTGATCATCTTCTGATCGAGCATCTGCGACAGAATGGTCTCCTGACGCGATTTTACCTTGTCGGGATGGTTGTATACGTCGTAGATGGACGGATTGTTGGTCAGTCCGGCCAGAACGGCGCATTCCGCCAGATCGAGCTGCGAAACATCTTTGCCGAAGTAACGGTCCGCCGCGGTCTGCACGCCGTAGCTGTTGTAGCCGAGGTAGATGGTGTTGAGGTACATGACGAGGATGCGGTCCTTGTCGTCGATCTCCTTTTCGAGCGCAAAAGCACGAAAAATCTCGTTTACCTTGCGCTTGATAGAGTAATCCTTGTCCTCAGTGATGTTTTTGATGAGCTGCTGCGTGATCGTCGAGCCGCCGTACTGGTCGCCGCCGAGCACCCAGCCCTTGACCGCGCCGAGCGTGCGCCACCAGTCTACGCCGTGATGCTTGTAGAAGCGCTCGTCCTCGATGGCGACGACGGCGTTCTTGAGATTGTCCGGAATTTTGTCGCTGTCGACCCATTCGCGGTTCTCGCGGCCCTTGATGGTCTCATAAACGGCCTCCTCGCCTGTCTCCGCGTCCGTCGTATAGATGAACGAGTTGAGGTTCAGGCCGAGACCCTTGCTGATTTCGGAAGCAGTTTCCTTCGCGGACGGGTTGATGCTCGTATGAACATAGAACGCAAATGCAATGCCGCAGAAGCAGCCGCACAGCACGCCGACGAGCACTAACGTCAGCAGCAGGCGTCCGAAAAACCGTCCGATGACCGATCCATTTTTTCTTTTTGACAATTCGGTATCCTCCTTGCCCGGCAGCCGAAGGCCGCAGGGTATGCCCGGCAGAATGCGCACGGGCAGCTGTCATTTACCTGTACAGGTACGGACGTTTTCACCGCCCGTTTTGTTCCCGCACGGCTGAAAAAACGCCCGCAGAATGAAATATCCCCATTTTCGTCCCTGTGCCGGGACAGAGCGGGAATACAGTATTATAGCGGTCTATGCCATTATAACACACAAGAGCCGAAATGCCAAATTATTTTTACAGAACTTCGCGGAATAGACAAAAATTTTGTGGGAATACTCAAATCACGCAGTCTCTCTCTTGTCTATTTTAGGAATTACATCTGTAACGGAGGTTTTGTCAATGATACAGGGATTTTTTCTGCTCGCACGCCGTCAGGCGCGGCAGCGCGCCGCCGCGCTCCTGATCTTTCTGCTCCTTGCCGCCGTCATGCTCGTCCTTGCCGTGCGCGCCGTCCGTGTGCCTGCCGCCGTTCCCGCAGACGCCGCTTCGCTCGTCGCCGGTACGGACGGCACGCACCTGACCATCTCGCAGAACGGCGAGGTCATCCTCACGACGGCGATCGATGTGCGCACGCTGCCGAGTGCCGACCGGGAAGCGCTCCGCCGCGGCATCACGCTGCAAAGCGAGACCGAGCTGACGCAGCTGCTCGAGGACTACTCGTGACGCACCTTCATTCCGCCTTTTCGCCTGCGAGCTCCTCGAGCGAGGCGAAGCGGTAGCCGAGCGCCTCCCACTTTGCGAGCAGCTCATCGAGGATGCGCGCGTTGGTCGCGCTCGTCGAGTGCAGCAGCACGACCGCGCCCGGATGGATGCGCGGCACGAGCTTGGAAAACGCCTGCTCATCGGTCGGCTGATCGTCGGTATACCAGTCCACATAGGCGAGCGACCAGAAGATCGTGCGGTAGCCGAGTTTCTGCGCCATGGCGAGATTGCTCTCGCTGAATTTCCCCTGCGGCGGACGGTAGAATTTCTTCATCTCCTCGCCCGTGAGTTCCCGGTATTTGTCCGCAAGGCCGTCAAGCTCCGCCGAAAACGACGCTTCGTCCTGTATCGCGGACATATCCGGGTGGTGCAGCGTGTGATTGCCGACGATGTGTCCCTCCTGCACCATGCGGAGCACGAGCTCGGGCGCGGTATCGATATAGTTGCCGACGACGAAAAAGCAGGCCGGTGCGCTGTGCTTTTTGAGCGCGTCCAGAATCGCTGCTGTGCAGCCGTTCTCATATCCGGCGTCAAACGTCAGATAAATAACCTTTTCCGCCGGATCGCCCACATAATACGCATCCCACTGCCGCAGCTCTCCGGCGGAGACGTTGCCTTCGGGCTGCTGCCCCTCCGCGCGGAACGACAGTCCCCAGTTTCCGTCCGCCGCTGCGGTCTGCTCGGTCTTTCCCTGCGGGAACATCATGAAAAGCGCCGCGACGACCGCAAAAGCCGCCGCTGCCGCCGCGACACGGCGCAGCATGGAGCGCGTGATGGTGATGAACATTTCTCTCCCCTCCCTCTCTCCATGCTACGCGGACGCCCCGGAAATCATGACGGTTTTTCGCGCCGAAATCCGTTCAAAAGGGCAATGGACAGTTCAGCGGCATATGTAGTACAATAGAAAAATAAAGCAGTATTCACACCTGCATACAAAGGAGGATCTCTATGAAGCATAAACGACTGCTCACTGCCGCTCTCGCGGCGTCTCTTGCCGTGTCCTCGCTGCCCGCAGCGCTCGCGCTCGACACCGCGCCGCCCATGTACCAGCAGTTCGGCTACGACAGCGTGGAGGCGTACACCTCCTCCTATGATTGGTGGTTCGACAAGTTCAGCTACGATCAGGCGAGCGACTGCTACCGCCGCCATCTCGACGAGATACATAGCGACCCGTCCGTCGCGCTCCGCTTCCATGACGCCGAGCAGAGCGACCTCGAGGAATGGCTCGACAGCGGTTACTGGGATGACCGCGAGGCCTTCTACCGCAGCACGGCGCTCGACATGACGCTTCAGGACGATTTGTACGCCGTCCCCGCACTCAGCGTGCAGCTTTCCGGCAAGACGCTCACGTTCCCCGACGTTCAGCCGTTCTTCGAGAACGGCCGCACCATGGTACCCTTCCGCACGGTCGCGGAAGCGCTTGGCGCTGAGGTCGGCTACGACAGCGGCACGGTTTTCGCTTCGCTTGACGGCACGGTCTGCCGCTTCGCAATCGGCGGTGACACCCTCACCGTTTCCGACAGGGTGACCGGCAAGGTGCTGAAAACCGTTCCGCTCGACGCCTCGCCCATCGAAAAGGACGGCCGCACCTGCGTCCCCGTACGTTTTCTCGCGGAAAGCCTCGGTCTGACCGTCGAATGGGACGACGGCGCACAGTGCGCGGTGCTGTATGACCGGGACGCGCTGCTCGAGAGCATCGACAGCGGCTTTACGACCGCGAACCGCTGGCTCGCCGCCGTGCCCAGGCTGCAAAATGCCGATGCCGTGCGCATGGGGCTCACCGCAAAGCTGGACTGCACCGCGTTCGACACGATCAGCGGCGACAAAAAATACAGCGCTTCGGGCACGATGACGCTCATCTCGGACGGAAAAAGCGCCTCGCTCTCTGCGTCCGCCGATCTTTCCGCACTCGCGGGTCTTCTCTCGTCCGACCTTATCAGCAGCGCGGATGGCCCGACCTCGCAGCTCTTCTCCGCGTCCATGCTTTCCTATTATAAGAGCGCTCTCGGGAACGCGGCGTTCGACCTGATCTACAACGCCGATACGGACACGCTGTATGTGCGCAGTCCGCTGCTGTTCTCTGCACTCACCTCGAGCAGCGGTACGGACAAAAAGACGGACGGCTGGTATTATGAGGAGCATTTCAGCGAAAAGACCGCGCTCGGCGATCTTTTGACGCTGTACCGGAACGCTGATACCCAAAACACCTGCGGCGCGGCGCTTCTCGCCTCCGCCGAGGCGTATGCGGAGGAATACGGCGGCTGGAGCGGCTTTTACAGCTCGCTCGAGGACAGGCAGCAGAGCCTGTCTGCTGTACTGGGCGATGCGGTGTTCACGCGCTCGGGCGATCGCTGTACTGCGCAGCCCTCGGTCAAATCTCTGCTCGGCGGCGAAGAGGATGATATGGTCGGCGTCAGCGGAAGCTATACTCTCAACACTGCCACCGGCGCGGCGTCGGGAGATCTGACCCTCGACATCAAGGGCAGCCTGTTCCCGGTTGCCAACCGCACCCGTCTGACCTTTGATCTCTCCGGCACGAGCGGCAGAATGACCCTCTCCAACCATCTGCGCAATCAGGGCACGCTCACGTTCGATCTCTCGCTCAGCCTCGCCCCGTCCTCGGCACCGGTTTCCGCGCCGCCGAAGGACGCCGTGCTGACGCCGCTCGACGAGCTGAACTGAATACCAGACCAGAGGGAGGAACTAAAATGAAAGAATATCAAAACCTGATCGGCAAGATCATCATCGCAGCCGCCATCATCATCGCGGCGGTCATCATCGCCGGTGCGATCGAAAGCGCAGGCGTCAACATTCATCAGGGGCTTGCCTATGCGGGCGAAATGCTCCGGTAGCATAGCCGCCTTCCTCCTTCGACAGTCTAAGGGCGCACCTCGGTGCGCCCTTTTCATATGCACCTGCGCGTGCTATAATAAATAATTGTTCAAAGTATGTTCACATTGTTTTCAACAAACTGCCACACAGCAAATTTACAATAGAGACAGTAAACGATAAGGAGGCCATTCAAATGGACGACTTCAATAATAAATTGGAAAACGAAAACCAGACTGCCGAAAACAAGGCAGCGGAAACCCAGACTCCCGCCGCAGAGCCGCAGGCACAGCAGAACGATTCTCCTGCGCAGCCGCAGCAGACCGAAACGCCGCAGGCGCAGCAGAAGTCCGGCGAGGAGCCGCGCACCCCGTTCCAGACACCGGTGCAGCACCCGGAGTATCTGTCTCCGCGTGAGCGCAGCAACGCACAGCAATTCCAGTCCTCCCAGCAGCCGCCGATTCAGCAGACACCGCAGCAGCAGAACGGCATTCCGTACAGCGACGCATGGCATCAGCAGAATCAGCAGAGCGCAATGCCGCACCGCAGCAGAAAAAGCGGCCGCAGGCTCGTCATCGGCCTGTGCAGCGTCGCCGCGGCCTGCCTTCTGTTCGCAGGCGGCGCGGTAGCCACCTATTTCGTCACCGGCAGCAGCCAGACGGACAGCTCCGCATCTGCCTCGACCGACAGCGGCTCCACGCCGACCATGCAGATCAACAGCAAGCCCTCGGACAGCAGCTCAAGCTCCTCTGACGGCATGTCCGGCGAGGACATCTACAAAAAGGTCAGCCCCTCGGTCGTATCCGTTATCTCGACCACGAGCGAAGGACAGGGCAGCGGCTCGGGCGTTATCATGAGCAAGGACGGCTACATCATCACCAACAACCACGTTGTCGAGGGTGCGCAGTCGGTATCCGTCCAGCTGAATGACGGCACATCGCTCGACGCGACCATCGTCGGCACGGACGAGCAGACCGACCTCGCCGTGATCAAGGTCAGCTCCTCTGCCGAGCTGACCCCCGCTGAGTTCGGCGACTCCGACCAGCTGGAACCGGGAGAATATGCTTACGCCATCGGCTCTCCCGGCGGCGTTCAGTTTGCGAACACCATCACCGGCGGCCGCATCTCCGCGATCAACCGCGACCTTACCGTCAATGACCGCGTCATGAGCCTGATCCAGACCGACGCTTCCATCAACAACGGCAACTCGGGCGGCGCGCTCATCAACGAGTACGGTCAGGTCGTCGGCATCACCTCGGCCAAGCTGTCCGGCAACGCCTTCGGCAGCGCGACCGTTGAGGGCATGGGCTTCGCCATCCCGATCAACACCGCAAAGGATATCGTCGACGAGATCATCCAGAACGGCTACGTTTCCGGCCGTCCGTCCATCGGCATCACCGGCCGCAATGTCTCCTCGCAGGACGGCAGCATCTCGGGCGTTCAGGTCTATTCGATCGACTCGCGCGCCAAAGCCGCCTCTGAGGGCCTCAAGGTCGGCGACGTCATCACCGCAGTAGACGGCACCCCGACCCCGACCATGGACGAGGTAAACACCGTCAAGGCCGACAAGAAGGCCGGCGACAAGCTGACGCTTTCCGTCTACCGCATCTCCGAGGACAAGACCATCAACCTCACCATCACGCTGACCGATGCGCACGATCTGGAGGGCGACGATCCGGCTGAGACACAGCAGCAGAACCAGAGCCAGAACGATAATTACGGCAATTACGGCAATGGCTACGGCAGCTTCGGCGGCTTCTCCTCCCCGTTCTCGAGCTTCGGTTGGTAAAACCTCAAGACAATAATAACAAGGGCATGGACTTTCGTCCATGCCCTTGTCTGTCGATAAAGTCTGTTTTCACACCAGAACAGCAATCGCGCGGCAGCGCGCATTCAAAAGCGTTTGCTGCGCAAACGCATGAAAACCGGG
>OGDU01002921.1_pt1 | contig 10078 bp, 6 predicted proteins | sample 1570371 | NCBI WGS metagenome assembly OGDU01 (sample SAMEA2581977, study PRJEB24529) | metagenome | biome: Human gut stool | place: China | collected 2011
TATTTTTCGGTGCCGGACTATGGAGAAACCTATCCGTTCTCTGTCCGGGGACAGTTGGTATTACTGGATAACTGCGCCCTTACTGCGGCTCTTGCCCGACTGCCGGAACAGACGCAGGAGGAAATGTTTTTGTATTACTTCCAACTCCCGACAATGAAGAGCTTAGACAGTAGCGCTTCCAAGAAAGCTGACGGCAAGGCAGAAGGTGCTCAGACCGCCGGTGATAACAACGGATTCTTCACTCCGAACAGCAAGATCGATTTCTCCAACGTGAAGATTGAGCCCCTGTTCGAGGAAGCCGTAGACTTCGAGACTTTCAGCAAGTCCGATTTCAGAGCTGTTAAGGTAAAAGAGTGCGTGGCAGTACCCAAGTCCAAGAAGCTGTTACAGTTCACTCTGGATGACGGCACCGGCACCGACCGCACCATCCTCTCCGGTATCCACGCTTACTATGAGCCGGAAGAACTGGTTGGAAAGACACTGATCGCCATCACCAACCTGCCCCCCAGAGCCATGATGGGCATTGAGTCCTGTGGTATGCTGCTGTCCGCAGTGAACAACAAGAAAGACAGTGAAGACGAAGAACTGCATCTGCTTATGGTGGATAATCATATTCCGGCAGGCGCGAAGCTGTACTAAGAGAAAAATAAGATAGAACGACCCCCATCGGACCATTTCCTCGGTCTGATGGGGGTTTTTGAATAAAAGGGATAATATCAGAAACATAAGGTATTATTTTGAGAAGTAAAGATATCTACAGCGGAAGACAATAAGGACAAAGTTAAAAATCAACCACCGGTAGAATGACATTATTCTCCGAATCTGGTATACTTTCAGTAAAAACAGGAGGTATCCGGGATGGAAAAGGCAAAAGTAACAATGAGAAACTGGGAGCTCTATGTATATGACGGAGAGTACAATCTGTCGGGGACTGCGGATGTACATCCACGGCTGGGAAGAAATGTCTATGTAGCCACGACATCCACGTTGGTCAAGGCTTCTCTGGAAGAGGATGTTCTGATCTATGAGACCAGAAATACGGTCTATCACTGCCCGCTGAAATATATGATGGTATCACCGTATGGGAATGTAGTACAGGAATACCGGGAGGAACTGGCCCGTCTTGATACTTCGGAAAATGCACTGGACCGGATCATTGCCGCAGCGGCAAAAATGTCACTGGGAGAGCCGGAGGATACGGCGGATGAAATGGTGAGAAAGATCCGTGCTCTGCAGGAGACAGGACAGCAGGAGATTGCGCAGATGGAAGAACAGGAGAAGCAGCGTCTGCTCGAAATTGCCGGGAAATATGAAGACTGCGTCTATATCGAAGTATCCAGCGTTCAGAGTGGAAGCACACTGGTATACCACCTGGGAGATGCTGTGGGAATTGTGAATCCGGGAGTTCACATCGGAATGTTTCAGGACAGCGTATTATACATGAAATATGCCACCGAAGAAGATCCCTGTGCATTGGATTTCCGGTATTTTCCGAAGGGATTCGGTGATGTCATGGAGACCTACAACTGGTCCGATAATATTAAGCAGGCCGTGATCAAAAATCAAAGGGGACACAGCCTGATCTTCAATCATGAAGAGATCGCTCCAGGGGAGACGAAGGTATTTACCCCAGTCACCCATAGGCAGGGACTGTTCAGTCCAGATTGCTATAATGGGAAATCTTTGTTTACAATGGGGGAGGAAGACTGCTCGGGCACAAGTGAAAATAAATAAAAGTTTATAAAATGTGGGAATATATGGAAAAATGGCTCATGAAATGTGGAAGAACATGGAATGAGCTGTTTTTTATAATAATATGTATGCATCTGCGTCTTGTCGAAGCTCAAAAAGAATGATATAATTTTCTGAAATGTTGATAAGTAAAACATTTTATCGTTCTAAAATGTTGATAATAAACATTAATTGTAATAGGTTCTATCAATTTGACGTGTATTATGCTAAAAAGAAAAGCAACAACGTTTATTAAAAACTGGCTGGATACAAAGGACAAAAAATGCCTGGTTGTCCAGGGAGCCAGACAAACGGGGAAAACATATATCATCGAGCGGTTTGCGGAAGAGAACTTTGAGGAACTGCTTGAAATTAATTTTAAGCAGATGCCATCTGCAATGGATATTTTTGCTGGAGATCTGACAGTAGACAATATGATTATGGCTATGCGTTTTCGTTTTCCGGAAAAGAAAATTGTTCCGAGAAAAACTTTGATTTTTCTGGATGAAATTCAGGAATGTCAGGAAGCGATCACATCGCTCAAGTTCTGGGCAACAGACAACAGATATGATGTCATTACCTCGGGATCACTTCTGGGAATCGACTATAAACGAGCATCTTCCTATCCTGTAGGGTATGTTGATTATCTGAGAATGTACGGGATGGATTTCGAGGAATTTCTCTGGGGAATGGGGATTTCCGAAGATATGATAGGGAAGCTTTGTGGATATCTGCACTCTAAAACGGTAATTCCGGAGGCGATTCATTCGCAAATGATGAATTACTACAGACAGTATGTTGCGACAGGCGGTATGCCGGAAGTAGTACAGAAGTATATAAATACAAAGGATTTCAGAGAAGTTGACAAGGTTCAAAGAAGTCTTTTACAAGGATATCAGTACGATATAGCCCATTATGCAACCGCAGAAGAAAAGGTCAAAGCAGAGAAGTGCTATCTGTCGCTTGCAAAGCAGCTGTTAGATAAGGAAAACCATAAATTTCAATATAAAGAGATTGAGCATGGAGGAAGAGCACAAAAATATTATTCGAGTGTTGAATGGCTGCTTCGGGCAGATATGGTGCAATTATGTAAACTGGTTACAGTTGTAGCATTCGATCTGGACGATTATGCAAGAGATGATTTTTTCCGGGCATATACAACCGATCTGTCATTGCTGATGGCGATGAAGGACTTTTCCTTAAAGCAGCATATTGTAGAAAATACTTTGACCGGGAATTCCAAAGGTGGTATCTATGAATGCGCAATAGCAGATGCTCTATATAAGAAGGGATATCAGATCTATTTTTATAAAAATGAGACAGCGAGAAAAGAAATCGATGTTATCATCCAAAAAGACGGAAAACTCGTTCCCATTGAAGTCAAGAGCGGAAATACCCGGGCAAATTCATTAAAATGGTTGATGAAAAATAACAAAGATATATCTTATGGATACAAATTTGTGGATGGCAACATAGGTGTGAGCGAAGAGGGGATCATTACGTTACCACTATATATGGTTGCGTTTATTTAGAGGAAAAACGGATGGAACATTTTGAACAGATCAACGAAACTTCTTACTTGTCGGTACAGAATGCATCGATATACCGGAAAATTATGAGATGCTTTTACAGGGAATACGAAAAGATGCATTTTCAGCTGTATAAAGAAGATATTTACAGGTTCTTGAAAGAGGATGAAGCATTCGAAGCGTATTCCATGGAGCAGCTGGTTCAGGATCTGGAAGCACTTGTTAAGTGGAAAAATCTTACACCGATACAGGATCCGGGCAAAGTGTACACAATAGCGGATTATAAAAATAAGCAATACCGCTATACGATGTCGGAATATGCTGTGGAGATCGAGCGTCTGACGGTACGTTTGGAAAATTTATTTCTGGAATCGGGAAATCTATCGACCAACTTTTTTGTCCGTCTGGAGAGAAGTCTGGATGAGACGGAGAACATGGAGAATGCAGAGCTTCGCACGGTGAACGAATGGTGGCAGACGCTGCAGGAGGATTTTAAACGACTCAACCAGAACTATCAGGATTATCTGCGGGACTTTTACTCCGGGAAAACGGAAAAACTGATGAAATCCGTGGAATTCATGGTTCATAAGGACAAATTTATCAAATACCTGAATGAGTTTGTGCAGGAATTGCAGCGGCATTCCAAACGGATGGAACAGCTGCTGGAAAAGAATACAGAGTGCATGGAGAATACGGTTCTGGAGCGGGTTGTGGCAAGTGAACTGGATATTCCCCACGCACTGTTGGAAATACATGGCAACGCCGAGCCGAGCATACGGGAAAATGTATACGGAAAATGGTATTCCCTGAAAAACTGGTTCGTGGACGGACGGGGACAGGAATGCGAAGCTAAAAAAGTATTGAAGATCACCAGCGATATTATACGCAACATTATTCAAAATGCAGCCCTGATCGTACAGGTTCAGAACTGGGGCATCAGCCGAAAGGATGATTATAAAAAATTTCTGGAATTGTTCTTGAAATGTGAGGATCTGGAGGAAGCCCATAAATTGTCGGCGCATGTCTTCGGAGTGCAGCAGATTGAGCATTATAAGACTAATATTCCGAGAGACGAGGATGGTATTAATAACAGTGTTTATCAGGAAGAGCCGGCAATGTTTTTGCTGAAGCCACACACGAGAGGGTATCGTGAGAGAAAAGACAGAACAGGTTTTGCCGATAAATCGTTGGAAAAAATGGCACAGCGGGAAAGCTACCTGCGACAGGCGCAGAAGCAGAAGGAAGTGGTACTCCGGTATATCAGGGAGCAGAAGATCCGGTTTGCAGAGATTGACGAAGTGGTTTCCGAAGACACACGAGCCATTTTCCTGCAGTGGATCGCTCAGGCCAATATGAGCTCAGAAAAGACGGGGCGGACGGAATACGGACAGGAGTATCAACTGAGGGAAAAGGAAGGCAGCTGTGTACTGAAATGCGAAGACGGCGATCTGAAAATGCCGGATTATACATTGGAGTTTAAATAAAAATGAATGAAATCAGAACCTTAATGGAAAAATTCTGGATCTGCCGGGACAGTGACAAGGAGACTTTTTATAAAGTAAAACGGGATATTCCGAACTTTCAACGTTTTATCAGAGAACAACTGGGATGGAAGCTGATACATACAGAGAAGCTGTTAAAACTGGAGAAGAGGCCAGCGCATGCAGAAGCATTTATGGGAATCAGTGAATTTACGGATATTCGGGACTACTGCATACTATGTGTGGTGTTGATGTATCTGGAGGATGCCGAGGAGGGCAGGCAGTTTTTGCTGTCGGAACTGATTGACTATGTGGAGACACAACTGAAAAATTACATGCCGGTGGACTGGACCTCCTTTACACAGAGAAAATCACTGGTCCGGGTATTGCAGTATATGGAACGGCTGCAGATGCTCAGAGTGTATGAAGGAAAAAGTGAATCCTTCAGCCAGGAAGCCGGGCAGGAAGTACTGTATGAAAATACAGGCTATTCGAAATATTTTACCAGTAGCTTTACTACCGACATTTCCGGATATGAATCCTGGAAGGATTTTGAAAAGACAGATTTTGAGGAATTTGAGGAAAACAGAGGATCACGACGTATTAACCGGGTATACAGGCAGCTGGCAGTCTGTCCGGCACTTTACTGGGACAGTACAGAGGACGCTGATGCACTATACTTGAAAAATCAGAGACAATGGGTCGGCAAATATTTGCGGGAAAATTTGGGTGGTAATCTGGATATCTATCGTAATGCGGCATTTCTTACACTGGATACAGATGACTGCTACGGAAACGTGCACCCGAGAGATGCCCAAATCTCGGAAAGCGTCCTGATCGTATGTGCAGAGATACAGAGGCAATTGACAGAGGGACAATTGGAATTACAAGAGGATGAATGTATTGCAATGACAAAGCAGGCATTTTCCCGGATTATCACAAACTGTAGAAACAAGTGGAAGAATGCATGGAGCAAGGAATATTGCGAAATGGACGAGGACAGGCTTGTGGAAACCATTTTAAAGTATATGACGGACTGGATGATGGTACGCCGTGAGGAGGAACGGATCACTGTATTGCCTGCGGTGGGCAGGCTGGCAGGACAGTATCCTTCCGATTACAAAGGAGACGGAGAAGAATGAACGAACGTTGGAAAATGAACCGGATCGGTTTTGTAAATTTCTGGTTATATGATGAAGAGGACTTTGAATTCGAGGATGGGAAACTGCTTCTGCGCGGACAGAACGGCTCCGGAAAATCCATCACGACACAGAGCTTTATTCCGTTTGTACTGGACGGAGACCGTACCCCCAGCCGACTGGATCCGTTTGGTTCCAGTGACCGCCGGATGGAATATTATTTTCTGGGAGAAGAGGGCAAGGAGGAGTCTACCGGCTATCTGTTTCTGGAATTTTGGAAAGAAGACTCCGGAGAGTACCGCACCATTGGAATCGGACAAAAGGCAAAACGCGGAAAACCGATGGATTTCTGGGGCTTTGTGATCCTGGACGGGCGCAGAGTGGGATATGATCTGTGGCTGTATAAGGAAGTGGGATCGAATAAAATTCCCCGGGATAAGCGGGAGATTTAGGCGGAACTGGGGGAGGACAATTTTTTCACAGACAGTCCGTCGGAATACAAAAAGCATGTCAACCAATATATTTTCGGTTTCCGAAAAGAAGAACAGTATGAGCAGTTCATCAAACTGTTGGTGAAGGTGCGGGCTCCCAAACTTTCCAAAGAGTTTAAACCGACCAAGGTATATGATATTCTGAATGATTCCCTGCAGACTTTGACGGATGAGGATCTGCGCCCTATGGTAGATGCGATGGAAAAGATGGATGAGATCCAGGATAGTCTGGAGATGCTCAACCGTGCTTTCGATGATGTGAAGATCATCCGCAATGAATATACCCGTTACAACCAGTATATGCTGGCAAAAAAGGCTCAGGGTTACCTGAACAAGAAGCAGGAAGTGGAGAGAGAACAGGGAATACTGGAGGGGAAGGAACAGCTGCAGCGTGAGGCACAGGAAAAACAGAGCCGGGCAGCACAGGATACGGAGAGACTTACGGCAGAGAAAAAGCTGAAAGAAACGGAGCACAATGCGCTTCTGGATCCGGAACTCGAGGATGCAGACCGCAAGCTGGAGAAATTCAGGGCAGAGTATCAGGAGGCTGCGGATGGAGAACAACGCTGGGAGAAAAAGATCGAGGATGGCAGGGAACGGATCCGGGATGAAGAGATGACTCTGAAAAAGCTGGAGGAACAGATGGAACTCCGCCGGGATACCTTGAAGGAAAAGCGGGAAGAACTGGAGGAACAGCAGGAAATCCTGCAATGGGAACATCATGAGAAGGCGAAAGAGAAAATCAGCCTGGAAGAATACGAAGAAGGAGATGAGATTGCAGAGCAGCTGCAAATATGGAAAAATCAACTGACATCAGGAAGGACAGCTCTCGGACAATATGAGCTGATATTAGGACAGTACGAGGAAGCCGCCAGTCTTCTGGAAGAGACGAAGAAGAAAAAAGCGGAGGAAGAACAACGGCTGGAGATGGCAGAAGAACAGGTGTCGGACAGAATCGATGCATGGATCACGGAAGTCTTTCGCAGAGCGGAGACCTCCGGGGAATGGCATCCGGAACGTGAGATCCTCCTACAGGCGGAACAGAAAGCAAGACAATACGAGACCGTAGCGGATGGCGTGGAGATACAGAGGGATTTCCGTGCAGATTATGAAAGACAGCGTCAGCAGCTTACAGACGAAAAGAATGAGAAACAGTATCAGAGGGAGATTCAGGTAGAACTTCTAAAAGATGTCCGGGAACAGCTGAAGAAGGTGCAGGAGCAGCGGGAACTGGAGCCGGAACGGGATGAGGCAGTCGAAAAATCCAGGGCATCCCTGGCACAGGCGGGAATCACAGCCATTCCGTTTTACAGAACGGTAGAGTTCGCAAAGGAGCTGGATGAGGCAGCCTGTGCAAGGCTGGAGGCACAATTACAGATGTCCGGAATGCTGGATGCGCTGGTGGTGACGAGGGAAGATTTTGCGAAAATAAGAGCGGAGCATCCGGAATTTCTGGATGCGGTTCTGCAGACAGACGGACAGGGCAACAGCCGCTTTTTTGGATTGACAGTAAGTGATGATCTGCCGCAGGAATTGAGAACTCCGGTATTGGAAATCCTCAGTAACATTTATGACGAAGAAGGGACGACACAGGGAATCTGTTTCGGTGCAGACGGCAGCTTCCGGCAGGGAATCTTAGTCGGTAAAGCGCATAAGCAGGCAGCAGAATATGTAGGATATCTCGCAAGAAAACGGAGAAAAGAACAAAAAATCCGGGAACTGCAGGAACAGATAGAAAGCATCAGCAAAACCATAGCAGAATGGGATGCTGAAATTACGCAATTACAGGAACGGATGGACAGGTTACAGGTGGAATACCAGGAGATCCCCGATTTTTCGGAGATTCAGATCGCATTGTCGGAGAAAAGAGAGCTGGAACGTATTCTGGAGACATTGGAGAATGAATATCTGAAACAGCAGGCTCAGGAGCATAGGCTTTCCGAACAAAAGAACCGGCAATATCAGGAGGTATTGAAGCTTTGTAAAATGCTGCCCTATGGAAGAACGGCAGAGGCTTATGAGGAAGCCTGCGGCGCAGCGGAAGAATACGGAAGGATATGGCAAAGTATAAGACGTGAACTACTCCATATGCAGACGGAGCAGATCAGTTGTCTGGATAAAAAAGAACGGATAGACCAATACAACGATGATCTGGAGGAAGCCTATACGGAAAAAAGAACTTACAGTACCCGTGCAGAGGCCTGCGAGATTCAGATCCGCCAGCTGGAAGAGTATCTGAGGAGTCCGGAACTGCTGGAAAAGGCAAACCGGCTGAAACAGGTGAAGGAAGAACTGGAACAGATCAGTAAAAAAATAAATGATTTGGAAAAAGAGATGGCGAAACGTGAAGGAATGTTGCAGGGCTTGCTGAAAGACCTTCCGGAACAAAAAGCAAAACTGCAGGGATTGATTATGGAGGAAACGGCACTCAGAAGCTATTTTGAAGAGGAACTGGATCTGAGACTGATTTTGAACCGGGAAGGCCGCACGGTCTGTGAATGTGCCGAAGAGGCAGTGAAATTAGTAAGTGACAGTGATAAGAATAGAGAGTCTGTTGATATGCTTCAGTCTTTGCATGATAAATATCATAAACATAATGGAAGCCTTGCAAGCTATGGAACGTCCATAGAAGAGTGCTTTGGTGATACAGAAATTGTGGGAGCTATACGTAAGCGATATCGTATTCTCTCTGTCTGGAATGGCAAGAAAGTATATCTGGAGGAATTTTACAATATCCTGAAGACCGCCATCGAAGAGACGGAACTGCTGATACAGAAAAAGGACCGGGAGCTTTTCGAAGATATCCTGTCCCAGACGATCAGCCAGCAGCTTACGGACCGCATAGCAGAGAGCAGAAAATGGGCAAAAGACATGTCGAAGCTCATGCAGGAGATCGATACCTCCATGGGACTTCGTTTTTCTCTGGAATGGAAGCCCTGCAAAGCTGACAACGAAAAAGAACTGGATACAGCGGATCTGGAGCAGATCCTTTTGCGCGACAGAGAGCTGCTTACCCTGGATGATATTGAAAAGGTAGCAGGTCATTTCCGCAGCAAAATCCGTGCAGAAAAGGCAAAACTGGAAGAGACGGGAACGATCATCAATTACATGGAACTGGTAAGAGATGCCCTGGATTACCGGAAATGGTTTGAATTCCAGATGTTTTACCGGCGCGGGGATGAGACGAAGAAGCCACTGACCAATGCTGCGTTTAACCGGTTCAGTGGAGGTGAAAAAGCAATGGCAATGTATGTGCCGCTGTTCGGAGCAGTAAACGCACAGTATAAAAAGGCGGATAATAAAGATCACCCCAGAATTATTGCACTGGATGAGGCATTTGCCGGTGTCGACGACAAGAATATCAAAAGTATGTTTGAACTGGTTCATAAGCTGGATTTCGACTATATCATGAATTCCCAGGCACTGTGGGGATGCTTTGAGACGGTCAAAGGTCTTCGGATCGCGGAACTGCACCGCCCGGAGAACTCCCAGGTGGTATCGGTGATCCGGTATACGTGGAACGGACATGAGAGGATTTTAGATGAACAATAATGAAGCATGTGCGGAATATTTTAGAGGAAATTCTGCGTACCGGAGATGCTTTTCGGAATTTGAAAAGAAATGGAATTCTTATGGAAGAGCAAAAGGAATCATTACACTGAAGCATACTTCCGAAGAAGAACGGAGAGCCATCGGCGGGATACTCG
>OGDU01002926.1_pt1 | contig 10059 bp, 8 predicted proteins | sample 1570371 | NCBI WGS metagenome assembly OGDU01 (sample SAMEA2581977, study PRJEB24529) | metagenome | biome: Human gut stool | place: China | collected 2011
CAGGCCAGGTCAACGTTCAGCTGCTCATGGAGCGTCTGGGCGGCGGCGGCAATCATTCTGCGGCGGGTGCGCAGCTCAGGAATACAACGCCTGAGGAGGCGGACCGACTGATCACCGAAGCGATCCGCGGTTATCTCGAAGATCAGCGCGCGGAGAAGCAGAACGAACACTGAGCACATTTCGCTGCCGGAAAACGGGCAGAACAGGCATAAAACAAGCAATATAAAATTAAGGAGAGACTTATCATGAAAGTAATTCTGACAGCAGACGTAAAGGGCAAGGGCAAGAAGGGCGATCTCATCGAGGTCAGCGAGGGCTACGGCCGCAACTTCCTCATGCCGCGCGGTCTGGCAGAGCTGGCTACCGCCGACAACCTCAACGTAAAGAAGGCGCAGGACGAGGCGCACGCACGCAAGGTTGCCCTCGAGCAGCAGGCAGCGCGCGATGCGGCGGAAAAGCTCAAGGAGAGCCCGGTCAAGGTTCCGGCCAAGGGCGGTGCAGGCGGCCGTCTGTTCGGCGCAGTCACCTCCAAGGAGATCGCGGAGGAGCTCAACCGCCAGTACGGTCTGAGCGTTCCGAAGCAGAAGATCGTGCTCGAGGAGCCGATCAAGACCTTCGGCGTACATCGCGTCAAGGCGAAGCTGTATCAGGACATCGCAGGCGAGATCCTCGTACAGGTAGTAGAGGCCTAAAGCCGCTTGCGCGGCTTATAGGGGGCTTCAGAAGCCCCCTATATACGAAGGACGGTTCCCTTGAAACCGCCCTTCGATACCCGAATGTCGCGCCCCACGGGCGCTGGGTCGGGGTACAAAAAGACCCGGCAGAGCTGGGCCTTTTTGTGTGCTGCGAAGCAGCACGATTGCATGCCGTGCGCTTTCGCGCACGGTCGCCTGCGGGCGGGCCGAGATGCTCGCCGACGCCTTTACGGCGCGGCTGCATCTAAGGTTGGCCGCTGCAAGCAGCGGCATCATTATTATGGCGGACGTAAGTCCGCAAGTATCGAGGTGTATTTGTTGGATGAGCTTTTAATGCGGCAGGTGCCGCAGGATCTGACTGCGGAGCAGTCGCTTCTCGGCGCGATGCTGGTCGATCCGAACTGTATCCCGGAGGTCATCGAGCAGGTGCGCTCGGATGACTTCTACGCCGATGAGAACAAGCGGATCTTTGAGGTCATTTATTCGATGTTCAACGGCGCGAAGCGCATCGACCCGGTAACCGTGCTCGACGAGCTGACGAGCGCGGGCTATTACGACGAGGCCGGCGGCCGCGCCTATCTGTTTCAGCTCATGGACATCACGCCCGGCTCGCGGAACGTGGCGGAATATGTGCGCATCGTGCGCGACAAGAGCCTGCTGCGGCAGCTGGCGGACGCCGGAAGCGAAATCCAGCAGAACGCCATTTCCGGGCAGGGCGATGCCTCGGGCATTGCTGAGCTTGCCGAGCAGCGTATCTACAACATCCGGCAGGGACGCGAGATCAAGGGCCTTTCCAAGCTCGAAAACGTCATCGCGGATCTCTATACCGAGCTGAACGAGCGCATGCAGTCGGATAGCGACATCCCGGGTATGTCCACCGGCTTCCACGCGCTCGACAAGGCGCTGACCGGTCTGAACAAGTCCGACCTGATCCTGATCGCGGCCCGACCCGGCATGGGCAAGACCGCCTTCGCGCTCAATATTGCGCTGAACGCGGCCAAGGCGAGTATCCAGAACAAGCCGAAGGGCTACAAGAAGGGCACGGGCGTGTGCGTGTTCCAGCTCGAGATGGGCAAGGAACAGCTTGCAAGCCGCTTTCTGTCCAGTCAGGCGCTGCTCGAGTCGCAGAAGCTCAAGACCGGCGATCTGACGATGGACGACTGGGACAAGATCGCGCGCGGCGCGGGCGTGCTGTCGAGTCTGGATATTTATGTTGACGACAACCCGGCCATCACCGTGCCCGAGATCAAGGCGAAATGCCGCCGTCTGGGCGATGAGCTCGGTCTGATCGTCATCGACTATCTTCAGCTGATGCACGTCGGCGGACGGCACATGGACAACCGTGTGCAGGAGGTCGCGGAGATCTCGCGTTCGCTCAAGATCATGGCGAAGGAGCTCAATGTGCCGGTCGTGTGTCTATCGCAGCTTTCCCGTGCGTCCGAGCAGCGCTCGGACAAGCGTCCGATGCTGAGCGACCTGCGTGAGTCGGGCGCGATCGAGCAGGACGCGGACATCGTCATGTTCATTTACCGCGACGATTATTATGATGAGGAGAGCGAGAACAAAAATATCGCGGAGATCATCATCGCGAAAAACCGCCACGGCGCGACGGGAACCGTCGAGCTTCAGTGGGTCGGTCAGTACACGACCTTCTCCAACCCGGACCGCATCCATGAGGAATAACGGGCTTCTTCGGTCGGCGGCCGACACCATTCGCCGGTATGACATGCTGAGGCCGGGGGAGCGCGTGCTCGTCGCCCTGTCGGGCGGCGCGGACTCGGTGTCGCTCCTGCTCGTACTGCAGGCGCTCGGGTACGAGGTGCGCGCGTTTCATCTGAACCACTGCCTGCGCGGCGCGGAGTCCGACAGGGACGAGGCATTCTGCCGTGCGCTGTGCGCTGAGCGCGGCGTGCCGCTGCATGTCGGGCGCTGCGACATTGCCGCCCTCTCGCAGGGAAAGGCGGTCGAGGAGACCGCACGGCGCGAGCGCTACCGCCTGCTCGAGCGGGCGGCGGAGGGGGATAAGGTCGCGACCGCGCACACCGCGGACGACAATCTGGAGACCGTGCTGTTCCATCTGGTGCGCGGCAGCGGCGCGAAGGGTGTTTCCGGCATTCCGCCTGTGCGCGGCGCGGTCATCCGGCCGCTCCTGTTCGCAGAGCGGCGCGAGATCGAGGCGTTCCTGCGCGAAAATGGGCAGGATTACGTCACGGACAGCTCCAACCTCAGCGACGATTACACGCGAAACCGTCTGCGGCACAGCGTGCTGCCCGTGCTGCGCGGCATTAACGAGCAGGCCGCACAGGCGGCGCTCCGGCTCGGCGAGCAGCTGCGGCAGGATGAGGCCTGCCTCGGCGGGCAGGCGGAACGCTGTCTGCAAATTGCACTTCGTGCGGACGGCGCCTATCTGACCGCGCCGTTTCTCGCGTGCCATCCTGCCGTGCAGGGAAGGGCACTCCGCGAGGCGGCGAGACGCGCCGGAATGCCCATGCGCGACCTCGCGCAGACGCACATCGAGGCGCTGGAGCGCCTGCTTTCGAGTGCAGACCCGTCCGCGCGGCTCGACCTGCCGCACGGCTTTACGGCACGACGCGAGTACGAGGCCTTCCGCATCGCGCCGCGTGCGCGCGGGGTGCAGCCGGAGGCGCTGCCGCTCACCGTTCCGTTTGACGGCCTGTGGACGGACAGAACGAGAGTCAAACTCAGAAAATTAGAAAAATCCGAAGTTTTTTACAAAACAGTCAATACTTTTTGCGCAGATTGTGGTACAATAGATTTTGCATCGCTGTGTGTTCGTGCGCGGCAGACGGGAGACCGTCTGCGCCTGACCGAAAAGGGGGGCAGCCGGACGCTGAAAAAGCTGATGATCGACCGGAAGATCCCGGCGGCGGAGCGAGACGCCCTCGCCGTCATCGCAGACCGGTCCGGCGTCATCGCGGTGCAGGATATCGGCATGGATCTCAGCCGAAGGCCGGGAAACGGCGCGCGGCTGGAAATAAAGATTGAGAGGAACTGACGAAATGGCTTATAACATGCGAGACGATATTAAGGAAGTATATTTCACCGAAGAGCAGCTGCGAGACAAGGTCCGCGAGCTTGGCGCGCGCATCACTGAAGATTACCGCGGCAAGAATCCGCTGATCGTCAGCGTCCTCAAGGGCTCGTACATCTTCATGTCCGACCTGACCCGCGCGATCGATACGCCGTGCAACGTGGATTTCATGGTCGTGTCCAGCTACGGCAACGGCACCAAGACCTCGGGCGAGGTCCAGATCATCAAGGACATCGCGCAGCCGATCGACGGACGCGACCTGCTGATCGTCGAGGACATCCTCGACTCGGGCGTAACGCTGCACTACCTCATGCAGATCCTCGCCGCACGCGGCGCGAACTCCATCCGTCTGTGCACGCTCCTGTCCAAGCCGGAGCGCCGCAAGATCGACGTCAACGTCGATTATCTGGGCTTTGAGATCCCGGACGAGTTCGTTGTCGGCTACGGTCTGGACTACGCGGAAAAGTACCGCAATCTGCCGTACATCGGTATTCTCAAGCCGCACGTTTACGGCGGCGAGGGCGAATAATCTCTCCCATACGGAAAGGGGCGTTAAACCAATTTGAAAGGCAAAATGAAGGGCTTCGGCCTTTACCTGCTCATACTGGTCTGCCTGCTCGCCGGCGTAAGCTACGTCGTCAGTCAGACGCAGAAAACCGAGTCGATCTCCTACTCGGATGTGTACAGCTACTTTGAGCAGGGCGACGTAGACCGCTACACTCTCGAGGGCGGCACGCTGACCATGCATCTGAAGAACGAAAACCGCGCGGTCAGCTACGAGATCGGCGACTATACCTCGGTATGGTGGTCGCAGCTCGGCTCGGTCATCGACCAGCAGATGAAGGACGGTACGCTGACCAAGGTAGACTACATCACCACGACGATCCCGTGGTGGGCGCAGTTCCTGCCGTATCTCATCCTCGTGGTGCTGATCGGCGCGTTCTGGTATTTCATGATGAACAAGCAGTCCGGCGGCGGCGCGGGTCCGATGCAGTTCGGCAAGGCGCGTGCAAAGCTGGCGCAGGACGGCAAGAACAAGGTGACGTTCAACGATGTCGCAGGCGCGGACGAGGAAAAGGCCGAGCTTCAGGAAATCGTTGAATTCCTGAAAAATCCGCAGAAGTTCGTGCAGATCGGCGCGCGCATCCCCAAGGGCGTGCTGCTCGTCGGCCCTCCGGGCACCGGTAAAACGCTGATCGCGAAGGCGGTCGCAGGCGAGGCAGGCGTTCCGTTCCTGTCCATCTCCGGCTCGGACTTCGTTGAGCTGTATGTCGGCGTCGGCGCGTCCCGCGTGCGCGACCTGTTCGAGCAGGCAAAGAAGAACGCGCCGGCCATCGTGTTCATCGACGAGATCGACGCGGTCGGCCGTCAGCGCGGCGCAGGCCTCGGCGGCGGTCATGATGAGCGCGAGCAGACGCTCAACCAGCTGCTCGTCGAGATGGACGGCTTCGGCGCGAACGAGGGCGTTATCGTCATCGCCGCGACCAACCGCAAGGATATTCTGGATAACGCGCTGCTTCGTCCGGGCCGCTTCGACCGTCAGGTCTATGTCGGCGCGCCGGATGTCAAGGGCCGCGAGGCGATCCTCAAGGTCCATGCGCGCAACAAGCAGTTTGACCCGGATGTCAAGTTCTCCGACATCGCGAAAACGACCGCCGGCTTCACCGGCGCAGACCTCGAAAACCTGCTCAACGAGGCGGCTCTGCTTGCGGCGCGCCGCAACAAGAAGCTGATCTCGCAGGAGGAGATTGAGGAGTCGCTGCTCAAGGTCGTCATGGGCGTGGAGAAGAAGAGCCACATCATCACTGAGCACGACAAACGCCTGACGGCTTACCATGAGGCCGGTCACGCGATCTGCTTCGAGGTGCTGCCGACGCAGGACCCGGTACACCACGTTACCATCATCCCGCGCTCGTCGGGCGCAGGCGGCTTCACCATGCCGCTGCCCGAGGAGGATCAGGCGTACCGCACCAAGAAGTATATGGAGGAATACATCGTCGTCTGCCTCGGCGGCCGTGTGGCTGAGAAGCTGACGATGGAGGATATTTCGACCGGCGCTTACGGCGACATCAAGCAGGCCACCCAGATGGCGCGCGCGATGGTCACGAGCTACGGCATGAGCGACAAGATCGGCCCCATCGACTACGGTTCCGAGGGCGGCGAGATCTTCCTCGGCCGCGACTTCGCCGCAGGCAAGGGCTACTCCGAGGTCAAGGCGGCGGAGATCGACGATGAGATCCACCGCATCATCGAGACCGCTTACCATCAGTGCGAGAAGCTGCTGAGCGAGCACATGGACGCGATGACGCGCGTCGCGGAGTACCTCATCCGCAACGAGACCATGGATGGCGAAGCATTCAAGAAGGTCTTTAACGGCGAGGAGGTCCCCGACAAGGTGGTCGGTGCGGACCTCATGAGCGAGCTCCAGAAGGATCTGAACGAGAAGATCGGCGAGCCGGCAAAGGCTGAGTCTGCTGAACCCGAACAGTCCGAAAACAAGTAAAAAATTATCCCACAGGGAAAGCGTTTTGAACTGCTCCCTGTGGGATTTTTTTAAGCCTGTTTAATCGGGGGCCGCCGTGAAAACGCGGCCGTAGGCGTCCGTGATTTCGACCTTGATGCTGAAGTCGCTCATGCGTCCCTCGAACGCGCCAAGGCGTACTTCGGTATCGTAAATGTTGCTGCCGTATTCGCCGTCGGAGATGCGGTATTCAAGCGGCTGCTCCGCGATTTCTTTGCCATTCTGATAGAGAATGATGCGCCCGGTGAACGATTTGTCCTCCAGCGCGTCGTGGAAGTCCACATAGGTGGAAAGCGTTCCCGTGAACGTGTTCTTGCCAAAGCTGAACGTCGGGCCGCCGCTCGACCAGTAAGCATGAACGTCAATCGAGAAGCGGTTTTCGATGTCGGATTCGCTTGCGATGAGCAGATTGCGCGTGCCGCCGTTCCGGTCGGTGAGAACGAGATAAACCGAGAATTCGTCCACCATCGGGATTGTCAGACTGCCGCGATAGCCGCCTCCGGCGTCGCCTTCCGCCTCGCATTCCCACGACTGCTCGCCGCCTCGGAGCAGGAATTTCGCGGTTTCGCCGTCGCTTGCCACGCGCGGCACGGCGGAGAACGTCACGATAAGCTGCTCGGTGTTCTCCGGGTCGAGCGTCATGTGCTCGCTCGACTCCGCGAAGTCGCCGGTATCCGCGTCGGTGCCCGGGTAGTAGACCGTATTGACATTTCCGGCCTGCACGCGCAGTGCCTGCACTTCGCCTTTCAACTGCGCGATTTGATACAGGCATACCGCGTTCAGCGCGAGAGATACGCACAGAAGCGCCGCGCCGCCGATGGCGAGTATTTTCCCGCGAGAGAGAGAAACGCCTTTGTGCGGCGTCTCAGGAGCCGCAGGAGCGTCCTCGTTTTCTTTCCCTGCACCGCCCTCCGCCGGGGGAGCGGGGAAGGGCGCGTCCGGCCGCAGCAGCGTATCGACCGGCACGCCGAACAGCCGGCTCAGCTCCATCAGGTTGTCCATCGTCGGGACGGCCTGGTCGGCCTCCCATTTGCTCACTGCCTGCCGGGAGAGGCCGAGCTTTTCGCCGAGCGCTTCCTGGCTGAGTTTATGTTCGCGCCGCAGAGCTGCGATCTTTTCACCTGTTGTCATCGTGCTCACCTCCTGTAAGCTCACTCTATCTAAAAACCCGTTATTTTGCCACCAACCTTGCGTTTCCTCGTGTCAACCGCAGGTTGCGGCGAGAAAAACGGTAGCAAAAGAGCCCCGAACAGGGCGTTTCGAGGCTCTTTTCAGGTGAGGTGCGGAGAGAAAATCAGTCGCCGAAGAACTGGTCATGGATGGCCTTGACCGCCTTCTCGCTGTCCTCCTCGTTGATGAGGACGGAGATCTTGATCTCAGAGGTGGAGATCATGCGGATGTTGATGCCGGCGCCTGCCAGAGCCTCGAACATCTTGGAAGCAACGCCTGCGGCGGACGCCATGCCGGCGCCGACGATGGAGACCTTTGCGACCTTGGTGTTGATGGAGACATCCTCGTAGTCGAGCATTTCCTTTGCGTCGCGCAGGATACCTGCAACGCGCTCTGCATCGTCCTGGCGGATGGTGAAGGAGATGGACTTCTTGTTGTCGCGGCCGACGGACTGGAGAATGATGTCGATGTTGACATTGTGCTTGGCCATGAGCGAGAATACCTTGAAGGCGGTGCCCGGGGTATCGTTCAGATTGATGATCGCGACGCGCGCGCAGTTATTATCACGGGCTACACCCGAAACGTTCAGTTTTTCCATGTTAGAACCCTCCTTGACTTTCGTACCCGGATTGCGGGTAAAGCTCGAAACGACCTCGAGATCGACATTGTACTTCTTTGCCATTTCAACCGAGCGGTTGTGCAGTACCTGAGCGCCGAGCGACGCCAGCTCGAGCATTTCATCATAGGTGATGGCGTCGAGCTTGTGCGCATTCTTGACGATGCGCGGGTCGGCGGTGTATACGCCGTCAACGTCAGTGTAGATCTGGCACAGGTCAGCGCCGAGCGTTGCGGCGATGGCGACAGCGGTCGTGTCCGAGCCGCCGCGGCCGAGGGTGGTCACGTCGCCCATCTTGTTGATGCCCTGGAAGCCGGCAACGATGACGATGCGGCCGTTGTCCAGCTCTGCCTTGAGGCGGTCGCCGGAGATGCGCTTGATGCGCGCGTCCGAGTAGTTGCTGTTGGTCTCCATGCCGATCTGCCAGCCGGTCAGGGAAACGACTGGGAAGCCGAGCTTCTGGATGGCCATGGCGAGCAGGGACATCGAGATCATCTCGCCGGTGTTGAGCAGCACATCCATCTCGCGTCTGGACGGACGCTCGTTCAGCTCGGCAGCCTTTTCGATGAGGTCATCGGTGGTGTCGCCCTGAGCAGAAACGACGACAACAACCTGGTTGCCGGCCTTAGCGGTGCTGGTGACGATGTCAGCGACATTCTTCAGTCGTTCGGTGTTGGCGACCGAGGTGCCGCCGAACTTTTGCACAATAAGACTCATAGTTGTTTAATTTCCTCCTTATATCACGCGCCTGCCGGAGCAGGAGCGTCTCCATATGCAAACTGTAAAAAAGTGTGCATTACAGACGTTTTACCGTGGTGCCGACCTCGTCGCAGCGCAGCTGCACTGCCTTCCAGTGCGGGTATTTCGTCTCGCACAGAGCCTGCGCCTTTTCGATATAGTCGCGGTCGCCCTTGTAGACGATGGCGACGATGGACGGGCCTGCGCCCGAGATGAACGCGCCGAGTGCGCCGAGCTGCTTGGCCTCGCGGACGATGTCCTCGCCGTTTTCGATGAGGCTGAAGCGGTAGGGCTGATGCAGACAGTCGCCGGTCGCGACGTCCAGATTTTCCAGCTTGCCGGTGGTCAGGCTGCCCGCGAGCAGAGCCGCACGCGCGAGGTTGTAGACCGCGTCGTGGTGGTCGATGCGCTTCGGGAGCGCCGCACGCGCCTTTTCGGTGGAAAGCTGGAAGTCCGGGATAAAGACCACGAAGTCGATCGCGCCGTGGACCGGCACGCGGACATGGCTGACATGGCCGTTTTCGAGCAGCGCCACGCAGAAGCCGCCGAGGATGGCCGGAGTCGAGTTGTCCGGATGGCCCTCGATGGTCGCCGCAAGATCAATGACCGCGTTGCGGTCGAGTGGCTCGCCGAGCAGGGCGTTCGCGCCCATGATGCCCGCCACGATGCAGGCCGAGCTGGACCCGAGGCCGCGCGCCATCGGGATGTCGTTGCGCTGGGTGATGCGCAGACCCTTCAGCGGGATGCCCAGCTGGTCATAGACGACCCGGGCCGAGCGGTAGACCAGGTTGTTGCTGCCCGCCGGGACGTGGGTCCCATCGACGGACGAAATCTGAATGCGGTCCGATTCCTCAAACGTAAAGACGTTGTGCATCGAAACGGCCAGACCCAGCGAGTCAAACCCGGCGCCGACGTTGGCGCTGGTGGCCGGGACGGTTACAGTTACCATATACCCTGCCCCCCTCTCAGTCTTCCAGCTTCTTCATGGCCAGCGCGACCTTGCCGCCCAGCACTTCGATTTTCTCCGTGACAGCGGCAATATCCGCAGACGTGGCGGCATCGACCAGATAGGCGGCCTCGCCGTTGTCCTCAAAGACCACATGGCCCGCACCGGCCACGCTGGGCAGCAGCACCGCCGCCACACCGGTCACGCGCAGATACCACGGATAGGTGTTCCTGTCCGCGAGCATACCCTCCGGCTTCTCGGCGGGCTTCCAGAACAGCGAGTCGTGTACCTTGACGCCCTCTTTCAAAGCGTCAATGACGT
>OGDU01002927.1_pt1 | contig 10058 bp, 10 predicted proteins | sample 1570371 | NCBI WGS metagenome assembly OGDU01 (sample SAMEA2581977, study PRJEB24529) | metagenome | biome: Human gut stool | place: China | collected 2011
AGCTGGGATCGCCCCGTCTACGAGTGCGACGGTCAGCTCTATGTCGATGTCGACCCGCGCCGGAGCAGACCGGCAGACATCTGCACGAAGCAGGGCAACGCCTTTGACGGCGAGCCCTGCGACCCTGTGCCGGAGGGAACGATCATTGAGTTCGTTCCGGAGCGGGATACATGGCCGTTTTGATTGGAGGTTTTTCGATGAAGTATGTCAAAGTAAGCGGAGAAAAAATACGGCAGGCGCGCAAGTCAAAAGGATTAACACAAGGCGACCTCGGTGCCTCCATAGGCGTGTCTGCCTCAATGATAGGCCAGTATGAAACCGAGGTGCGCCGCCCGAGCTTTAAGACTGCGGCAGCAGTCGCCTGTGTCTTGGGTATCGACGAAAAAGAGTTGTTGGTTGACCTTGAGGCGGATAATTTTCGGGAAATTCAAGAACTCAATACAGCGGCCATGACCGATATTGAGCATACAATCGGTGAGCGAATCCGCACCGAAAGGGAGCGGCGAGGCATCAGCCAAAAAAGGCTTGCGGAAATAGCAGGAATTCCTGCTATAACGCTCCAGCAGTACGAACGCGGAGTTGTAAAGCGACCGCGAATTGATCGACTCAGTATGATAGCGCAAGCGCTTGGCCTCCCCATAGACGATTTTCTCGTGAATGACAGCGAATCTGGCAATGAGGCCAAAATGAGTATCGGAGAAAAAATCGGAGAACTTTCCTTGGCAGAAGGAATGAATTTGCGGCAGCTTGCGATTAAAGCAGATGTTCCGTATAACACAGTATATGCGCTCGTCAAAAGAAGCAGTAACCGCGTTGAGTGGGAAACGCTTGAAAAAATAGCCGCAGCGTTAGGTGTCTCGGCGCAAGCCCTGAGGGGATACGTAGAAATGCCGGAAGTAAGCGATGTTGCGCGCCTGTCTGTCAGTGTCTCGGAAATTGGCCGTCTGCTGCAAAGTGGCGAGATCACCGTCAGCACATCACAGCAAACAATCCACATCGCACTCAGCGATAAGTGACCGCACCGTCCGCAAGTGCCTCTCTCGCCGCCGTAGGCGAGTTGCAACACGCTCTTTGTATCGTGGGAGGGTAGACGCACACCCAAGCCGCAAAAAGCGCCACAGCGCCCCGTAAACACGAAAGCGCCGGAAAATAGAAAAAGCCCCCTCGACAGGACGGTAAAATCCTGCGAGGGGGCTTTCATTGTGTGGGCGGTATTCAGATGGCGGGGCTGTCGATGCTGCCATTGCCCTCCGTGTCTGTCCGGAAGTTGTTTGCCTTGGCCGCCTCAAAGGTGATCCCGCCACGCTTGTGGTCGGACTTCGCAAGCGAGAGGTAGCCGTTTGCTCCGGCGATGATGATCGCCTCACCAACGCCGGTGGCGGCGGTAAGCCATGCAGCGGCGGCGGTATAGCCGCTTTTGATGCACAGATACATGAGGAACAGACACTCTTGAACGATCAGCAGACCGGCCAGCATCGCCAGCAGGCACACCACCTTGCTCCATTCGACCTTGCGCTTCTTCGCGGCTCTGCGCTTGCGCCTTGCCATCAGCTCAGCCCAAACTTCTGGGCGAAGCGGTAGAGGACGGTCACCAGCTGCTCGCGGGTCATCATGTCCTCCCACATTCCGTTGAACTCATCGGAGTTGCCGCCGCGAATGATGCCGTTATCGCACGCCATCTGATAGGAGGTGCCGACCGTGGTGATGGCGAGCACGAGCATGAACTGACGGGACAGACGGTAGGCGTTTTCGGTCAGGGTGCCGCCGAAGGCCGCAAGGATGGGGCCGCGCAGCAGGAAGATCGCAAGTCCCGAGCACAGTCCGATGGATAGGAACAGCACCTGGAGCGTCGTGACGAGCGGATGCAGCTTTTTCTCGTTTCCCTCGCCGATCGTGCGGCCGACCACAATGCCCGCCGCGCTCGCCGCGCCGTAGCAGACGACCGAGAGCACCTGATAGACCTGTACCGAGATCGCGTTCGCCGCCGTCACATCGCCGCCGAGATGACCCAGAATACCGGTCTGGACCATCTGCGCCACGCCCCAGAGCGCCTGATTGATGAGCACCGGGAGTGAGACCTTCATGTAATCGCGCACGTAGCTCGTGTCGATGTGCAGCAGCTTGCGCAGGTTGAGATTGAGGACGTTTTCCTTGTATTTGAGGAACCAGATGACGATGAGCAGCTCAACGCACCGCGCGATCAGCGTTGCACAGGCCGCGCCGCGCACGCCCATCTCCGGAAAACCGAGATTGCCGTAGATCAGCAGATAGTTCAGGCATACATTGATGACGAGCGTCGAGCCGGAGATCATGTAGCCGATTTTAACCACGCCGATCGAGCGCAGCGACGCGACAAGGATATTCGTGATCGTGAAAATGACGTAGGTGAAGCGGATGATGCTGAAATATTTCGCGCCCTCCGCGATGACGGCCGGGTCGTTCGAGAGCAGCTGCAAAATCTGCGTCGGCCAGCCGCACACGAGGATGAACAGCAACACCGCAAGCGCGCCGCCGAAGCGCAGCGCCACACCGATGATGTGCGGAATCGGCTCGAGCTTTTTCTTGCCCCAGTACTGCGAGCCCATGACGACCGCGCCCTCGCCCGCGCCGACGACCAGCATCTGAAGCAGGAACTGGATCTGGTTGCACAGACTGACGCCGCCCATCGCGTTCTGGCTGTACCGACCGAGCATGAGCGTATCCATCATATTGACGCCGTAGGTCAGCAGATTCTGCAGCGCCAGAGACAGCGCCAAAATCATAAACGACTTATAAAACGTCTTTTCCTTTATCATATGGAACTCCCCCAAACCATCCGGCGAAAGAACAGGTTTTGCAGGATTTTTTCTTTCTGTACCCCTTGTATTCTCCTTCGGATGTTTCTTTACTAAGATATTACCGAAAATTCATGCCCTTGGCAATAACAAAACACTGCAATCTATTTATATTTTGTGCTATAATGACAGCAGTCACAAAAAGGAGGCTGCCGTCATGAAGGTCACAGAGGAAGCCGGGGTGCTCGCGCGTTCAGAGCGCTTCTTTGCCACCCCCGGCACGGTCGCGCGCGGACTGTTCTACTACATCACGCGCGCCGGGCATTATTACTATGATGAAAATTATGATTTCCGCGACAACTGCGAGATCGCGCATCTCGAAAGCCACCGCAACTTCTATCTGCTCTATGTGCGCGCCGGGACGATGTGCGTCCACACCGATCACGAATTTTCGGTCGAGCGCGGACAGGCTGCCCTCGTGGACTGCCGCAGACCGCACCGCTTTTTCACGCACGGTGACGCAGAAGCGCTTTGGCTGCACTTCGACGGGGCGAACTCGGGCGCATTTTTTGAGCAGATCATCGCCTTTCATGGCGGCAGACAGGTGTTCACGCCTGCCGCCGCGCTGCATCTCGAGCAGGAGCTTGCGCAGCTCATCCTTGGCCTGCAGACCGGCGAAACCAGCGAGGTCGAGCGCTCGCAGGCCCTGTACCGCATCCTGTGCGGCCTGCTCCTGCCGCAGCGCGCGCACAGTCCCGCAGAAAACGACGCAGTCGCGCAGGCTGTGCGCTTCATCGACAGCCATCTGACCGAGGAGCTCCCGGTCCGCAGCATCGCCGCGCACGTCAACCTCAGTACATCGCATTTTTCTCGTATTTTCCGCGCCTCGACCGGCTTTTCGCCGCATGAGTATATCATGCTCCACCGTATCGACGAGGCGAAGGCGCTGCTGCACTCGACCGGCCTTTCGGTCAGCGAGATCGCGTTCCGCGCAGGATTTCGGAGCGAGGTCAATTTTATCGCGGCATTCCGCTCGAAAACCGGCCAGTCCCCCACCCAGTTTCGAAACAATTTGCTGTAAACTGCACAAAAAAGGGAGAGCACAGCTATTTCCGTGCTCTCCCTTTCGTTTTATCGTCTCAGTCCTCGTTCTCCTCAGCCATGCCGACAAGCTGGCACAGCGTCATAAGGCTGTCCGACAGATGTACATTCTCAACCGGAACACCAAGTCCCTCCAGATGCAGATCCTCGCCCGTGAAGTTCCACAGGCCGCGGATGCCGCGCTCGACCAGACTGCGCGCGATCACCGGCGCGTTGCCGCGCGGGATGGTCAGCACCGCAACATCCGGGTGGAGCTCGTCGATATAGCGTTCAAGCTCTTTTGCGTCCCTCACCTCGTAGCCGCCAAAACTGCGGCCGATCAGCTCCGGACTGGCGTCGAATGCACACAGCAGCTCAAAGCCGCTCGCAGAGAAATTGAAGTTGTTGAGCAGGGCGCGGCCGAGGTTGCCGACGCCCAGAAGAATCGCCGTGCGTCCTGCGCGCAGACCCAGGATCGCGCCGAGCTCCTCCTGCAGCTTTTCGATATTGTAGCCGTATCCCTGCTGACCGAAGCCGCCGAAGCAGTTGAAATCCTGCCGGATCTGTGACGCCGTCAGCCCCATCCGCTCGGCCAGTGCGCGCGAGGAGATGCGCTGCGCGCCTTCGGCTTTCAGCTCGCAGATGTTGCGATAATATCGCGGTAAACGCTGAATTACCGCTTTAGATACCTCTTGCCTGTGTTCCACCGACTCTCCCCTCTCTCCGTCATTTTCTTCCTTTGCTTCCGAGAATGCGCACGTGCCCTGCAAACTCCCTCCGCAAGGCACGCACCGCTGTTATCAATTTGGATTAAAGCTTTGCGATCGTCTCGAGAACGTAATCCGTGAACTCCTGTGCGGTTGCGCCGGTGTCACGGCCGGTCACAACGACCTTGCGTTCCTCAACCATGCAGATGTCGAGCGCACGGTCGAGCTTTTTCGCCAGCTCGATTTCGCCGATGTGCTCGAGCAGCATGACGGCTGCACGCAGCACGGAGGACGGGTCGGCATACTTTGCGCGGCCTTCCTTGACCATGCGCGGTGCAGAGCCGTGGATGGCCTCGAACATTGCGTAGCGCTTGCCGATATTCGCCGAGCCTGCGGTACCGACGCCGCCCTGGATCTCAGCTGCCTCATCGGTGATGATGTCGCCGTACAGGTTGGGCAGGACAACGACCTTGAAGTCGCGGCGGCGCTTGTCGTCGAGCAGCTTTGCGGTCATGATGTCGATGTACCAGTCGTCAAAAACGACCTCCGGGTACTCTGCGGCAACCTTCTGGCAGGTATCGAGGAACTTGCCGTCGGTGGTCTTGATGATATTCGCCTTGGTGACGCAGGAAACGCGGTTCTTGCCGGTCTTGCGTGCGTAATCAAAGGCCAGACGCGCGATGCGCTCGCAGCCCTGCGAGGTCGCAACGGTGAAGTCGATGAACAGATCGTCGTCGATCTGCACGCCCTGCGAGCCGACAGCGTAGCCGCCCTCGGTGTTCTCGCGGTAGAACGTCCAGTCGATGCCGAGCTCCGGAACCTTTACCGGACGGACGTTCGCGAACAGGTCGAGACCCTTGCGCATCGCAACGTTCGCGGACTCAACGTTCGGCCACGGATCGCCCTTGCGCGGGGTCGTGGTGGGGCCCTTCAGGATAACGTGGCACTGCTTGAGCTGCTCCATGACGTCGGGCGGGATCGCACAGCCGAGCTCGGCGCGGCGCTCGATGGTCAGACCGTCGATGACGCGGAACTCGACCTTGCCGGCCTTTACCTTGTCTGCGAGCAGAACCTCAAGTGCGTGCTGCGCCATGCCGGTGATCATCGGGCCGATGCCGTCGCCGCCGCACACGCCGATGATGAGCTTGTCGAGCTTGGAATAATCAATAAAATCGTCCTGCGCCTTCATATCCATGATACGCTTGCGCTGGCTCTCTACTACTGCTTCAAATTTATCCAGAACAGACTGGTCGATAGACATTGGGTTGTCCTCCTGTCGCATTGATATTATTTTAACAAATTAACGTCATTCTGTCAAGGCGGACCGGACAGGCATCTCTCCCCTGTCCGCCGCCCCGGTTTCAGCTCTTACTTGTTCGCCTGCTGACGCGCGTAAAGCAGCGTGCCGCCCGCGAGCAGCGCATGGCGCTGACGCTGGCGGATGCAGGCATCGCACCGGAGCAGGTGGATCACATCAACGCCCACGGCACCGGCACCCACATGAACGATGCCTGCGAGACTGCCGCCATCCACGCCGTGTTCGGCGCACACGCCAAGGAGATGACCGTGGTCAGCACCAAGAGCATGACCGGCCATCTGCTGGGCGGTGCGGGCGGCATTGAAGCCGTATTTACAGCGCTGGCCCTGCATGACCAGTTTGCGCCGCCCACCATCCACTATGAGCAGCCCGATCCCGAATGTGATCTGGACTATGTGCCGAACACTGGCCGTGCGCAGGCCATGACCTACGCACTGAGCAACAGTCTGGGCTTTGGCGGGCACAACGCCTGCATCGCCCTGCGCAGATGGGAGGGCTGACCCATGGCAGAGCCCCGTACCGTGCGTGAAAACGCCAACACCCTGAGCAGTGTACAGATCGCGGAGATCCTGCCCCACCGCTACCCCTTTGCCCTCGTGGACCGTGTTCTGGACTACGAGCCGGGGCAGTGGGCCATTGGCCGCAAGTGCGTCACCCGCAACGAGGAATTCTTCAACGGCCACTTCCCGGCACAGCCGGTCATGCCCGGCGTACTGCTGCTGGAAGCACTGGCACAGACCGGCGCTGTGGCAGCGCTGAGCCTGCCGGAAAACAAGGGCAAGCTTGCGCTGTTCGGCGGCATCAAGAGTGCCCGCTTCCGCAAGCAGGTCACCCCCGGGGACGTGCTCACCCTCCACTGCGAGCTGGTACAGCAGCACGGCGCTGTGGGCGTAGGCAAGGCCTCGGCATGGGTGGACGGCAAGTGCGCCGTCACCGCAGAGCTGACCTTTGTGCTGACCGACGCAGCAGAATAAAATGAATGAAAAAGAGATAGGCGATCCCTTTCGGGAAAGCCTATCTCTTTTTTTGTGTCTGTTCCGGTCGGTTTACTCTGCGGCAGCTGTCCCGGTGTCTGCTTCAGCAGTGGGGGCAGACTCTGTCGGGGCGGTCGCCGCCTGTTCCTTTTCCATCCACTCCCGCACGCGGTCGGGGCGGTTGGTGATGTAGGCATCGGCGCTGGTGCGCAGCAGGCTGCGGACGGAATCTTCCGTGTCCACCGTCCACAAAGTCACCTTGATGCCCATCTCGTGCAGTTTGTCAATGAAACCGGCGTTTTTGTAGGCGGTGTGGTACTCACAGCTGACCCACTCCGGCGCAAAGTCCAGACTGCGGATGTAGGCGGGCAGATCCCGCTGCGACAACAGGTTTTTGTAGATCTCGTTCAGGCTCTCGCCGGGAAAGCTTGCCCGCAGCATACTTACCTTATCGCTCATCCAGCGGGTCATCCAGCTGCAGTTTTCCTCGTCGGCTGCGCTCTCCGGCAGGGCGGCATCCATGGCTTCTATGTCCTCTATGCCGTTGGTCAGTCCAAGATCCTTCCAGATGATGGGCGGCGGCAGCAGCATGCTTTCCAGCTCGCCGTATACCAGTGCACCCACCCGCAATTCGGGCATCAACTGCTTTGCCTGCCGCAGCAGCGCGTGGTTGAAGGAAACAAGGATCACCTGTTCTACCATCTCGGTCTGCTGCAGCACTTCCAGCACCCGGGGCACAAAGTCCGGGTCGTTGTCCATGGTGGATTTCAGTTCCAGATGCACGGTGCATCCCGGCATCTGCCTGCACAGTTCCATGGCCTCCTGCAGGGTGGCGATCTTCTCGTCCTGAAAGATGGCGTCCTTCCAGCTGCCAAAATCCAGTTCCTTTAAATCGCCCATGGTCATATCATAGATCTTGCCGGAAATATCCGTGTGCAGATCGATCATATAGTCGTGGTGGATCACAAGCCCGGCGTCAATGGTCTGCTGTACGTCCATCTCTACGCCGTCCGCGCCAATCTCCATGGCTTTTTTAAAGGCAGTCAGGGTGTTTTCCGGTGCAAGATAGGAAGCACCGCGGTGTGCAATGATTTGTGGTGTCATAAATTTTCTCCGTTATCGGTTCTTCCTCACACTTTTACGCCCCGGCGCTGCCATACCGCAAACAGTGCCGGGGCGCTTGCTCAGGTCAGGTCCTCGCCGTCTGAAGCGATGACCTTTTTATACCAGTAAAAACTGTCCTTCCGGCTGCGGGCAAGGGTGCCGTTGCCGTCGTTGTCCTTGTCCACATAGATAAAGCCGTACCGCTTTTTCATCTCGCCGGTGGAGGCGCTCACAAGGTCGATGGGACCCCATGTGGTGTAGCCCATCAGCGGCAGACCGTCCTCGTTGATGGCCTTTTCCATCTCCTCGATGTGCGCCCGCAGGTAGTCGATGCGGTAGCTGTCGTGGATGGAGCCGTCCGGCTCTACGGTATCCACCGCACCCAGACCGTTCTCCACGATGAACATGGGCTTTTCGTACCGGTCGTAGATGGTGTTCAGGGTCACCCGCAGACCCACCGGGTCGATGGCCCAGCCCCACTCGCTGACTTTCAGGTAGGGGTTCTTCACCGATGCAGACACGGCGTTGCCTTCCGCATTCTCTGCCGCCATCAGCGCTTTATCCACCGTGATGCAGCGGCTGGAATAGTAGCTGAAGGACACAAAATCCACCGTGCCCTCCCGCAGCGTGCGGTCATCCTCCGGCTGGGTATGCAGCTGCACCCCGGCACGCTCCATCCGCTTTTTGGCCCACACAGGGTAAGCGCCGCGCACCTGTACGTCGGTAAAGAAGTAGTTGTCCCGGTCTGCCTCCTGCGCCGCCCGCACATCCTCCGGGGCGCAGGTGCGGGGGTAGAACTGCCCTGCCGCCAGCATACAGCCCACCATGGCGTCCGGCATTTTTTCGTGCGCCAGCTTTACCGCCTTTGCGCTGGCCACCAGCTCGTGATGGGCGGCCTGATACTTGACCTGCTCCACATTTTCGCCGGGGTAGAACACCAGCCCTGCGCCGGTAAAGGACAGGTGCAGCAGCATATTGATCTCGTTGAAGGTGAGCCAGTACTTCACCTTGCCTTTGAAGCGGTCGAACAGCACCTCGCAGTAGTGGACGTAGGCGTCCACCATGCGGCGGTCTTTCCAGCCGCCGTATTTTTTGATGAGGGCAATGGGAGTGTCAAAGTGGCAGATGGTGACCAGCGGCTCAATGCCGTACTTATGGCACTCGTCAAAAATGCTGTCGTAGAAGGCCAGTCCTGCCTCGTTGGGCTGAGCGTCATCGCCGTTGGGCAGGATGCGGGTCCATGCAATGGACAGCCGGAAGCACTTGAAGCCCATCTCTGCAAACAGGGCGATGTCCTCTTTATAATGGTGATACAGGTCAATGGCCTCGTGGCTGGGGTAGAAATGTGCGTCATCGCAGCCCAGCATTTCCATATAGCCCGTTGCCACCGGAAAACGGTCCGGGCCGAAGGGGGTTACATCCACCGTAGCCAGACCCTTGCCGTCTGCCTGCCATGCACCCTCGCACTGGTTGGCAGCGGTAGCGCCGCCCCACAAAAAGCCCTTGGGAAATTTGCCCATACTCTTTACCTCCTTGTTTACTTTTGCGCCCCTGCGGAGCGCAGATATACGCATACTACTATGATACCGCAACTGGCGGCGCTTGTCCATGACTGCATTTTGCAAAGGTGCGTGCATTTGGGGATAAAGTACGACTTTTATCGTCAAAACGCTGAAATTTCCTGCTGTTTTTTGCGCACTTTTCACGATAAAAACACAAAACTTGCCCGTTTTTCTTTTATTCTGTTCCTTTTAAACCGCGCGGCAGTATGGTAGAATAATAGGGTAAGAACTGCGCTGCGCTGCTGCGCTGCTGAGAACATGGAAAAATGGAGTGTTTGATTATGACTGAGTTCAAACCCATCAAAGAAGGCAAAGTCCGCGAGATCTACGACAATGGCGACAGCCTGATCATGGTTGCCACCGACCGCATTTCTGCGTTTGACGTCATCCTGAAAAACAAGGTCACCAAAAAGGGCACCGTGCTCACCCAGATGAGCAAGTTCTGGTTCGATTACACCCGCGATCTGCTGCCCAACCACATGCTGAGCGTGGATGTGCAGGATATGCCGGAGTTCTTCCGCCAGCCCCAGTTCACCGGC
>OGDU01002947.1_pt1 | contig 9971 bp, 6 predicted proteins | sample 1570371 | NCBI WGS metagenome assembly OGDU01 (sample SAMEA2581977, study PRJEB24529) | metagenome | biome: Human gut stool | place: China | collected 2011
CCTGGTACTCCAAGTACTGAAGTAAGTGAAAACGTAGTAAAATATAAAGAAATTTATGCTGAATGGGCACCTAATGAAAAGGTTGCCACAGAAGTTGCCATTGGTGCATCTATGGCAGGTGTTCGTTCTATGACAATGATGAAAATGGTAGGTCTTAACGTAGCATCTGATCCACTTTTTACAGCAGGATACATTGGTGTAAACGGTGGTATGGTTTTGGTTGTTGCAGATGACCCTGGAATTTACAGTTCACAGAATGAACAGGATACTAGAATGATTGCAAGAGCTGCAATGGTTCCGGTAGTTGAACCTTCTGATAGTGAAGAAGCAAGATATTTTACAAAGAGGGCTTATGAATTATCTGAAAAATATGATACACCGGTTATTCTTAGAACAACTACACGTCTTGCACATTCACAGGGGATTGTTAATCTTGAAGATAGAGTTGAGGTAGATGACAAGCCATATGAAAGAAATATTGCAAAAAACGTTATGATGCCGGGAAATGCAATTAAACGTCATGTTATTGTTGAACAGCGTCTTAAACAGATGGCAGAAGATGCATGTGACCTTGATATTAATAAAGTTGAATATAATGATACAAAGATTGGTGTTATTACAAGTGGTATACCTTATCAGTATGTTAAGGAAGCACTTCCTAATGCATCAGTTTTAAAACTTGGTTTGGTTCATCCTTTGGCAAAGGGACTTATAAAGGAATTTGCTTCAAAGGTAGACAGACTTATTATAGTTGAAGAGCTTGAACCTGTAATTGAAGAACAGGTTAGAGCTATGGGTATTGAATGCGATGGAAAGAACATCTTTACTGTACAGGGCGAATATAGTGCTAATATGCTTAAACAGGTAGTTTTAGGTGAAAAGGTTGAAATTGAGCAGCCTTTACAGGCCCCTGCAAGACCACCTATTCTTTGTCCGGGATGTCCTCACAGAGCTACATATTCAGTACTTAAGAAGTTAAAAATTCATGCAGCAGGTGATATTGGATGTTATACACTTGGTGCAGTTAATCCACTAGGTGTTGTAGATACGACAGTTTGTATGGGTTCAAGTATTTCTACACTTCACGGTATGGAAAAGGCTAAAGGAAAAGATTACATTAAGAATTGGGTAGCTGTTATAGGTGATTCAACATTCCTTCACACAGGTGTTAATTCACTTATGAACATGGTTTATAACAAGGCTACAGGAACAGTTATTATTCTTGATAATTCAACAACAGGTATGACAGGACATCAGGATCATCCTGCAACAGGAAAAACATTGTCAGGTGAAAAAGCCAATATAGTTCTTCTTGATGATTTATGTAGAGCTTTAGGTGTTAAGAATGTACAGATTGTTGATGCTTTTGATACAAAGAAGTTAGAAAATGTTATTAAAGAAGAAGTAGCAAGAGATGAAGTATCAGTTATTATAGCTCAGTCTCCTTGTGCATTGCTTAAGTCATATGTTCCAAAGGGTAAATGCGTTGCAATTCCTGAAAAATGTAAAAAATGCGGACTTTGTCTTGCTTCAGGATGTCCTGCAATTACAAAGAATGAAGATGGAACTATTTCAATTGACCAGACATTATGTAATGGTTGTGGACTTTGTATGCAGAATTGTCATTTCGATGCAATTGAATTAAAGAAGAAGGGAGAATAGTCATGGCAGAAACAAAGAATATTATGATAGTAGGTGTCGGTGGACAGGGAACACTTCTTACAAGCCGTATTTTAGGTGGAATTACAGTTGAAGCCGGATATGATGTTAAGCTCTCAGAAGTTCATGGAATGGCACAGCGTGGCGGTAGCGTTGTTACTTATGTACGTTACGGCGAAAAAGTAGCAGAACCTATAGTAGAAGAAGGTCAGGCAGATGTACTTATCGCTTTTGAAAGATTAGAAGCGTTAAGATATGCTCATTTTCTTAAGAAAGATGGAGTAATTATTGTAAATGACCAGAGAATCGACCCAATGCCTGTAGTTACAGGAGTGGCAAATTATCCTGACGGAATTATTGAAAAACTTTCAAAGAAATACCGTGTTGTATCAGTTGATGCAATGGATGAAGCCATAAAGATGGGCAATTCAAGAGTATTTAACGTTATTATTCTTGGAATTGCTGCAAAGAATATGGATTTCCCAAAGGAACAGTGGATTGAAGTAATCAAGAAAACAGTTCCACCAAAGACTATTGATATTAACGTGGCAGCCTTTGAAAAGGGTTATGAATTAGCATAAGATAATAAAATTAAAATATAGGATAATAAAAATCCCGGAAAGTGGAAAGAATGTTAATAGTTCTGAAGCTTTTCGGGATTTTTTATGGCTCTTTGTCAAGCATGTGGGTAACCCAAGTTTATAATGTTCTTTGTCAGGTATAGGGATATTTTTTATTTATACATTTTTTAGAAAATGTATAAACAACATACCATTATCATAAAAATCGTTTTATTTTTTTTTAGAAAAAAATAAAACGATTTTTCCAAAATTTGGAGAGTTGATACCGTTAACATTATGTGGTATTGTATTGATAATATAATAGACGGAAATTTTTTTATAGTATTAATAAGGAGGCGTTTATGAAAAAAGTTAAAAAACTGGTCAGTATGTTATTGGTATTTGCAATGACATTTAGTGTGGCTATTTCAGGAAAAATTATAGGCATTACCCAGGTTAGTGCCAGAGAGGCTCTTGGAAGCAATGATTTTTTGAAGGTTAACGGAACACAGATAAGAAAACAAAAAGGAACAGGAGATATTGTTTATCTAAGAGGTACAAATGCAGGTGGATGGCTTGTTCAGGAAGACTGGATGAATCCAACCAATGCATCTGACCAGAAAACAATGATGACCACATTGGCAAATAGATTTGGAGCATCAAAGAGAGATGAGTTGGTTTCAACATATGAAAATAATTATTGGACAACACAGGATTTTGATAATTGTGCAGAAATGGGAATGAGTGTTATAAGATTACCATTTACATATATGAATCTTTGTGATGACAATGGAAACCTTAAATCTAATGCTTTTGACAGATTAGATTGGTTTGTACAAAACTGTAGCCAGAGAGGTATGTATGTAATTTTAGATATGCACGGAGCATTTGGTTCTCAAAATGGTATGGATCATTCAGGAGAGATTAATGATGGAAAACAGCTATATTACAATCAGAGCAATAAAGATAAAACTTTAAATTTATGGAAAAAGATTGCAGAACATTTCAAAGGCAATCCGGCAGTTGCAGCTTACGATATCTTAAATGAACCGGGAATTAAGGCAGCTGCAACATATAGTTTACATTGGGATTTTTATAATGAAATTTACAATACAATCCGTTCAAAGGATAGCAATCATATTATTATAATGGAATCATGTTGGGATGCAGACAATTTGCCAAGACCTTCACAGTATGGCTGGACAAATGTAGCATATGAATACCATTACTATCCATGGAGTGCACAAAATAGCAGTGATGCACAGAAGTCATACTTTTCAAGTAAAGTTTCAGACATTGCAAATCACAATTATGGAGTGCCAACATTTGTAGGCGAGTTTACATGCTTCGAACAGGCAGAAGGCTGGAAGGCAGCAATGTCAACTTTCAACGGTCAGGGATGGCATTGGACAACATGGTCATACAAAGTTACAGGAAACAGCTCATGGGGTATTTATAATCATAACCCTGAAAAAGTTGATATTTATAACGACTCAGCAGACACAATTAAAAATAAATGGTCAGCTGTAGGTACAGCAAACGGATGGAAAAATGACAAGATTTACAATTTGGTAAAGCCATATCTTTCGGGAACAGTAACATCTACAGGTGGAAGCACAACAGATGATAGTGATAACAACAGCACATCAGGTGTGGCAACATTATATGAATATTCAAATTATGGTGGATGGGCAGTTTCATTGGAAGAAGGTTCATATGACTACAAAGATATTTTAGCAAAAGGAATTGTTAATGATCAGATTTCATCACTTAGAGTAAGTGACGGATACAAAGTTACAATATATGATGACGAAGGATTTAAAGGAAAATCAAAAGAATTTACCAGTGATGCGTCATATGTTGGAGATGAAATGAATGACAAAACTTCATCAATTAAAATTGAAAAGATTAACAATCAGACATCAACTACAACATCATATAACACAGTCAAATTGCCAAATGGAAAATACAGCATCAAATCTGTTGCAAATGAAAAATATGTTGCAACAGAAAATGGTGGAAGTGATCCGATAGTAGCAAACAGAGACAACTATAGCGGTTCATGGGAGACATTCTATATTGTTAATAATGATGATGGAACAGTAAGTATAAAAGCAGATGCAAATAATAAATACATATGTGCAGTATTAGACGAAGAAAATCAGCTGACACCTAGAAGTGACAGCATTAGTACATGGGAAAAATTTAAGATTTACAAAATAAATGACAGTGAATACGGCATTAGAAGTGCAGAAAACGGAAAATATGTAAAAACTGACTTGGATAACGGAGGCAAATTAATAGCCGGAAGTGATTCTATATCTGGAGCCTGGGAAGCTTTTAACATTGAAAAAGTCGGTGATACAACAACAAATGATAAAATTGAAAAGTGGGATGGTTCATCAAGTGTTACATATAATACTGTTAAATTATCAAATGGAAAATACAGTATCAAATCTGTTGCAAATGAAAAATATGTTGTAGCAGAAAATGGTGGAAGTGATCCAATAGTAGCAAACAGAGACAGTTACGGCGGTTCATGGGAAACATTTTATCTGATAAATAATGATGACGGAACAGTAAGTTTAAAAGCAGATGCAAATAACAAATATGTATGTGCAGTATTAGATGAAGAAAATCAACTTGTTCCAAGAAGCGAAAGCGTAGGAACATGGGAGAAATTCCAAATCTACAAAATAAGCGATACAGAATACGGTCTTAAGAGTGCAGAAAACGGAAAATATGTAAAGGTCGACTTGGATAATGGAGGCAAATTAATAGCAGGAAGTGATTCCATAGCAGGAGCATGGGAAGCATTTAATATTGAAAAGCTGGGAGATGAGACATCTTCTGCAAAAGCAACATTTTATGAAAATTCAAATTACAGTGGTTGGTCTGTAGCACTAAGTGAAGGAAGATATGATTATGGCACAATGATTTCTAAGGGAATTAAAAATGATCAGATTTCTTCAGTTAAGGTAGCAGATGGCTACAAAGTTACATTGTATAACGATGAAAGATTTGCAGGAAGTAAAAAAACATTATTCACAGATGCATCAGGCCTTGGAGATTTTAATGATAAAACTTCAGCGATCGTAATTGAAAAAGTAGAAAAGGCAGATTTTAATAATTCAAATGCATATATTACATCCATAGCAAACGGACAGGTAGTTTGTGCAGAAAATGGTGGAAGTGAAACAATAGTGGCAAACCGTTCATCATGTGGAGGTGCATGGGAAACATTCCAGATTGTAAATAACAATGATGGAACAGGTTCATTGAAATCAATTGCAAATGGAAAATATGTATGTGCTGTAATTGATGAAAACAATCAGTTATTGCCAAGAAGTGAAAGTGTAGGTACATGGGAGAAATTCATTATTGAAAAGATTTCAGATGGAGAGTATGCACTTTACTCATTGGCAAATGGAAAATATGTTCAGGCAAACTTAAACGACGGTGGTAAACTTTTTGCTACAAGTGAAACTGTTGCCGGAGCATGGGAAGTATTTAACATTAACAGAAATTAAAGTTAAACTTCATAATAATTAGACAATTCAAAGGCTGTTTGCGTGGACTATATATGCAAACAGCCTGATTTTGGTATATATGTTAGTAAAAAAATAAGGCTTTTTGTCAAGCATGGGGGTAATCCCTTATATATATCGTGTGTGATTTGTAATCACACACGATTTTTAAATAGTATCACAAGATAACATTATTCTGTTTCTAAAATTATCAAAATTCCTATATCCATAAGCATTTCGTGAGAATGTGATGTTCATCAGGTGTAGATTCCAATTTAGTAATAAAAAGGTTTGGTTGACTTTAAGGTAATAGTTATTTATAATAGTTTATGACTTTAAAGTGAAAAAGTAATAAAGAATAAGATTCATATAGGAGAATGTTATGATTATAGATATTCACACACATACATTTCCTGATGCCATAGCTTACAAGACTATAGCAAGTATGGAAGAAGATATTGTAAGAGGTCAGGGTATTCATGTAAAATGTGCAAGAATACCAACAGTTAAAGGTTTAGAGGACAGTACTAAAAAAGCAGATATAGATTTGTCTGTTGTTTGCCCTGTGGCAACTAATATTAGGCAACCGGAGAAAATTAACAGATTATCTGTGGAATTTAACGAGAAAAGAGAAGAAACAAGATTATTTAATTTTGGGGCTATTCATCCGGATTGTGAGAATTATAAGCAGATTATAGATGAAATAGTTGCAATGGATTTGAAAGCCATAAAGATTCATCCTGACTATCAAAATACATTTTTTGACGATGAAAAATATATCAGGTTAATGGATTATGCAGCCGAGAAAGATTTGGGGATAATTGTTCACGCTGGGGAAGATGTGGGACTTCCGGAAACGGTTCACTGCACACCTGAAAGAATTCTTAATCTTTGGAAACATATTCAGCCGGAGAAGCTGATTCTTGCTCATATGGGTGGATGGAAAATGTGGGATGAAGTGGAAGAGAAGCTTTTAGGACTGCCATTTTATTTGGACACGGCGGTTGTTCTTAATCCTATTTTTCCGGGTAAGCTTGAAAATGAACAGTTTGTGAGAATGGTTAGAAAACATGGAGCGGACAGGATTTTGTTTGGAACTGATTCTCCGTGGTATGACCAGACCAAAGCTGTTAATGATTTTAACAATACAGATTTGACACAGGAAGAAAAAGACAAGATCTTTGGGAAGAATGCCAATGATTTGTTTAATTTCTTTGGATAATAAATTAAAAATAAGATAAAAAAGAAGGAAAGAGAAATGCCAATTACAGAATTATTAGAAAGAAATGCCAGAGAATTTCCAAAGGATATAGCTTTGGTAGAAATAAATCCCGAAATTCAGGAAAAAAGAAGGGTAACATGGCGAGATTATGAATTAATCCAGCCAGATGCCCGCCATCATTACAGACGTGATATTACATGGCACGTATTTAACGAGAAAGTTGCTAATCTCCTTATTAGCAGAGGTATTAGAAAAGGAGATAAAGTTGCAATTCTTTTGATGAACTGCTTAGAATGGCTTCCTATTTATTTTGGAATTCTTAAAACAGGAGCTTTGGCAGTTCCTATGAACTTTAGATTTGATGCTCAGGAAATTAAATATTGTCTTGAACTTTCAGAGACAGATGTGCTTATTTTTGGACCTGAGTTTGTTGGCCGAATCGAAGAAATTGTTGATGAAATTGATGAAAAAAGAATTTTGTTCTACGTAGGTGGTGATTGTCCTACTTTTGCAGAAGATTATGATAAGCTTGCATCTAACTGTTCTTCACTTTCACCTGAAATCGAAATTAAGGATTCAGATGATGCGGCAATTTATTTTTCTTCAGGAACAACAGGTTTCCCAAAGGCTATTTTACATAATCACGAAAGTCTTATGCATGCGGCAAAAGTTGAACAGAATCATCATGGACAGACTAAGGATGATGTATTTTTGTGCATTCCACCGCTTTATCATACAGGTGCCAAGATGCATTGGCTTGGCAGCCTTTTGACTGGTGGAAAAGCAGTATTATTAAAGGGGGTTACACCTAAAACAATTCTTGAAACAGTATCAAATGAAGGCTGTACAATTGTTTGGCTTCTTGTTCCTTGGGCACAGGATATTTTGCTTGCATTAGACAGAGGAGAGATTAAACTTGAAGATTACAAGTTAGATCAGTGGAGACTTATGCACATTGGTGCACAGCCTGTACCACAGAGCCTTATTAAGAGATGGAAGGAATACTTCCCACATCACCAATATGATACTAACTATGGCCTTAGCGAATCTATCGGACCAGGTTGCGTTCACTTAGGTGTCGAAAATATTAACAAAGTAGGAGCAATTGGTATTCCGGGTTACGGCTGGGAAGCAAAGATTGTTGATCCTGAGGGAAATCCTGTAGAGCAGGGTAGTGTTGGGGAACTTATTGTTAAGGGACCAGGCGTCATGACTTGTTACTACAATGATGAAAAGGCTACAGCTGAAACAATCAAGGATGGCTGGCTTTACACAGGGGACATGGCTGAAATGGATGAAGACGGTTTTATTTACCTTGTTGATAGAAAGAAAGATGTAATTATTAGTGGTGGCGAAAATCTTTATCCTGTACAGATTGAAAACTTCTTAAGCAAATTCCCTAAGATTAAGGATGTTGCAGTTATTGGTCTTGCAGATGAAAGATTGGGCGAAATTGCAGCTGCTATTATTGAATTGAATCCTGACACAGAATGTACTGAACAGGAAATCAATGATTTCTGCAAGGAACTTCCAAGATACAAGAGGCCTAAAAAGATTATCTTTACTAAAGTTCCAAGAAATGCTACTGGAAAAATCGAAAAACCTAAGCTTAGAGAAATGTATCACAGTTCAAATCTTGTTGATGCACAGAATAAGGCTTAATTAAGACTTTTGGGCTGGGTTTAAATCAAACAAAATAAAGAATAAAAAGAGTTCCTTAACAAGCGTGTAAAAATGCGATGAATTTAGGGGACGCTTTTTTAAATACATTAAAAAAATACAAAATTATTATAGAACAAATTTTCTGAAAAATTGTCGGAGTGGAATTTCGCAATGCAAATATTGCGGTAATATGGTACACTTATATAAGCGAAAGATATCGGAGGAATAGATTAATGAAGATTAAAAATGGTTTTGTTTTAAGAGATGTTGGAGGTCAGGCAGTTGTTATTGCAGTAGGTGAGGCAAGCAAGACCTTTCACGGAATGATTAACCTTAATGCGACAGGTAAGGAGATATGGCAGGGAATTGAATCCGGATTGGATGTTGCCCAGATGGTAGAGAAGATGGTTGAAACTTATGAAGTTGAACCTGATAAAGCAAGAGAAGACATTCAGGCAATGGTAGATAAGATGAAAAATGCAGGAATTATTGTAGAATAGAGAGTGTTATGGGTGAAGTGTTACATATTGAGGATGCATTAAATGAGAAGGGAGTGTATGTTAGTACAACTTCTGGTGTCAGCATGTATCCAATGCTAAGAAACAGAAGGGATACCATAATAGTTAAGCCACCTACAGCACCATTGAAGAAATATGATGTGCCTTTATACAGACGTGGAGACGATTACGTGCTTCATAGAATTATTGGAAAAGATGATAGGGGATATATTATTTGCGGAGATAATTGCATTAATAAGGAATATGGCATAACTGAAAATCAGATTATTGGAGTTTTAGTTGGCTTTTATCGTGATGGAAATGAAGTAAATATGGAGGGAGTGGGATACAAGCTTTACAGCAGGGCTTGGGTTTTTCTTCATCCTTTAATTTGTGCTTTTAAGAAAATAAAAATGAAGGCTGGAAAGGTGAAAAGATTATGGCATTCAAAATAAAACTTGCCGGAATCGGATTTCAGGTAAATGGAATTTATGAGGAATCATTGAAGAAGCATTGTGGGGATTATTTGGATATTGAAGAAAATTCAGATAATAAGAAGTGTTTCGATAATTGTGGAACTGGAAAAGAAGATTTGAAGCTTTCTGATAATGATTCGGTCTATGAAATTATTATATCAGAGGATGACATAATAAGAGAACAGGGAACAATGTTGGAAGATGAAGGACAGAGTGGATTTGCCCCTGAATATTTGGAAACATTGGCACTTTTAAGGAAAGTTGCGGAAGTTTTGCCTGAGAAAGATGGTTTCCTAATGCATGGAGCGGTTATACAGTGGAAGGACAAAGCCTATATGTTTACTGCACCAAGTGGTACCGGAAAAACT
>OGDU01002951.1_pt1 | contig 9951 bp, 10 predicted proteins | sample 1570371 | NCBI WGS metagenome assembly OGDU01 (sample SAMEA2581977, study PRJEB24529) | metagenome | biome: Human gut stool | place: China | collected 2011
ATAAGATGATCGGCGGCGAGGCAGCCATCGGCGTGTACTACTCCGGCGATGCCATTACCATGATCGATGATAACCCGGATCTGGCTTGGGTGTTCCCGGAGGAGGGCAGTGTGCTTTCGGTGGACTGCATGGCTGTGCCTGCTGCCAGCGAGCACAAAGAGGCCGCCGAGATGTTCATCAACTTCATGTGCGAGACCGACATCGGCAAGGCTAACAGCGAGTATATCGGCTACACCACCCCCATGCACGATGTATGGGAGGTGCTGGACGAGGATCTGAAGACCAGCGAGATCGCCTATCCGTCTGAGGAGGACGCCGCCCGCGAAAAGGTGTTCACCGCCCTGAGCGATGAGGTAAACAGTGAGCTGGACCTGAAGTGGAGCGAGATGAAGAGTTACGACGAGGGCGGCGGCAGCTACCTGTTTTTGCTGTTGCTGCTGGCCATGCTGGCGCTGGCCTGCTTCAATATCTGGCGCAAAGTGCGCAGAAAGACCCGCAATCAGTATTGATCGTTTCAACCAAGGCTGCCGTCCCGGACGTGGTGCGGCGGCCTTTTTCCGATAGGAGGGAAAGAATATGGAACAGTTTTATTATCAAGGTACTGCCGTGGTAGAAAATGCCGATGCAGACTGCCACAGCCTGCTCAAGGCCAGCGCTCTGCTGCGCTATGTGGAGCAGATTTCTTCCATGCACGCCCGGAAGTTTGGCATGGACGATAAGTTTTTTGAGGATCACGGCGTAGCGTTTCTGGTGGGCAAGCAGGCGCTGCGGTTTAACCGTGTGCCTCGCCGTGGCGAGACCCTGACCCTTTGCTCCCGCTCAGAAAAGGCTCTCCGCGGCTCTATCAAGCGCGTCACTACCCTTACGGACGAAGCCGGGCAGGAAGTAGCCATGGTGGACAGCCGCTGGATCATGTCCAGCCTTGAGAATGGACATATCCTGCGCCAGCCGGGCTGGACGGTGGAGGGCTATTGGAACGAGACGGTGGAAGAGGAACTGCCCCTTTTGCTGCATAAGCGCCGGGACAGCCTGACCAGCGCCGGTCTGGTTACGGCGCGCTACTCCCAGTGCGACCTGCACTACCACATCAACAACGCCTTTTATCTGGATATCGTCTGCGATGCACTGCCGCAGGAGATCATGCGCGATCATGTTGTGAAGTTCGCTTCCATCAACTATCACCGCGAAGTCCCCATGGGGCAGCAGGTGGAGGTGTTCTACACGCCTTCGGATGATGGCTGGTACTTTATTGCCAAGCACGCAGACAAAACGGCTTTCGAGTGCTATCTGGAGCTGGAGCCAGTCAAACAGTAAAAACATGGAGGGATGCCTATGTCTAAAACCGGAGAATTGTTCGGCACCTTTTTTAAGATCGGTGCCTTTACCTTTGGCGGCGGCTACGCTATGGTGGCGCTGCTGGAGCACGAATTTGTAGAGGAAAAGCGCTGGCTCACCCGGGAGGAATTTCTCGATATGGTCGCCATTGCGGAGTCCACACCGGGCCCTGTGGCGGTGAACAGCGCCACCTACATCGGCTATAAGCTGGCCGGTGTTGCCGGTGCGGCGGCCTCTACCTTGGCGGTGTGCCTGCCGTCCTTTGCAGTCATCTACCTTATTTCGCTCTTCTTCGACCGCTTTTTGCAGCTGACGGTGGTGGCCAATGCCTTCAAGGGCATTCAGGCCTGTGTCATCTACCTGATCTTATCCGCCGGGGTCAAGATGCTCAAAAACTTGCAGCGCACCCCCTTCAACACGGCAGTGGTGGCGGTGGTGTTGGCGGCTATGGTGGGCTGCTCAGTGTTGGCGGTAAAGTTTTCCTCCATCTGCTGCATTTTGCTTTGCGGCGCAGCCGGGGTGCTGGCCTACGCAGTGGGTCAGGGGAAGAAAGGCGGCACAAAATGATCTTGCTGCAATTATTCTGGAACTTTCTGGTCATCGGTGCGGTGTCCTTTGGCGGCGGCTACGGCATGATCTCGCTGGTGCGGGAAACAGTGCTGGGGCACGGCTGGCTGACCGAGAGCGAATTTCTCAGCTTTATCGCAGTGTCAGAGTCTACGCCCGGCCCGCTGGCGGTGAACATGGCCACCTTTATCGGCGCTTCGCAGGCGGGGCTGGCAGGCTCCTTTGTGGCAACGGTGGGGGTGGTGTTGCCCTCTTTTGTCATCATTCTGCTCATTGCAGCGGCGCTGCACAGCCTGATGAAGTACGCCGGGATCAACGCCTTTTTGGCTGGGGTACGTCCCTGCGTGGTGGCTATGATCCTGGCCACCGCCTGCACCATGGGGCTTTCCACGCTGGGCGGCTTTACCACCCTTGTCGGCGGCTTTGCTCCGGATATGCGTGCACTGGCGGTGTTTGCCCTGCTGGGCATTCTGCATTTTGCCTATAAAAAGAAAACGCAGAAAGCGCCGTCCCCCATCGGGATGATCTTACTTTCTGCGGTGCTGGGCGCGGTGCTGTGGAGCATCTGAACCGGAAGGAGAGGTTGACAAAATGAACATTACCGTGTATCTGGGGGCAAACCTTGGCACCGACCCTGCACTGCCGCAGGCCGTGCAGCAGCTGGGGCGCTGGATCGGCGAAAGCGGCAATGCGCTGGTGTATGGCGGCAGCAAAAGCGGCCTGATGGGGCTTTTGGCCGACAGTGTGCTGGCTGCAGGCGGCCGGGTGACCGGCGTAGAACCCAAGTGCTTTCTGGATGCAGAGCTGCAGCACGAGGGACTGACAGAGTTGATCGTGACCGAGGACATCCCCTCCCGCAAGACCAAAATGATCGAGCTGGGGGATGCTTTTATCGCGTTTCCCGGCGGCACCGGCACGCTGGAGGAGATCACAGAGGTCATCAGCAAGTTGTCTCTGGGGCAGCTGGACGCGCCCTGCATCCTCTACGACCTGAACGGCTACTACCAGCCTCTGCACCAGCTTTTGCAGCAGATGATCACCATGGGGCTTTCTACTCCGGCGCGGCAGCGGAACATCGCCTTTGCCGCCGACCTTGCTCAGATCCGCGCAATTCTTGAAAAATGATACTGGGAAGCTTACTTCTCAAACGCGAGGGACTGCTGTACATGGCTTTGTGCGGCGGTCTTTTTTCATAAAAATGGGATACCGGGGCGTCCGCAGACGACCCGGTATCCCGAAAAAAATCATTCCGCTGGTTATGCCCATAGCGCACGCGGAGGGCATTTAAATCTTTCTGCGCAATCAAAAAGGCCGCTGCACAAAATAATGTGCAGCGGCCTTCTGCTATCCTGTTATGTACGCTGTGCGCTAAAATCAGGCGGCAGTGGTGGAAGCAGCCTCAGAAGAAGCAGCCTCAGAGGAAGCGGCCTCAGAGGAAGCGGCCTCGCTGGAAGCAGCCTCAGAAGAAGCAGCCTCGGAAACAGCGGTGCTTGCGGAAGCAGCCTCAGAGGAAGAAGCAGCGGTAGAAGCAGAGCCACCGCAAGCGGTCATGCCAGCAGCCAGAGCCAGAGCAACAACAGCGATGCAAATATTCTTGAGTTTCATATCAATGATCTCCTTAGTCTTCTTGTAAATGTTTGGCAGCGGGCTTTCGGTAGCACCTCACTGCGATGCTATATTCTAATCCGTTTTTGAAAAAAATCAAGAGGATTTTGGTCGAAAGTTATAATCTGCGTAAAGAATCAGCATAGTTGTCATAAAGTTTCGCCAAAAGTAAAAGACTTTTTGGCAAAAATAAAGCGCGGGATAGAGCCTGTACCGCCGGGCGGAAAGCACAAAAACAGAAAAATTTGAAAAATACTCATAAAATCCTTTTTATTGTACTGTAAATGTGGATAATAGAGACACAACGAGGGACGGACATCCCCCGGAGGGCTGAACGACAAGAAAATTTATGGAGGGTACTACAATGAAAGACTTTGATTTTGGCTACTTTGGCACCGGCGACGAGGGCTATGCCCAGTACATGACCGCGTTCGAGCGCAATTTCAGCACGGACAGCACTGACAGCTTTGCGTCCGATGACGCAGACTACGATGCAGACAGCTGCGACAGCACTGAGGACGATTTCTGAGCTTGCACCCTTTTGCCCGTTTGTGCATACAAAGGGCAAAGGGGGAATGCGGCTTGAACCGGATCGTTTTCACACTTGGAATCTGGCTGTTCCCGGCGGCGTGTACCGCGCTGGGAGCAGCAGGGGTGTTTTTGCTGCGCAGGCAGACAAGGCCGGCAACCCGGCGCATTTTGTGCGGAATGGCGGCGGGTATCATGCTGGCGGCCAGCGTGTGGAGCCTGCTGCTGCCGGCCATTGCCCGGTCGGAGGGCAGGGCGGCATGGGTACCCCCGGCGCTGGGGCTTATTTTAGGTGCTGTGGGGCTTTTACGGCTGGAGGATGCCGCCGGGCAGCTGCTGGCGGGCGGCCCCGGGCATTGCGGGCGCATGGTGCTGGCGGTCACCCTGCACAACCTGCCGGAGGGCATGGTGGTGGGGCTGGCTGCGGCGCTGGCGCTGCACGGGGACGCGGACGCTGTAAGCGGCGCGCTGGCACTGAGCCTGGGTATCGGCTTGCAGAACATTCCGGAGGGTGCGGCGGTCAGTTTGCCGCTGACCCAGAGCGGGCGCACCCGGGGGCAGTCCTTTGCCGCCGGGGCGGCCTCCGGGCTGGTGGAGCCCTTGGGCGCGGTGCTGGCCTTTGTTCTGGCCGAGTGGGTAGGCGCAGCGCTGCCGTGGCTCATGAGCGCGGCGGCGGGCTGTATGGTGTGCGTGACCGCACAGGAGATGATCCCTGAGGCGGTGGAACCGGATGAAGTGGCCGGTGTCATCAGCATCGTGCTGGGGTTTGCGCTGATGATGGCACTGGATGTGGCCCTGTGATATAGTAAAAGCAGCGCCGGACAGACTTTTTTGGTCTGCCCGGCGCTGCTTTTATGCAAAAAGGATTTATACCGTCTGCTGCTTCTGGCGCAGATGCCGCCGCACCACAAGCAGGCAGGCCAGATGCACCAGTGCGGTCAGCGCCCAGCTGATGGGGTAGCTGATGTACAGCATAAAAGGGGTGCGGTTCAGCTGGAAAATGGTGGCGATCCACACCAGCCGCAGCACGCACACACCCACAAGGCTTACCACCATGGGCAGCACGCTGTAGCCCAGCCCGCGCAGGCTGCTGGCCAGCACGTCCATGATGCCGCACAGCAGATAGAAGCCGCAAATCAGGCGCAGCCGCTCGGCGCCGGTGGCGATGACCGCAGTGTCCGAGGAGTAGAAGCGCAGCAGCTGGTGCCCCGCCAGTGCTGCGCCACCGCCCAGCACAAGGCCGGTCACCACGACACACAGCAGACAGTTGCGGATCACCCGGTTGAGGTTGTGGTACTTGCGCGCGCCGATATTCTGGCTGGTAAAGGTAACAGCGGCCTGTGCAAAGGCGTTCATGGCGGTGTACACAAAGCCCTCCAGATTGGAGGAAGCAGAGTTGCCCGCCACCACCATGGAGCCGAAGGAGTTGATGGAAGACTGGATGACCACATTGGAAAGGCTGAACACCGTGCTTTGCAGCCCGGCAGGCAGGCCGATGAGCAAAATCTGCTTCAGGGCACCCATGTGGAAGCCCAGATGATGCAGATCCAGATGCAGCGCGCCCTCCTCCTTCATCAGCATCCGCGTCACCATGCAGGCGGAAACGGTCTGACTGATGATGGTAGCCAGCGCCACGCCTGCCACGCTCATGGAAAAGCCAATGACGAACACAAGGTTCAGCACCACGTTGATGAGACCGGCTGCTGCCAGACAGTACAGCGGGCGCTTGGTGTCGCCCACGGCGCGCAGCAGCGCACTGCTGAAGTTGTACAGCATGGTCATGGGCATCCCGATGAAATAAATTTTAAGGTACAGCGCAGAGAGGTCGATCACATCCTCCGGGCAGCTCATCAGCTCCAGCAGGCCACGGGCCGCAAAGAACCCCACCACAGCCAGCAGCACGCCGCTGACAAGGCCCAGCGTCACCGAGGTCTGCACCGTGTCCTGTACGCCGTGGTCATCCTTTGCACCAAAGCAGCGGGCCGCCACCACGTTTGCGCCCAGCGAAAGCCCTACGAACAGGTTCACCAGCAGGTTGATGAGGGAGCCGTTGGAGCCGACGGCGGCCAGTGCGGTGCTGCCCGCAAAGCGGCCCACGACCACTACGTCCGCAGCGTTGAACAGCAGCTGCAGAATGCTGGAAGCTGCCAGCGGGATGGAGAACAGGATGATCTTTTGGAGCATCGGGCCGCTGGTAAGGTCAGCGGAGCGGCTTGTCTGAGCCATGAGAAGAGTGCCTCCTTTTTATCGTTTACGCGGAGAAACTGTTTTCCGAAGCATTGCACACTGCTTAGGAGGACAGCATCTGAAATGTAAATTTTTCGTAAATAAAGGGAACCGAAGGCATATTATAACGCGCCGCGCAGAAAAATACAAGTGGCACCGCCGAAAAAATGCAAATTCCCGGCGGTGCCGCTTATAAAACGATCAAAAACATTTCTTGAAGCACGGCAGAAGAGTTTATTCTTCCTGCAAAGCGTCCCGGAACAAAACCCGCAGATAATCCCGCCCGCCGTAGAGGACGCGGTCAATATAAATATCGTTCCGAAAAGCATGATAAAAAATCAGATACTTTCCGCTGACGAGAAAGCGCTCATCTAAATAAAGTTCATGATCCAGCGGAGCTACGGAAGAAAGCAATGCACCACTTTCCGGGAACAGCTTTAATTGTTCAGCAGCATCCATGATGCGGTTCAGAATGCGCTCTGCAGAAGGCAGATTTTGCAAGTCGAACGAGATATAATCCCAGATGTCGTCCAGGTCCTGACGGGAACGAGTTGTATAAATGAGGTTATTTTCCATTGGCTTTTGCGCGGAAATGCGCCCTCATTTCTTCCGGAGTGTAAAGCTTTTCCGTCTCACCAGAGCACCGTCCTTTTGCAATTTCATTCATAAGTCGGATGGTAGCCTGCGTTTTCTCATAATCTTCCATGTCCAGAATGGCATACTTTCCACGGCCGTTTTTGGTAAGAAAAACCGGCGATCCTGCTTCCACATCGCGAAGGACTTCGTTGTAATTCCGCAGGTCAGAAATAGGTTTGATGTTCGGCATAAGATCAACTCCCTTCATCTGTAGTATAACAAATGCTGCTGTGAAATTCAACGTAAAATTTGCAGCTGATAAAAGTGAGATCCTACAAAAAAACCGCCGTCCTGGCGGGCAGCGGTCTTCTGATAAAATAAGCTTACGCTTCCACCGTCTTCCAGTGCTCCGGTGCGGCAAAATCGCTCGTCTCGCCGTCATCGGTGTACATCCGGCAGCGGGCGCTGCCATTTTCGTCCGGGCAGGCCCACAGGGTCAGGCTGGTCTCGTCCAGCTGGGCGGTGCAGCTGGCGGGTCTTGCCACCGGCACCGCATGGCCCGGGCGGATGAACAGCAGCACTTCGTCCAGTGCGCAGCGGACGTAGTGGTGCCCGGCGGGCAGAAGCTCGGTGTCGTAGTCGTCCACACTGCGGATGCGGTAGAGCTTCATTGCTTCCGGCAGGTAGACGTGCCGTCCGCTGGCGTTCTGGGTGTAGACAGGCGCTACCATCACACCCTCGCCCAGCAGCAGCTGGTCCTGCACCTCGCGGGCATCCGGGTCAGCGGGAAAATCAAAGCCCAAGGGCCGGAAGTAACTGGTATTTTCCAATGCCGCCTTCATGAAGGTACTATAAAGGTAGGGCAGCAGGGCATACCGCAGCCGGAGCATCTTCCGCAGGGCAGGCAGCATATCCGCAAAGCGGTAGTATTCCTGCATCCGGGAGCCGTCGGTGGCGTGGTTGCGCATCAGCGGCGTGAACAGGCCGAACTCCAGCCAGCGCAGAGCCAGATCAGGCGTAGTATCGTAGGAAAAACCGCACAGGTCGGCACCGGTATAAAGAAAGCCGCACAGCTGCACGTTGGGCATCATCTGGATATTGGCCAGAAGCTGTGCCCATGTGGAAGCGTTGTCACCCAGCCAGATGCCGCCGTAGCGGTGGCTGCCGATGAAGCTGGAACGGCTGTAGAGCAGCGTGCGTCTGCCGGGCCGCAGGCGGGCAAAGGCTTCGCCTGCCGCACGGGTCATATTGCCGCCGTAGAGGTTGTGCACCCTGTCATGGCGCACCCGCTGGCCGTCCACATCGTGGTAGAAGCTGGCGTAGTCCTCCGGGGCGTTCATCAGGCCCAGCGCGCCGCCCACCACCTTGCCAAAGAACTCATCCTGCACGATGTTGTCCTTCCGGCTCAGTTCGTCCATGCTCTCAAAGAAAGCCTTGAGCCGCTCGGGTGAGTAAAACAGCGCAGGCTCGTTCATATCGTTCCAGAAGCCCTCGATGCCGCAGTCGGTCAGTGCCTTGTACTGCCGGCCGAACCACTCCCGCACCTCCGGGCGCAGGAAGTCCGCAAAATAAGCCTTGCCGGGCCACACCGCCGCCACAAAGGGGGTGCCGTCGGCTTTGGTGCAGAAATAACCGTTTGCAAGGCCCTCGGCACAGACGGGGTTTTCCGGGTCGATGCGCACACCCGCATCGATGATGGGCACCAGCCGGATGCCCTGTGCTTTCAGTTCGGCGCTCAGGGCGGCAAGGTCCGGGAAGCGCTGCTTGTTTACGGTAAAATCCGCGTAGTCCTGCATGTAATCGATGTCCATGCAGATCATATCCAGCGGCAGATCGTTCTCTTTGTACTGGCGGGCCACCTCCCGCACGTCCTCAGCGGTCTTGTAGCCAAAGCGGCTCTGCGCCAGACCAAAGGCCCACTTGGGCGGGATATAGCTGCGGCCGATGAGCTGCCGGAACTGGCGGCTGATAGCGTTCAGGTCGTCGCCGGTAATGATGTAAAGCTCATAGTCCGGCTCTTCGGTGGCAAAGTGCAGGGCATCGTATTCGGTGTAGCCGATATCGTAACGCACTTTGCCCGGGAAATCGATGAACACACCAAAGCATTCACGGCCCGCACCGCCGTCAATGAGCAGAAAATTGTGCGCACCATAGTAGGAAAGCTTATCCTCGCTGTGGCGGGCTTCATCGGTGTTGTTGGTCACGTAGTGCCAGCCGCGCTTGTTGATGCCGCGGGGCATTTCGCCCAGACCGTACACGATGGCATCCGGAGCCATCCGGTAGGCCCAGCCGTCTTCTTCGGCTGTGAGGAAGGGCACCGGCCCGGCGGAAACTGGGATCTCCTGCACCACACTGTCGGTGGGCAGGGGCAGGCCAAAACGGAAACGCTGGATCATAGGGAACCTCCTTGTAGCATCCTTGCCCTCTCCGTCACGCCTTTCGGCGTGCCACCTCTCTCAAAGTGAGAGGTTTTGCCAAAGGCCCCATCTCCGAGGGGGCTGTCGAGCGAAAGCGAGACTGGGGGAGTGGACTTCTCATTTTCTTTATCTTACCCCGGGCCGCGCTGCAAAACAAGAGACAAAACCGGCACTTTTTTGCCACAAAACCGGCAGAACGCAGCCAAAGCATAAAAATATCGGCGGCAGGCGGCGGATGCAATTGCAAATTCCGGCCCATACTGTTATACTGGAACCGCTACTTTGAATCGGAAAATGGAGGAAACCCATGTATCGCAATGGAATCAAGCGCCTGCTGGCGGTGGTGCTGTCGCTGTGCGGCATGATCTGCCTGTCCTGGCTTTTTCTCATTCTGGCCGTCGCCATCAAGCTGGACTCGCCCGGCCCGGTGTTCTTCAAACAGAAGCGTGTGGGCATTGGCAAAAAGCACTTTTACATTTTAAAGTTCCGCACCATGCGCATCGACACGCCCCACGATATGCCCACCCATCTGCTGCACGACCCGGACCAGTATATCACCCGCATGGGTCATTTCCTGCGCAAGACCAGTCTGGACGAGCTGCCCCAGCTGTGGAATATCTTTGTAGGTGATATGGCGGTCATCGGCCCGCGGCCTGCTTTGTGGAACCAGTATGATCTGCTGGCAGAGCGCGACAAG
>OGDU01002954.1_pt1 | contig 9943 bp, 9 predicted proteins | sample 1570371 | NCBI WGS metagenome assembly OGDU01 (sample SAMEA2581977, study PRJEB24529) | metagenome | biome: Human gut stool | place: China | collected 2011
ATCAGCAGCGCGTCGTTCACGTCGCCGCCCGTCGAGCGGATGTTGACCACCACCTGCGGGGCGTCGAGCGCTGCGATGCGCGCCACCGCGTCGCGGAACTTTTCGTAGGTGGCCACGCGGTCGTCGGGCGATGCGAACTGCCACTGTTCGGGTACGCCGATCGTCCCCTCGATATCGATGTAGCAGACGTCGGCCGAATTTCTGATTTGAATGTCGGATTTCATGGTTACTGGTTTTCTTTGTTTCGGTAGATGATGCCCCGCACCTTCTCGTAGGAGCAGCAGTAGTCGTAGGCCGTTTCGCCCATCGCATAACATTTCTTTTCGCCGCGCGCCGTCCGCCGGGCCACGTCGCGGCGGATGGCTGCCTCCTCCGCGCGCCGCAGGTCGAGCAGCCCCTCGCGCAGCAGGTAGGCGAGTGCCTGCGTCGTACTCAGTCCGCGCAGTTCGCGGCGCAGTTCTTCCAGAAGTCGTTCTTCGTGCCGCATGGTCAGTCGTCGCAGAGTCGGTCGAACGTACAGTGCGCCACGCCTTCGCGCGGATCGTAGGCCTCGACGGCGCGCAGCGTGAAGAGCGAACTTCCGCCTGCGAACCGGAACCGGAATCGGGAGCGGATCGTGGGATGCGCTTCGCCTGCGAACCGGAAGAGCGCCGCGTACTCGTCGGGGGCGATCCGCAGCCGGAGCGTCACCTGCTGACGGTCCTCTTCGGCCGCGATGCGTGCGTCGTAGAAGCGGTGGAGCCCCTCCTGCGCATCGCGGTCCTCGAAACAGAGGGTGAACCCCTCCGTCTCGGCGTCGCCCGTGAAGTGGAAGGCCGCCAGCGGATAGCGTTCGTCGCCGAGCGGATAGCCCCACCGTTCGCCTGCGGGCAGGCCGTGCAGCCCCATCCAGCGCACGATGCGCGGCGTGACGGCGGTTGCGTCGTCGGTTGTCGCGTCGTCGCGGTCGCCCACGCAGAGGATCAGCGCCGACGGTGCGTTCGCGTATCTGCCCGCTTCGCAGAGCGTCGGGGCGAACAGCTCGTTGAGCGACACCTCCTCGCCCTGCTTGGCCGCTTTGGAGGCCGTGGCGTGGCTCCAACGTCCGAAGCGCGTGTCGTTGGCGGCGTCGAACCGTGCCACGGCGCCGTCCGCGTCGCGGTACCCCCACGTCCGCCGGTCGTGGACGTCGAGCGCACGGTCGGCGCCGGCGATCGGCGTGTCGCCCAGGATGCGGTCGCTCCACTCCCAGACGGTCGTCGCGTCGTAGAATTCGCACGCCGGCTCGATGTAGACCCGTTTGAGCTGTTCGTCGGTGTGGAACCGCAGGTCGAAGAGATGCGCCAGCGCCCGCAGCAGTTCCGCCTGCCGGATCTCGTGCCGCGCCACGTCGTCGAAGGCGAGCGCCGCGCCGTATCCGGGTGCCGACGAGAAGCAGGGGCGCAGCCGGCACCGGCGGCTGATCGTGAAGTTCATCCCCTCCTCGGCGCCGTAGAAACTGATCTGCCGGAAGTATTTCGGCGCGGTAGGCGTCACGCTTTCGGGCGAGGTGCGCACGGTGATCTGCACCTCGGTCCGGCCCGTTTCGCCGATATACCCGTCGTAGAGCGCCCAGTCCTCCGTGTAGGGGACGTAGACGCCGGAGACATTGCGGTAGAGACGTGCGTTGACGAGTGTCGTCCCTTGCGGCGTGGTGAAGAGCGTCGAACGGGTCGTGAAGTCCGTCAGCGTCGTCTCCGCGCCGTCCGTCGTGCAGCGCAGCGTCCATCGGTTGCCCTCCGTGTGGTCGAAGACGACGATCCGGTACTGGAAGGAGGGGCGCAGCGCCTCCCGCCGGTCTTCGAAGCGGTTCGCCAGCTCGAACCGCACGTCCGCGTCTTCGCCCAGCCACACCGAGTCGAAGCCCGTCAGGCGCGTCCGCGAACGGATGCGGTAGTCGGTCGTGTAGCGGAGTTCGTATTCGAACCCCACGCTCACCTCCGTCAGCGGCCGGAAGCAGAGTTCGCCCTCCTCGATGCGCAGGCAGCCTCCGGCGCTGTATGCGTCGGTGAGCGTGGCCCCCGTCTCGTCGACCTCCTGCGGCGAGAAGGCGTCGACGAGGTTGCCCACGGTGTTGTGCGTCACGAAGGGGTTGGCCTCCACCCGTCCCAGCGCATTGGCCGTCGTCGTGCGGTCGGCCTTGCGCCGTGCCAGAAACCCCATCTTCTGCTGCCGGACGCGGGTGTCGTGCGAGGCGTAGGCGCCGCTCATGTAGAGCGAGCGGAACCACGGGTTCTCCATGAAGGCGCTTTCGACGGTGTACCCCGCTTTGGCGAAGAGTGCCTGCACCAATGCGCGGATCGACAGGAAGGGGTGGTAGTCGTCGGTCGAGAGCAGCCGCTCGGGCGGTCGGAGCCCCGCGTCGCCGTTCTCGATTTCGTAGCGGTCGCGGTATACCGGCAGGAATTTTACGGGCGAGTCGTCGCTCCACCCCGCGGCGATCTCGGTCGGCAGCAGCCGTCCTTCGTAGGCTACCTCCAACTCCCTGAACCACTCCTTCGCCGCCTGCTCGGCCCATGCGTGCGCCCCGCCCCGCAGCTCCACACGGTAGCGGTGCTCCGTGCCGTGCCAGCGCGTCTCCACCAACCGTACGCTGCCGCTTGCGAGCGGCGTGCCGCCGGCCAGCAGCTCGCCTCGGTGCAGCGCGGCGTTGAACCGGCCGGCGCCGTAGAGGTGGCATTCCGCGCCGAACAACGCCTCGGCAGCGGCCGTCGGGAGGAGCTCGAAGGTCAGCGCCTCTCCGCTGCGCCCCGCTTCGGGATCGGTCAGCGTCCGGCCGCTCCATGCCAGCGTCAGTGGTTGTTCCGCCGCCAGGTCGCAGACGACGGAATCGATTCGCAGCCGGATCATAGCCGCCCTCCTCTCTGCCGGGGGCGAATTTCCAGCGACAGCCGTTGCAGCGTGCCGGGCCGTTCGATGCGAAGCGAATCGCTCACTACGTCGACCTCCGTCCACCCCGCCTCGGTGACCGCCCACACCGCCCACACCGCCGGCGCAGCGGCCAGCCGGGCCAGCGCATCCAGTACGGCGGCGGGCTCGTAGGCCGATCCGATCCGCAGCCGCTCCTCGCCGACGGCCTCCGTCTGGGTGTATCCGCTCTCTTCGAGCAGCAGGCGGCGCCTTTCGATCTCGTAACGCCGCTCTTCGGTCAGCGGAAAGGTATAGCGGTCGATGCCGCCCGCCTCGTTGAGCCACGCCAGCCGCCGGCTCCCTGCGGGCGTTTCGGCCACCTCGTAGCGGAAATGCGACTCTACGCCGTCGGCCGTCAGGTGCAGGTCGAACGCCTCCGCGTCGGGGAACTCCGCCGCCGCGAGCCGGAAGAGGGCGACGCCCTCGGCTGCGACGCCGTACGTGCGCTGCGTCGGGATGCCGTTGCAGGTCGCCGTGAGGAGGGCCGAGCATTGCGTGCGGCAGTGTACCGATACCTCGTCCGTCTCTTCGGCGCCGATGAGCCGTACCTCCGGCAGCGAAGTGAGCGGTTCGCCGGAGCGGGTTTCCCGCGTCGCGGGGAGGAAGATGCGGTCGGGCGCCTTGTCGCTGCCGATGGCGAGGGAGAGCGCCATCGTGCGTGTCGTCGGTGCGTAGAGGCCGGTCGCTCCCGTCTCGAACGGGACGGTGGCGGCCATGCGCCGCAGGAAGGCCGATACGTCGATCTCCGGCATCCAGAGGTCGCGCAGCACCAGTTCGGCGACGCTCTCTGCGGTGCGCGTGTCGGTCAGACGGGCGGTCAGCGTCGCGGCGGCCGCGTCGTTGATGAAGGTGTAGCGTTGCGGTACGAACCCCGGTGCATAGTTCTGGGGAATCTTGTAAAAACTCATGATCGATGGATGATTTACGAATTTGCGCTGATTGCGGTTCGGGCAGGTGCATACGCCTGTTCCGGCAGGAATTGTCCGTGCGGCGGGCTGCGGCAGGCGGTTTCGCATCGTGCCGGACGGGTTTCCGGCGGAGGAGCCGGACAGGGCGGGCGGTCAGAACCAGACGACCGCTTCGGCCGTGGCACTCTGCGAGATCTCTCCGTGATTGGTGAAGGCGCAGGTGCGGGGGCGGATCGAGAGCCGTTCGACGCAGATGACTTTCGGGTCTTCGGTCAGCTCCGTGAAGATTCCGAGCAACGTCTGCTCCATTTCGTCGAGCCGCCGTGCGCGTTCGGCGTGCGTGAGCCGCATGCCGGGTTGCAGCAGATGCAGTTGGATTTCGTAGGTGCGTTTCCCGTGACGGCGGCCTTCGACCTCTTTGAGGCGGGGCGGGGTAAGCCAGGCGGCGGGATAGCGGTCGATTTCGGAGGGCATGTACTCGTCCGGAGCCGAGAAGAAGGCGTAGTCGTGCGCGGAGGCGAGGTCGCGCAGCAATTGCGCGAGATGGACGCGGGTCATTGTTGAAAAGGTTTTTGACGGATTGTTGATAACCGTTCGCAATTTCACGAAACGGATACTCCTGTTGCGTATGGAGCCGAGACGGAATGTTGATAACGGGGAATTGCCGGCTGCGATCGTGTTGATAACTCCGGCCTGCGGTCGATCGACAGGGCAAATATACGATGTCGAAACCCCCTTTGTCAAGCCTTTTCACGGGATTTAGAAAAAAATTTATGCAATATATTTTAAATCAACATGTTGCATTCGAAGAAGGGCCGGAGTCCCGCCCGCTCCGAAAATAAACTCCCGTGCCGGAGGTCGTTTCCCGAATTTTTCGTACCTTTGACTTCGCCTTGGATACTCCGCCTCGGCAATTGCAAATAAATTTGCATTGCGCTCGGCTTATTCGTATCTTTGCAGCGGATCCGGCGGAGCGGCAGGAGAACGGCAACGTTCCCGCTCCGAGCCGGACAGGAAGTCTGACGAAAGGTAAACACGTATGGATGATGGCTCTTATCCCCCGAATAGCGGCCGTATCGTATCTCAATACGATACCTTTCATTTACGGTATCCGGCACGCAGGTAACCTGCGCGCGGAACTCTTGTTGACGCCCCCCGCCCTTTGTGCAAGCAATTTCATCGACGGCAATGCCGACATCGCATTGCTGCCGTCGGCCGTCGTTCCTCGGTTGAAGGATGCCGAGCTGGTCACCGATTTCTGCATCGGCGCCGAGGGGGAGGTGCGCACGGTGGTGGTGGTCTCCAACACCCCGATCGAGGAGGTGCGCCGCATCTGGCTCGACGCCCATTCGCGCACGTCGGTGCAGCTGACCGGTTATCTGGCGGCCCGCCGGTGGAAGATCGCGCCCCAGTGGCTCGACATGAGCGACTATGCGGTGCTGGACACGCCGCAGGAGGGCGATGCCTTCCTGCTCATCGGCGACAAGGTGTTCGACCACGAGGACGAATTCATCTACTCCTACGATCTGGCCGCCGAGTGGCGCGAGGCGACGGGCCTTCCCTTCGCCTTCGCGGTGTGGGTCGCCCGCAAGGGGACGCCCTACGAGGTGACCGATGCGTTGGAGGAGGCGCTCACCTTCGGTGTGGAGCGTATCTACGAGGCCGTCCAGCAGAGCGACTACCGCGACCGTCCCTATGCCTACGACTACCTGACGCGCAACATCGATTTTTTGTTCGATAACGAGAAACGCAAGGCTCTTCAAAAGTTCTGGACCTCCGGCGTCAAGGTGACGCCTTTGGTCGAACCCGGCTGAAGAGGGTAATCGCCGCGCCGGCGGGCGCAGCACCTTTCGGAGTTCACGATACGTCCAACCGATCCGGCCGCCGCGAGGGTTCGCCGGATACAAACCGGGTGCTTATGATTACCATTTACCTCAAACAATACAACAAGATCATCCGCAATGCCGATCCCAAGCTCTTCGACGAACTGGGGTACGACGACATCCTGTGGATCGATCTGCTGAACCCCACGATCAAGGAGCAGAAGGCCGTCGAAGGCTTCATGGAGATCAGCCTCCAAACCAAGCAGCAGGTCGAGGAGATCGAGTCGACCTCGAAGTATTCCGAGACGGAGAACGCCATCATCTCCAACTCCAACTTCTTCGTGCCGACGGGCGATTCGTTCGTCGTGCAGCCCGTGTCGTTCATCATTTCGAACGAAGGCGTGCTGGTGTCGGTGCGCACGGCCGAATTCCGCACGTTCCGCGAGGCCGAGAAGCGGTTGCAGATGAGCTACCGCAGCTTCTCGACGGGCTACCACCTCTTCATCTCGCTGTTGGAGGTGCGCATCGACTACGACGCCGACCTGGTGGAGATGATCGCCAAACAGGTCGCAGCCCTGTCGAAGGACATCAATTCGGAGGACTCGATCGACAAGAAGGTGATCCACCGCATCAACGCCCTGTTGGAGAGCACGATGTTGCTGCGCGAGAATATCTTCGACCGTCAGCGCGTCCTGTCGGGCATCCTGCGCTCGGAGCGTTTCCCCAACGACATCTACCCTCGCCTGCAACTGATGATCAAGGACGTCAACTCGCTCATCAACCACGCCGATTTCAGCTTCCAGCGTCTGGACTATATCCAGGACGCCGCGCTGGGGCTCATCAACATCGAGCAGAACGAGATCGTCAAGATCTTTTCGGTGGCGGCCGTGATCTTCATGCCCGCGACGCTCGTGGCGAGTATCTACGGCATGAATTTCCATGCCATGCCCGAACTGGACTGGGTATACACCTTTCCCGACGGGACGACCGTGCCGCTGGGCTACCTCTTCGCCATCGGACTCATGATACTCTTTTCGGCGGGTACGATCTGGTTTTTCCGGTACAAAAAATGGTTGTGATCCGTCGAGGGCCGCACGGTGCGGCCGGCAGCGTTAATTCTCCAATCGCATGGCCTTTTTCAAAAACCTCTGGACGTTCCTTACGGAGACGATTTTTCTGAAAGACGAACGCAACTACCGCAACGGACTGATCCGTTGGGGCGTGCGGCAGTACAAGCTGCTCTTTTATACGGCGCGCGGGCTCGACGAACACGACACGCTGGTGCGCAGTGCGGCGCTGACCTTCTACACGCTCATGTCGATCGTTCCGATCGCGGCGCTCGTCTTCGCCGTGGTCAAGGGGTTCGGGCTGGCCGACGGATTGATGCAGAACCTCTATTCGCTCTTTCCGCACAACCGCGAGGTGGTCGACTACCTCATCACCTTCGCCGACAAGGCGCTCGCCGCCGCGCAGGGAGGCGTCGTCGCCTTCGTCGGGATCGTCATGCTCTTCTGGGCCGTCGTGCGGGTCTTCGGCTCGGTCGAGGAGGCCTTCAACAATATCTGGGAGGTGAAGGTCTCGCGCAGCTTCACGCGGCAGTTCACCGACTACATCGCCGTGGTGGTCATTACGCCGATTCTGTGGGTCGTCGGCAGCACGGCGGGGCGCTATGCCGGTCATCTGCTGGGGATCGACTCCTTCGGTGCGCTCTACACGCTGCTGTCGGGCGCCGTCTCGCTGCTGGTCATCTGGGCGATGTTCTCGTTCATCTATGTCGTGGTGCCCAATACGCGCGTGAGGTTGGGCAGCGCCGTCATGGCGGGCATCGTCGCCGGCACGCTCTTCCTCGCCTTCCAGTGGGGGTACGTCTGGCTGCAACGCTACATGACCTCCTACAATGCCATCTACGGCAGCTTCGCCGCCCTGCCGCTGTTCCTTATCTGGGTGCAGTGGTCGTGGCAGATTCTGCTCTTCGGCGGCGAGCTGGCCTTCGCCTATCAGAACATCTCGCGTTTTGCCGAGGAGCGCGAATCGCTGCGCATCAGCTACGACCACCGCCGTCAGGTGACGCTGGCCGTCATGCTGCACGTGGCGCGCATCTTCCGCGACGGCCACGGTCCCGTTTCGGCCGTCGAGATCCATACTGCGCTGCGGCTGCCGACGCGCATCGTCAACGACGTGCTCTTTTCGCTGGTCACGGCGCGGCTGCTGGTGGCCGTGCGCAGCGAGTCCGACGACCGCGAAACCCTCTTCTCTCCGGCGGTAGACATCCATGCGCTGACGCTCTACGACGTGTTGGAACAGGTCGAGAGCCACGGGGATTCGGCGCTCGACTTCCGCGATTCACCCGAAATGAAGGTCGTCGGCGAGTTGCTCGCCGATATTCGCGCCGCCGCACGGCGGTCGCAGGCCAATGTACTCCTAATCGATATCTGATCCATGATCCGTTCCGTCGTCATCATCGGCAGCGGCAACCTCGCCGAAGCGCTCGCCCGCGCCGTCGCAGCTTCGCCGCTCGGCCTGCGGCAGGTTTTCGGCCGCAACCGCGACCGCGTGGCCGCCGTCGCGGCATTGTCCGGCACCGTGGGGGAGAGCGATCCCTCACGCCTGGCCCGTGCCGACATCTATCTGATCGCCGTGAGCGATGCGGCCGTCGCGGAGGTAGCCTCATCGCTGCCGATCGATGCCGCGGCCGTCGTGGCGCATACGGCCGGCAGCGTGCCGGTCGATGCGCTGGCCCGCTTTCCGCGGCGGGCTGTCTTCTATCCGTTCCAGACCTTCACGAAGGGGCGCGAGGTCGACTTCTCGGAGATTCCGATCCTCGTCGAGACCGCCTCGCCCGACCTGCGCGGCGAGGTGGAGACCTTCGCCCGCTGCCTGAGCCGCACGGTGCTCTATGCCGACTCGGCCCTGCGCGGGCAGGTGCATCTGGCGGGGGTCTTCGCCTGCAATTTCGCCAACCACATGTTCGCCGTCGGGCAGCAGTTATTGCAGGAGTACGGCCTGCCCGCCGACCTGATCAAGCCGCTGATCCGGGAAACGGTCGCCAAGGCGCTCGACAGCCCGTCGGCTGCGGCCGTACAGACCGGCCCTGCGCGCCGCAACGACTACCGTACCCGGCACAAGCACATCGAAATGCTCGAAGGGCATCCGCAGTTACAGGAATTGTATCAAAAAATCAGCACAGAGATATGGGAAACTTCAAAGAAGATATAGCGCGCGTCCGGGTTTTCGTATTCGATGTGGACGGGGTGCTGACCGACGGCGGGATTTCCGTCACTCCGGAAGGGGATTTCATCCGCAAGTACAATTCGAAAGACGGTTATGCGCTGTCGCTGGCATTGAAAAAGGGCTATCACATAGCGATCATTACCGGCGGCAAGGGGAACAGCCTGAAGGTGCGTTTCGACATGCTCGGCGTCGATCACGTTTATATGGATTGCCACGAAAAGCTGAAGGCTCTGAAAGAACTTTGCGACGAATTGGACGTCTCCGCCGACGAGATTCTTTACATGGGGGACGACGTGCCCGATCTGGAGCCGATGCGGCATGTCGGTATGCCGGTTTGTCCGGCCGACGCCGTGGCGGAGATCGTCAATGCATCGCGTTACGTGTCGCAGTTCGGCGGCGGGCAGGGATGCGTGCGGGATGTGGTCGAGCAGGTGATGCGGGCCCGCGGCGATTGGTACAAGGAGGGCGACGCGCCGATCCGGGTCGCTTCGCGTTAAGGCGGGTTCGATTTTAGAAATTTTAATTCCGAAAAAATGAAATATTTTGTATTGATGTTTTTGTCGTGCTGCATGTCGTGCCTGACGGTAAACGCCCAGTGGTCGCTGAAAGACGTTTTGAACAAGGAAACGGTCGGAAATCTGGCGGGTTCGCTGATTTCGTCGAAAGTCACGGCGGCCGATCTGGCCGGGACATGGGCGTATTCGAAACCCGCCTGCGAGCTGGAGAGCGACGATGCGGCGAAAAAAGTGGGCGGAAGTCTCGTCTCTTCGCAAATCGAAGCGAAACTCGCGGAGTTGTATGCAAAAGCGGGCATCTCGGCCGACCGGTTTTCGGTGACGTTCAATACCGACAGCAGTTTTGTCTGCCAACTGAAGAACCGCAGTATCGGGGGAACCTTTTCTGTGGACGGCGAGACCGGGCAGATCAGTCTGAAATACGGAGCCGTGGAAGGGCTTGCCGGCGCCGGTTCTTTGAACCTTTACGTCCGCAAGACGGGCGACCGTATTCGGCTGCTTTTCAAGGCTGACAAGTTGCTGGAAATCGTTTCTGCGG
>OGDU01002955.1_pt1 | contig 9943 bp, 11 predicted proteins | sample 1570371 | NCBI WGS metagenome assembly OGDU01 (sample SAMEA2581977, study PRJEB24529) | metagenome | biome: Human gut stool | place: China | collected 2011
ACGAGCTGAAGGGCGTCATGCAGGAGTGGATCGCCGCGCGCGGTTCGTCGGCCAAGTCGGCCGAGGTTTCGGCCCGCCTGATCCCGATGATGGAGGCCTGCGGCTGCGACTACTGCAAGGGCATTCTCGAAATGAAGGACTGGCTGGTGAAGAAGTCGCAGTGGATCATCGGCGGCGACGGCTGGGGTTACGACATCGGCTTCGGCGGCGTGGACCACGTGCTGGCTTCGGGTCTGGATGTGAATATTCTGGTCGTGGATACCGAGGTTTACTCGAATACCGGCGGTCAGTCGTCGAAATCGACGCCCGTGGGCGCCGTCGCCAAGTTCGCGTCGGCCGGTAAGCGTATCCGCAAGAAGGATCTCGGCGCTATTGCCATGACCTACGGTTACGTATACGTGGCGCAGGTTTCGATCGGCGCGTCGCAGATGCAGCTCTTCAACGTGCTGAAGGAGGCCGAGGCTTATCCCGGACCGTCGCTCGTGATCGCTTACGCGCCGTGTATCAACCACGGCATCAAGGGCGGCATGACGCGCACGCAGACCGTGGGCAAGGAGGCCGTAGCCTGCGGCTACTGGCACCTGTGGCACTATAATCCGCAGCTCGAAGAGCAGGGCAAGAATCCTTTCGTGATGGACTCGAAGGAACCCGACTGGTCGAAGTTCCGCGACTTCCTGATGAAGGAGGTGCGTTACACTTCGCTCAAGAAGTCGTTCCCGGCCGAGGCCGAGGAGCTGTTCGCTGCCGCTGAGGAGAACGCCAAGTGGCGTTACAACAGCTACCAGCGTCTTGCCAAGATGGAGTACTGATCTGTATGACAGCTATGTGAAAGGCCGCGGCATTGTGCCGCGGCTTTTTTTTTGTTGGCGGGCCGTATCGCGTCCGGCGTCGTATCGCTTGCATGGATAGGATAAAGCATAAAAAGAAATGATTGTAATTGCTTTTTATTGCTTATTTAATATCTATTCTTTATATTTGTTTCGAAATCACCTTAAAACTAATTCGAAATGAAAAAACTATCCGTATGTCTGCTGACGGCCGTGCTCAGCTGTTGGTGCGCGACGGCGTTCGGCTGGGGGAAAATCGGCCACGATGCGATCGCCTACATCGCCGAATGCAACCTGACGCCCAAAGCCAAGAAAAACATCGAAAAGTATCTCGGCGGCCGTTCGATCGTCTATTATGCGTCGTGGATGGATCAGGTCCGCCACACGCCGGCCTACAGGCACACCAACACGTGGCACACCAACAAGGTCGATGCCGGGGGGGAAACTACGTGCCCGATCCCGAAGGCGACGCGATGACTTTTCTGGACGACTGCATTGCGAAAGTGGAGGATTACCGCAATCAAAACGATTCGACGGTGACGGTCTTGATCCGCTTTATCGTACATCTCGTCGGCGACATGCACTGTCCGGGGCACGTGAAATATCCGTGGTACAAGAGTTTCAAATTCACGCTCAGCGGCAAGGAGTACGGCCTGCATAATTATTGGGACGAGTGGGCGCTTACGCTGAGCAACAAGTGGCATTATCTGGAATACGGGCACCAGCTCGACCGCTGTTCGAAGCGGGAAAAACGCGATATCGCCGAAGGCACGCCCCGCGACTGGCTGGCCGACAGCGCCCGCGAGTGCCGCGTGATCTACGACTGGACCAAGGCCGGTCAGACGCTTTCGTACGAGGAGTCGCGCGACTTCATCATTTTCTCGTACGAGTTCGCCGAGGCGCAGGTGCTGAAAGCCGGATACAGGTTGGCGGCGCTGCTGAACCGCTTGTTCGGATAAGGCGGTTGCGGCCGCACGTTGCGCCGCCGGGAATGCCGCCCGCTTTTCGGTGCGATTTCCGGGGCGGCGGTGCGTCCGAGTTGTGGTTCGTACGGATGGCGGTTCGGAATCCGTCCGGCGACCTGAAATCTGTCCGGGATGACGACCTGAAATTCCTCCGGGAAGCGGTCCGGGATTTGTCCGGACGGTGGGGCGGAATCCCCTCCGAATGGCAGTCTGAAACTCCTTCGGGAAGGCGCCCGAAATAGGTTCGGACGACAGTCCGGAATCTGTCCGAGCGGATGGTTCGAAAACCGTTCGGTCGGCGGGCTGTCAGGAGGTTCGTTCGAAAACCGTTCGGGGAGTCGTTCGAAATCCGTCCGGGCGGCGAAACGGCTTCGGCCGCGGCATCAGTGCCGCGGCCTTTTTTGTGTTCCGGCGATTCGGTTCGTGATGAAAAATTTGCTGTCCGTTTGAAAAATCCCCCCCCCGAATGAATTTATTTGTTCATAATCGGCCCCGGAGATAACTTTGCCGCACATTTGAATTAACACTATCTAATCTCGCTTATGAAAAATCTCTTGCACAAAATTGCGTCCGTGTTTGTCGTGTGCGCTGCTTTGGCCGCCTTTACGGCTTGTAACGATGACGACGGAAAGGGGAAGAAACCGCAGGTATCGTCCGAATTGGTGGGCAGCTATATGCCGCACTATTTTAAAGAAGTGCCCGACGAGGGGGGCGGTGAGCCTTCGAGGTTTTATCTGGAAGTAGCCGCTGCATGGACGGATCCGGATAATATTCCCGGTATCGATCTCTCTGCGAGCATGGATATGCCTGCCGGTTCGTTCATAATGCCGTTCAATACCATCTTGGATTTGGTGTCGGCCATCGGTTCGCAATTCGTGTCGAGCGGTCTGGTTCAGCTCGATCTGCATAGCGACGGCTTGTTTGCAGCCAAGTACCATGAAGTGGTGGTCGAGGAGGGGGCCGACATCATGACGACGATCTTCTCGCCGACGTTCGCCGAGGCCGTATCGGTATTTCCGAGTGCCGAGACCGCCGCTGTCCTGCCCGAAGGCGCGCTGAGTTTCTATACGGAGTCGAACCTGTTCTTCGCTGCCGTCAGCAAGGATTTCATCCGGGCGATCGAGAAGCAGGAGGGGATGGAGATTCTTTCCGAGATCGACAAGATGCTCGGCGCTTATAAGGGGCTGAGTGTTGTTTCGACCGACAGCCATTACGCCATTCCGTTCAAGTACACCTTTGAGGGCGGTGTGTTCCGCCTGTATGTGGACCGCGCCATGATGCTGCCCTATGTCAAGCTGCTCAAGGACGTGCTCGGCGGGCTGGGACTCGATCCGTCGCAGATGATGGGACTCGATCCCGCTGTCATTCTCGACGATCTGTTCAACGCAACGACGGAACTGCAGATCGCGGTTTATCTGAAAAAAATGTAATTCCTGAAAAATGTAATTCGGGGCTTTGCCCGATTTGCGGCCATCCGGAGCGATTTGTTCCGGATGGCTTTTTTTGCGGGGGCTGCCCAAAAACTGCCTATGTGAGAACCTGCCTGTGTTTTTTGTCGCCGGGGTTGCGTATCCGCCCGGGAGTTGGTAACTTTGGGGCGCGTAAGAGTCGACGCCGTCAGGTTTTGTGCGGTTTTTGCACGCGGCGTTCTGTTATTAACTTGTATGTATTTATGATGAAAAAGTATTTTGCAGCCGCAGCGCTGCTCGTTACGATGGCTGCGTGCGGAAGCGCCGCGCAGGACAAGACGCTCGAAGGTACGACTTGGAAACTCGCCAAAATGGAGTCGATTCCGGCGACGGCGATCAATCAGGAGACGGATTTCTTCACGCTGGAGTTCAATGCCGCCGACACGATGGTCGCCGGACGCACCAACTTTCTTCGGCCGCTATGAGCTGAAGGGCAAGAAACTCGAATTCGAGAATATGGGCATGACCCGGATGGCCTGCCCCGACATGCAGTACGAAGATGCGTTCGTCAAGATGCTCGACGACGTGGACCGTTTCGAAATCAAGGGTTCGGAGCTGACCTTCTTCGACGACGACAAGTCGCTGGCCGTATTCAAGGCCGTTGAAAAAGAGCCTGCGAAGAAGTAGTTTCGCCGACGCGGAATATTTGCGGCAGTCTTTCTCTGAGGGGCTGCCGTTTTTTTGTTATGCGGCGGAGCTGCTCGGTCGGCCGGATGTGCGGAATATGTTGCGGACGGAGAAAGTAAAAAAGAACGGCGGCAGGAAAAAAGTGACGCAACTCTCTTTTGTATGAAGAATCCGATTATCGGAAAGCATCCTGCCGCCGCATATGATTCGATTGCATCGGCAGGAGTGCGGACAAATGGACTCATTTGTGCCAAAGAAGAAAGGGCTGCGCCGAATCCCGACTGCTCTGGGTTCTGGTAAACCTGCGACACCGAAAAACAACGCATACCCTTCCGGGTGAGGGTGTACAAGGTGTCTTCAAAAAATTTACCAGATTCAGAGCAGACAAATACAATCGTTTATATACTCGATATGTTAAGAACGCATGCAATACGGTGTACCGCATAACAAAGGTAATCAATTTTTCGCAATCTGCAACTACCTGTCTGTATTGGGGCCGGGCCGCGGAGTCGATTGCCGAAAAACGGCTTTGGGGCGTGTGGTCGCCGTATGATCTTTGGTGTGTGTGCCCTATGATCTTCGGACCGTGTGTCTTGCGCTTCCGGGGTTCACAAAACAAGCGGCCTCCCGTCGGGGAAGCCGCCTGTCTTGTGTTGCTTATGGAACGCCTACTCGCTCAGGGGAGTTACGCTCACGTACGATTTGCCTGCGCCTTTCTTGCAGAATTCGACGGTGCCGTCTACAAGGGCGAAGAGCGTGTGATCTTTACCGATACCCACGTTTTCACCGGGGTTGTGAACCGTGCCGCGCTGACGAACGATAATGTTGCCCGCCTTTGCGAACTGGCCACCGAACAGTTTGACGCCGAGTCGCTTGCTTTCCGACTCACGTCCGTTCTTCGAACTACCTACACCTTTCTTGTGTGCCATTTCTCTTCCGTTTTAAAGGGTTATGCAACAATTTCCTCTACAAGGACCTGTGTCAGATACTGACGGTGGCCGTTGCATTTCTGATATCCTGTGCGGCGCTTTTTCTTGAACACCAGAACCTTGTCGTCCTTGAGGTGTTTCAGGATCTTGCACTTCACCGAGGCGCCTTTTACTACAGGTGCACCTACTTTGACCTGACCGTCGTTGTCTGTGAGCAGGACTTTGTCGAAACTTACGGACGAATTTTCTTCGCCCTGAAGACGGTGGACATAAAGTTTCCGACCTTTTTCAGCTTTAAATTGCTGACCTGCAATCTCTACTATAACGTACATTTATTCGATGGTTATGTATTTGAACATAATTCGGAGTGCAAATATACGCATATTTATCTTATAAACAACATATCCGGCAAATTTTTTTGGCCCCGTGCGGCTCTGGCATGGTTTTGGGCCGGGGCAGGGCACCGGCACACGCCGGACGGGGTTTTATGAACAGGATACTGATTGTTTCGGACGATGTCTTTATGCGCGATATGGTGCGTCTGTCGCTGATCGACATGCGCACCGAGGTGCGTTGTGCGGCCGATGCCGACGAGATGGAAGGGCTTTGCCGCCGCGTATTGTTCGATCTGGTGATCGTGCTGCATGTGGCCCCTTTCTTGTGCGGCCGCGACGTCGTGCGCGGCGTGCGTCCCGCGGGACTGAGGCGGCCGCTGTTTTACGTGGTTTCGTGGCTTCAGTCCGAACAGGCCGTCCTGAGCCTGCTGGAGTGCGGCGTGGACCAGTATATGGCTTTCCCGCTGAGCCTGCAGCGGCTGCGGGGCAAGGTGTCCAACGATTTGAACCGGCTTTTATGACCGAAACGCTTTTCATGATATATTCCGCGGCGGCCGCCGCCGTGACGCTCTGGCTGCTCGGCGGGATGGCGGTCGGGCGGATGCGCCGCAGACGCAGGCGCGGCCGTGATGCCGTGCTGCAGCGCAAATACCTGCATATCGTCATGCTCGCCCTATTTTCGGGCGGCGAAGAGGCACCGCGCTTTCCGCTCCTGCGCCGTGCGGGCGCCCGCCGTCTGCTGATCGAAACCGTCGGCAGGCTGGTGGCGGCGACCTACGGGCTCGACCCGGCGCCGCTGCGCCGCATCGTCGTGCAATACGGGCTGGACGGATGGCTGCTGCGCCGGATACGCTTCGCGCAGGGGTACCGCCGTGCGCGCTACCTGATGCTGCTCTCCCGGCTGCCCGCCGGGGACGGAGTCGGCGCCGAAGCCGCCCGCTATACGCGCAGCCGCAACCGTTACGTGCGCTTCTACGCCCTGATGACGCAGCTGGCGGCCGAACCTGCGACCTCGCTGCGCCGGATGGCGGAGTACGACTATCCCTTTTCGGCCTGCGAAGTCTCGGAGATCATGGCCATGCTGCGCCGCGGTCTGCTGCCGATCGCCTACGAACCGCTCGTCGGCTCCCCGAACCGCAACCTGCGGATGGTGGGGCTGGGCATCGTGCGGCAGTTCGGCATCGAGGAGGCGGAGAGGCTTCTGCTGGCGATGGTGGCCCGCGAAAGGGTGCCGGAGCTGGGCCGCGAAGCGCTCTACACGCTCTGCTCGATGCGCTGTTCGCTCAGGCGGCGCGAGGTGGCGGGCCGCATCGCCTCGATGAGCCGCGCCGAACGCAAGGCGCTGATGCGCTACATGGCGCGGGAGGGCTATGCGCCTGCCGTGCTGCGGCGGTTGTTCGGCGACCGGGAGCGTCCCTACTACGAATCGCTTATACATTCCTATAAACGGAGTCTGGTATGCTGATCGTGCTGTTACTGCTGCTTGCCGCTGTCGCCGCTGCGGCCCTCGCGCTGCTCTGGCTGGTCGTGCGGGGACATAACAAACGGCTGCTGCTGGCAGGTTCGCACGCCGTGGCGAGCGACACGCCCGGCGGCATCGGGATATCGGTGTTGTGCAGCGGCGTCCATGCGCAGGAGCAGGTCGAAAACCTGCTTTCGGCCGAATATGCACACTATGAGGTGATCGTGGTGCTCGATTCCCTGCGTTATCCCGTCGAGTTTGCGGCCTTTACGGCCCGCTACCGCATGATCCGCGTCGAATACGCGCTGTCGGAGGAGCTGCCCGTGACGGGCGTGCGTGCGCTGGGGCGTTCGCGCAAACGCCGTTTCCGCAGGCTGGTGCTGGTGGACCGTGCGCAGGATACTCCCGCCGGCGATTTCGATGCGGCGGCCGAAGTGGCGGCCTACGATTACGTGCTGCCGGTGCGGGAGGGACAGTTTCTGCTGCCGGACGCTGTCGTGCGGCTGGTGGCTGAAGTGGGGGCGCGGGGCGTCGGAGGGTGCGATTGCGTGCGTGCGCGGATCGGAGAGCCGGCCGTGTTGCTGAGCCGCGAAGCCGTCGTTGCGGCCGGCGGTTTTGCGCGCCGTCCGGGCAAAGCCGTTCCGTGGCGCCGGCGGCGGAGCCTTTGGGAGCCGGTTTTCTATACGCCCCAGTCTGCGCGCAGGCAGCGTATTGGTTTGCAGGCAGTTCTGCGTGTCGTGCCGGCTGCGGCGCTGGCCGCTGCGATCGTCGCCGCCGTATGGACGGGCCGGTGGCCGGCGGCTGCCGTGCTGCTCACCGCAGCCCTCGTGTGGTGCGTCGCCGGATGTGTTTCGCTGGCCCTTAGCGATATTGCCTGCGGGCGTACGGGCGGCGGCGAGAAGGGGCTGCTGCGCCGCTGTAAAATAGGAGTGAAAAATTTTACCATATCATAAATTCTTGTTACCTTTACCATGGCAATCGAAATTACCGAACTCAAAAAACGAGCTACGATGATAAACGACAAGGTGAGGATGTATCTGCTGCCGCCGCTGTTCAATGCGGCAGTCAGGGCCGGAGCCTCGATAATGAATATTTACAAGAATTTAGACGATTACGATATAAGCCTCAAAGACGACAAGACGCCGATCACCCTCGCCGACCGCCTAGCACACAAAACCATCCGCGAATATCTGGGCCGCACGCGCATCCCGATCCTGAGTGAGGAGGGCCGCGAGATGCGCTACGACGAACGCCGTAACTGGGAGTTGTACTGGCTGGTCGATCCGCTCGACGGAACGGTCGAATTCATCAAGGGAAACAACGAATTTACCGTGAATATCGCCCTGATGGAGAACAACGTCTGCATGGGGGCGGTCATTTATGTCCCCTATTTCGAAAAGATGTACGTCGCCGGGCGCGATTCGGGTTCCTACGTCAAGGAGCATATCGCGCCGGATGCCGCCGCCGAATACACCTACGACCAGATCGTCACGGGCTGGCGGCAGCTGCCGCTCGAAGAGGGGGCGGAGCACCCCCGCCTGCGGGTGGCCGTGTCGCGGTCGCACCAGACGCCCGAAACGGCGGAGCATATCGCCCGCCTGCGCGAAGCGCATCCCGATCTGGAGATCGTCGAGCAGGGGAGTTCCTACAAATTCTGCCTGCTGGCCGAGGGGAAGGTCGATTATTATGTCCGCACGACGCATACGTACGAGTGGGACACTGCCGCGGGCGAGCTGATCCTCGCCGAAGCGGGCGGCCGCACCCGCACGCTGCCCGACGACCGGGAACTGCTCTACAACGAGGAGGACCTGCGCAATCCGTGGTTCGTCTGCCGGTCGAAACACTGCAAGATTTGACGGAAGCGGTTCCGAACCGTTTCCGAGATATACGAAGAAGAGGTCGTCCGCGCGTCGGGCAACCTCATTTTTTATTCGCCGGCGAGTCGGCCTCAGCCGGTTTTGGCCAGCTTCTGCCCGCCAACCTCAGCTTGCCAACCTCAGCCTGCTACAGCCCGCCAACCTCATTCAGCCCCAGCAACTACTGCCAGCTTTCGCCACTCGATCACATCCGGTGGACTCCGGTTTGGCCCGACGGCCGCCGCGTTACTCCGCCTGCGCCGCGCCAAGGAATCCCATGACGCTGAACAGCACGATTACGGCCACCAGTACGATGGAGAGCGTTGTGACGTATCTTTTTCCGGATTTGTGCCAGAAGGCGAGGATGCCCGCGAAGAGCGCGGTGTATAAAACGGCTTCGGGGATTCCGCCCAGATGATACTGCACGGGCAGGATCGTGTAGATGTAGCCGTCGAACGAACCGGGCGTGGGACCTATGGTCGAGATGAAACTCAGGCCCAGAACCAGCCACGCCAGCTTGAGGAATCCGTTTTTGCCGTACAGGAATCCGCGTACGGGCAGCAGCGCCAGCGCGATCAGCACTCCTCGGAAAATCTGCAGTCCGGGGCCGAGCGCGACCCACGGTGAGCTTACGGGCCGCATCAGCAGAGCCAGCGACTCGGACGAGAAGTGGGTTCTGTAATCGAGGAAGAGGAGGGCGAAAACGCCGGCGGTGAAGTAGGCGATCACATGCGCCGAGCATATGCGCCAGACGAATGTCTTCGGGGATTCGGGTTGTCGGAGCATGTGCGGCGGGTTTGCAGGGGTTTCAGCGCGTTCGCATCCGGGGCTATTTTCCGTGCCCGGCCTCTTCGATGTCGCAGGCCGAGCAGTTGCCCGAACACCCCGCGGCCGTATGCGTGTCGGAGCAGCCGGCGCTGCCGTCCGCTTCGCGCGTTTCGTGTACGGCGCACTTGATGCCCAGCCGCTGCATGTTCTTGTTGGTCGATATTTCCGAGTCGATATGGTGTCCCTTGATCATCAGCGTCAGCGACATGCCCACGACGAAAAGGGCCACGGCCCCCAGCGCGAACAGAAAAACGATTAACCATGTCGGCATATCAATAAGGTATTTTTACGTCCCGAAATTTTGGCTTTCGGTCACAAATGTATACATTTGTAAGATAAATTGCAAAAACGCTGCCCTCTCTTCGGCGGCGGATGCAAAAAGACAACGACGCAATACTATGAAAATCGTAATAGCGGGAGCGGGAGAGATGGGGAGCCATCTGGCGAAGATGCTGAGCGGCAACGGCCACGACATCACCATTATCGACAGCGACCAGAAACTGCTTTCCGACGTGGGGAGTCTGGCCGACGTGATTACCGTCGAGGGGGATTCGACGACCTTCGCCGTGCTCCGCAAGGCTTCGGTGCGCAAGTGCGACCTTTTCATCGCCGTGAACCACGAGGAGAACGACAACGTCGTGGCGG
>OGDU01002962.1_pt1 | contig 9927 bp, 5 predicted proteins | sample 1570371 | NCBI WGS metagenome assembly OGDU01 (sample SAMEA2581977, study PRJEB24529) | metagenome | biome: Human gut stool | place: China | collected 2011
GTATATTATTGTGGGTTTATGTATGTTTGTTTGATGCTATTGCGTAGGTATATTGTGTTATGTTAATATTATTTTATATTGCATTTGGGGATGTGATCTTGTCTGCTGTTGTGCGCATCCTGTTTGGTTATGTCCAGATGGATTTATTGTGTTATATCCATGTAGTTTTAAATACCATATATTATGAATAATCTATGAACAATATATGTATAATTTATGTACTGTTTATGGATAGATTATGAATATATAATAGCGAATGAATTATGAATATTATGTATAGATTATGTATCAAATATGAACAAATTATGAATAAATTAAAATAGGAATGATTACCATTATTCCATGTACGAACCCTGTGAACGGTCGTTTACTTACAATTGTATCAAATCCATAAACAATTTAAAAATCCTATCATATTTTACCATCTTTCCAAATTGTCTATACAATTTAGAATCTGCCATCTCCGGTCTATCTCCTGTTATCCCGTCCCGTGATCCTATCCAGACATCCGATAAAATTTTAGTTTCATCACACTAACTTTTGTTTGTCTGGCATACCGCCCCTGTTTTTACCGTTCACAAAAAGTCAAGAAATAACAAAACTTGACTTTTTTACACTTCCACAAAAAGTGCAAAAGTTAGTTTTAATCAACAATAGCAAGGCTTTTCGGGAATCTATATTAGAGTACATTAATCCAGATTTATGATCCTGTTTTATGATTGTATACCAGTATGACAGGGGATAGTTTACATTTATAGAAATAACACAATACTGTCATATTCGCTGATGTGTTCAACTCACACTACCCGTCCAAAAATCAAAATCACAAAATTATCTCACCACTTCCATCTCACCAGCAAAAAATTCTACCCTCATCCCACCTTACAAATTGTTTAAAATCTACACACAATTCACCAAAATAATCAAAATGAGTTCGACATCGAGTTCGACCGCACCCTTACATATCAACGCAAAATAAATTTTCTGACAATTCTAAATCACCAATTTTTACCCAAAATTACCTACTCCAAATCACAAAAACTCTTGCAAATCCTATCTATTATCGAAGTCCTCTCGAAGTGATGCCAATGTGATCACAATTACAATTCCAGATAATTCATTATATCTTAATCCTGCAATATCCCAAATTCTCTTGTGGAATCTACCTAAAACGCAGCAATCACTTCCTATTAAAAGCGCACATCACTCTCCTATCTCAATCAAAATTATTACCCAAAACACCTATCTCGAAGTCCATATTTTCACATCATCAAAAATACCCATCTAAATTGTGTCAAACTTTCACACAATTCTAATTGCTAAAATTCACTTAAAAATACATCGCAAAAAAATCTTGAAATGCCAAATTGACACCTCAAGATACAATCATTTCAATTTTATATTAATCTCATATCATCTACAACTCTAAAATCAATTTTATTCTCACTATTCTAATGTATAACTTAGAATAAACATCACAACTACTTTCACATGAACAATTTAACACCTGTACATTACAGTTTTCAAATTAAATCTACATCATATAATCTACAATAAATATCTCAAACAGAGAATCTTGTATAGGAAAATAAGAAGGGGGGGTACTTTTACATCTATAGAAAACCACTACTCTCATATCCCATCTATCCCAAAATTTTCACCAGTAAAAAATAGATCCTATTTATTTTAAATGGAGAATCTATAACCAGAAACATACAAACCAAATATTTCAATCTCTAAAGAGAGAAGGAGATTTTGCAAATGATTACGCAAGAAACTAAAACTTTTATTCAATGTGAAACAGAATATTACTTTTATGAAAACGGATTATATATTGATCCAATGTTACTGGTATATCCATTAGTAACAGAAAACTATTCTTATCATCACTATAAGCAAGAATTAGACAACCATATTAAACATCTTATACGATATTTAATTTTAATTGATATTTTAAGCCAAGTAAAATACTACTAAGGAGATTACACAAATGACATATCCAGAAATTAACACATTAACATTAACATCACCATTATCCTGTTTACCAATTAATAAACCAATCATCTCATATTCCACTTATATAAGAAATAAACTCAAAGATTTAGATTGCGATTATTGGAGAGTACATACATCTGATGGATATATTGAATTTGATTCACGACATTTCTATGGAATATCCAATTATCATCACAAAAGCAATAATGTTCTTTCATCGGCAATATTATCAAAAATCACAGATATAACAAATAAATATCTTTCCGATAAGAAAATCTATATACCAGGAATAACACCAAAATCATATTATCATCTCTCAAGAGGTTATGGTGAATCAATCAGAGAATTGTGTTATTTCATGAAACTAATATCAGATTCAAACAAAAGTCAATTTTCATATAACCCATATTCATCAGAATACACAGTGCAAAATTACAAATCTGATATGGAGAATTTATATAAGAAAATATTTTCTTAATAAATGAATCAGATAACCGGCTATTAATATGAAAAACAGCAAGTAAATGACATAGGCTACCGTAGAAAGATACCAAGGCGGAAGAATATACAAAGGGATAGAAAATACCTTATATTCCGTATTAAATACATCTTTCTTATAACGGACCTTTAAAACATAGCTACCCGAAGGTATTTCTAGATACGATGCTTCATTTATACTACTAAACGAGGTCCAGTCTTTATCAAATCCGTCCAGCATATAGGAGTACTCCACATCACCTCCAGTAAGAAAGTCTGGAACAACAAAAGAAAGGGAAAAAGAAGCCTTCGCTCCTTTAAAACTTAACGCTTTGCCACCATCGGTATAATAATCCCCCAGATTAACCTCCTTACGTCCAATCATTAGCTTACGCAATAATATGTTCGGATAGAATTCCGGAGCTGTCGCCACTTCCTTATCCAGATAAAGCAAACCGTCAATGCCTCCAAAGAAAAGACGTCCGGTATAAGGACATTGATAATAGGCATCATCACTAAACTCGCCCACCTGCACACCGGCGGCATAATAATAAGCATGCGAAGAAGTGTTTTTGGGATTATATTTAATAAGTCCACGATTAGTGCCAAGCCATAAAAAACCATTTGCATCCTCCAATATGCCATGAATCATATCATTAAGCAACCCTTGTTCTCTACCGATATAGGAGGCACTGATTTGTTCCTTATTAAAGGTCAAACACACTAGTCCCGATGTTGTTCCTACATACATCCTACCATCTTTAGCACGATGCAGGCTAAGTACATCATCAACAGATTTATGCAATATTTCTTTCAAAGAAATGACTTTATATTCTTCTGTCTGTTTATCAAATCGAATTAACCCTTTTTCCCGGCTTCCCAACCAAAGAATGGAATCTCCTTCAGCTAACATAGGATAAAACATGGTTATCTCTTTTTGTTCATAAAAGAAATGATAACGCTTTTGCGATTTGAGGTGAATCTCCCCTTGTTTCCTCTCCAATATCAATTTACGAAATCCGACCCCAGCCGTAACCACATAGAGTACGCTGTCATTCTCTTCATAGATATCATGTATTTCGATAACAGGATCTGCAGACTTATCCTCAACACAATGCAAGGCTTTATCTGCAAAAGAATAGTAAAACAGTCCGGGATTACCCGATCCTACCCAAAAGCCATCCATATAACGGCTTTGTTTTAATGAGTATGCTTGAAACTCTCTATTCCAACGGGTATAAGATGAGGCATCCTGCCTGCCTACTGGAGAGTAAACTGTAGTAGCAGAAGCATCCATACCACCTTTATAGTCATGTACATGCAAAAGTCCATCTCCTTTCGTGCCAAACCATAATCCGCCATATTTGTCTGTCATGACAGAACGTACCTGCCGACTTAGATTGGATGATAGTTTGCTAAGCATCAGATTAGTGGCTATCGAGTACTTCTTAGCGTACATGACAGCTCCCTGCCCATCAGAAGCTACCCAAAGAATATTCTGATGAGGATCGCGGAAAATATCATATATACGTACATTACGGTCCACCACTTCTTCTTCATATTTTTTCGAGGTGCGCAAACGTACTAAACCATTGGTTTGAAAAGCAATTATAATGTCTTCATAAAAAGGAACAATTCCCACAACTTTCCCATATCGTTGCACCAACGAAGAAAGGTTACGAATATAGATTTTAGACCTTCTGGAAATATCATATACATAAAGATCCCGCTCTGCATCCACAAAACAGAGAATGCCATTCTGATAAAATACATTATCGATAGGTTTTGCATGAAAATCAGAAGATGAAACAGTAGGATGGACAGACAATGTATCCCGGTCAAAGCCATCTAATGAACATTGAATCAGACTACCTGTATTCCGTGGAAAAGTCCATAAGACACCATCATCCGTGACAAAAGCACGCTGATCCATATTCTCGACAGGAGTCTCTATATTTTTGAGATGGACAAACTTTTTATGATAAGTATTATAATAAAAGATTCCTTCATCGCTTACTACCCAAGTATCTCCTTTCGGATTGGAATGCAGATAATAATCACCTGTAAAATCATAATATCCCACTACCTGACGCGAATCTTGCGAAAAACGATTAACTCCCAAATGTGTAGTAATCCACAAACAACTGCTATCTGCCTGCTGAATAGAATGAATGACATTGTTACTCAACGTCTTTTTCATTGAGAAATCAGAACGAAAGACCTCGATACCTTTCCCATCATAACAATTCACGCCATCATAAGTGCCAAACCACATCAGCCCTGCTTTATCCTGATAGAGGCAAAGCACAGCACTATTAGAAAGCCCTTGTTGATAATCGACTTTCCGAAAAAGATAAGCATCTTTACCCGCATCAGCCCAACAGACCAACGAACTAATAAATGTAAAAAGGCATAATATCAGACATCTTCTCATTATATTAATAGCAAGTGTTATTGTTCATGTCTTATTAGATAAAGCGGGAACAAATATACTAAATATAATATAAATGAGACATTAATAAGTAAGAAAAGTAACAAAAGCCATCGGATAGACCATTAGAAAGCTGATACAAATGTTTGGCCTAAATCCAAATATTATTCTACACGCAATTCCCACAAAAAGGGAAGTACGGACGTACGATAAAGAGTTGGATGAAATAGAATCACCATCAAAAAACACGACTTTACCTGATGGTGATTCTATATAAAATCAATGATTTAACTCTAAGATAAATTCATCATCTTCTCTCACAATATACCCCGAACTCTGCAATGGAGGTAGTACCATTAGAGTTTAAGACAGTCATTCGTACCGCATCTCCCCAAACCGTATCGAAACGGTGGATTTTCACACGCAGACCGGTAGGAGCCTTACCTTCGTAAAGGGGTTTCCATGTACCACCCGCACGGTATTCCAGACGGTATTCCTGCAAACGGTCATTGTTACGATCCGTAATAACCACCATATTGAAAGGTTTCTCGCGCTCAAAAGTAACCGAATACCAGGGCACTTTCACTTCAGGATTAGAATTCCAGCAGGTCCCGAAATCATCGTCATTGGCAAAGTCCATGATAGCATAGTCACTGCTCCATGTACCTTCGGCAGGCTGATATTTGGCAATGTTGGAAGATATAATAGGAGCATCCGCTTCGGGAACCGTTGCTACACGACCGTCGTTCTTCCACAGTTTACCTATTTCCTTCAGAGCTTTCAAGGCGTTGGCATCCATCAAGCCGTCTCTGTTGGGAGCTACGTTCAGGATAAAGTTACAGTAGGATTTGCCCATCGGGATGATATTATCATTGACCATTTGTGCCGGAGACTTCACAGGGGTAGTCGGGAAACTTTCTTTCCAGAACCAGTTCTGCTGTAACGGCAGGCAAGACAAGGCAGGCAGACGGGTGGTATCTTTCGAGATATGCTGTCCGGCTCCTTGTTCGTAAGACTTGATATCCGTGTAAAACAAAGCCTCGGCAGGATATTTCGCTGCATTCAGATCCATCACCAGACAGTTGGGCTGGATTGATTTGACCAGACGATAAATATCTTCAAAAGGTACGTCATCGTAAGAGATACGTGACCACGGGGCATCCCAACCGTCAATGATCAAAGCTGTTATTTCACCATAGTTGGTCAACAGTTCGCGAAGTTGCTCCTTGATCATTTCGATATGCTGCGGAGTTATACACTTGGGACGCAGGCGGGCATGCGTATCGAGGATCGAATAATAGAGCATCACTTTCATCCCTTCGGCACGGAATGCGTCGGCATATTCTTTTACCACGTCACGTTTGAACGGGCTGCTCATTACACTATAATCGGTCGTTTTAGTATCCCATATACAGAAACCGCTATGATGTTTCGTTGTCAGACATCCGTAGGTCATGTTGGCTGATTTTGCCGCTTTTGCCCATTGTTTGCAGTCCATCCTGACAGGGTTGAAAAGCTCGGGAGCAGCATCCGGGTCCGGCCAGTCCTCATTAAAGAAGGTCGGCATGTTGAAATGAATGAACATACCACAGCGTAAATCAACGAATTCCTGTTGCAGCTGGTGCAACGACTTGGTTTGAGCATTCAGGCATAACACCGAAGTTATACCCAGGATCATCAGTAAAAACAGTCTTTTCATCATCTATTCATTTATTAATTATTAATTAAGTACGTTAGTATCATTAGCTTATACTATCTTATTCACATTCATTCTCAGTCTCTCTGATACTTCATCCACATTCCACCTTTCGAAGTGGCTTCCGTATCGGGACACAAAAGATAGATGTAGAATTTATCTCCTGCACTCTGACGGTCGTGACGAACAACAAAAAGCCCTTTCTCATTGAACCAGGTATCTATCAGGTCTTTACAGTAGGCATTTATCTCAGCTACTTCAGTCGCGTTAAGAGTACCGCCGCCGCAAGTCTGTCCGCTGCCGGATATGTTCTTAAACAAGACACGGTCTTTATCGGAATTATTCATCAGGATGCTTGCTCCTTCTTCACTGCTCGGGAAAGCGAGGTTTGCAAACCACCATGTCCAGATAACGAGCGGTCTTTGCTTCGCGCTTCCACTCCATCCGAAATCATAGCTCATGGCATTTATATCGGCGATTGTTCCACCGGAGCTTGTAGCCTGTCCGCCTGTTCCCGCCCATATTTCATCGCAAGCGGCACCATGATCCTGCGCTTTTCCGAGTGTGAATTTTCCTCCGGAAGTCACATAGTCGAAGTCATTGACCGCTCCCTTGTTGGAGGTCAGGGTTACATTTGACATACCGTCTACCGCCACCGCATCACCGGTGCAATCAATGGCTTTGAAGGCATAAGTGGCTCCGTTCACCGATTTAATCTGTTCTACCGGCGTGTCCAGTTTGAAGATTTGCCCTTCTTTCGTCAGTTTAGATTCATAATATTGCGTATGGCCGTTCGCATCGCTTCCATCCTTGTTTTCAATCGTTATTACCTTGACAGAAAGATCATTGACACCATTCAGTACCAAGCCATAATAACCGATAAAATTGCCGGAAGCGTCACAGATGGACTGATTATCCAATAAGTTTTTCTCAAAGAGTTCGGTAAAGTCCGCTTTTGAAGCAACTTTACCATCGATGTATGCCTGTGTAGTCGGCTGCAGTTCAATGGTATTGCCGGTAGATTCACCGTATAAGTTCAGTTGTGGCGCCTCTCCTTCTGCCGGAATCTCTGATACGACAAACTTGGTATCTGCAAATTCACTACCCAGGTTTTGCAGATGGACATCGCAATTCTCAATATCCAGTGCCACTTCCTTGCCTTTGGCAGAGAATGATGTTTTTCCTTCTACCGCCATCTCCAGAAAGTCCGAATCCAGTGTCACTGTTCCGTCTTCATGAAACTGGAAATAAAACTCGTGCCCCTGATAGTCAGCTTTCCAACAGCCATCGGCTGTGCCATACAATATTTTTTTAACGGAGGAAGCCTTCAGACGGTCACCATCTCCGTAGCCCACGTCATTCAAATCCAAGGTATTGCAACTCCAAAAGCTCGTGCACAGCACAGCTAATGCAAATAATACTTTCTTCATCATAGTTTTTTTTTAAAGGTTGCTCTATTAGTTATTTTGCAGGAACACTTCCACCTCTGTCTTGTATTCGTTCCAGAGTTCTTCCATCGTAAGGTCCGGGTAGCTCTCCTTCAGGATATACTTCACCGCATCCTCCAGGCTCCACTGGTTGGTCAGTTCGTCCATCAGCACCGTCCACGGCAACATACGTACGAAGTCGCCATTATAAAGACGCAGCCAACTCATAAAAGCACCGGAAGTATTATAGTCAACCTGCCAGACAAAGTATTTATCACTCTGCGGATTCCGGTAAGACTTGGCGATAGCGGCCTGATACTCTTCTTTTTGCGTAGCCAGAATATATCCTTTGCTCGCTACTTTCACAGCGTCCGGCCATCCTTCCTGATACCCCTGTCGGTCACAATCCTGCACACCTTCCATGATATATTTTCCTTGTTTGGGCATCCACTGCACGCAGTGTCCCATCTCGTGCATGAACACATGCTGCATGTCCGGCAGTTTCCACCACGCATCGTTCGGATTGCTTTCCGAAGCCGGATAAACAATACCTCTTCCTTCGTTATGGGTGGGGTAATCTATCGCATACGCTCCTCCGGTCTGGTCTTTCTTGATAAAGACACGCAGTTTGCCGTAAGGGTCGAAAGCCAGATTATAGGGGTCGAATGACATAGCCGCACAATCCATATAATACCATTTCCGGAACTCTTCCTGAGTAGCAGCCTCATCTCCGTTACCTATCAGATTATACAATGCAGAAACGGGACGTATCTCCGAATCACTCTCAAAGGAAATCTGAACTTGTGTCGCCTGGCTGGTTTTAAAATACTGCCAGGCAGCATAGTTCATATCCACTTGAAGTTCATACTTATCCGCCTGATCGCTCAGATTCGTCCAGTCACTTGTCTGCCGGGCACCGTCGGCATCTTTGTAGATAGAACGGAAACGAAGTTCCTCTACACCGTAACGGTCTGTAACCACTACTGTACGATATTTACTCAGACGCAGAGTGGTCGGCTCGTTGCCATAATCCCGCCTTTTCACAGTCAGGTTGCCAAAATCACCGACATTCGGGATCATGACGCGCTTTATCTTTTTGCCGGAGAGCAGGGAGTTGAATTCTACTTCCACTCCCACATATTCATCTCTCTTTTCCCAGCCGGAGTTACTGCCGTCCCACGTGAGGTAAAGTTCATTCAGCACCTCATCATATTTCGCCTCTTTGAGAGGGGCAGCCGCATATCCGGCTACGGTATTCCCGTCTTTCAGTACAGGCTGATAATCTTTATAGATGTCAGGAGTTGCGAAGCTGTCTTCCTCACCGTAGCAGGCAGCCAGTGTCAGTGAGACAAACAACCCGAAAGCTATATCTTTCCAATGTTTCATAATCTTCTTGTTTAAGCGTTATTGTTCGAATATCGTATTACCATCCTAAGTTTTGTACCAGTGACGGGATACGACGGAGGTCATCATAAGGTATCGGCATGAAATATTGCTTTTTCGTAAATGCTACACGAGTCTCAAAAGAGGTCCTTTCGAAGAATGCCGGATAATCCTTGTCCATATTCATACCGTATACTTTGCCTCCTTCGCCTCCGGTGTGATATGCCGGATAGATCCAATGTTCGGGATCATTCTGTCCTTCCGCCACTTTCCAGCGACGCACATCGAAATAGCGGTTCCATTCGAAGACTAGTTCAACCAGACGTTCGCGGCGGATACGGTTCAGCAGATCGGTCTGTGTCTTCGGACAGGTTATTTTGCCGGCTGTTGCGGTAAATGTATATTCGGGAATGCCTGCACGGACACGGATTTTATTCAGATAAGTCAGGGCATTGTCGAGATCGCTGCACATACAAAGTGCTTCGGCATATCCCAAATACAACTCAGGTAATCTTAAA
>OGDU01002964.1_pt1 | contig 9922 bp, 7 predicted proteins | sample 1570371 | NCBI WGS metagenome assembly OGDU01 (sample SAMEA2581977, study PRJEB24529) | metagenome | biome: Human gut stool | place: China | collected 2011
TACCGCAAAACCGCGCCTCGTCAGTACGCAAAATTTACTCGCAAATCGCTCTTGTTCCATTATGCGGTATTACCCTGGGAAAACCGTCGGAGAAATCGTTCTCCGACGGTTTACTTTTTTTCATGTGAAGTTAATTTGTGCAATCCGACGGGAAGGAAAACTTGACATTCATGCAGAGAAATGTTAAACTTAATCCCATAAAACCATAAAGCGACAAACGAAGCTGGCAGGAAAAAGTCCACAAGACTTGCCGAAGGAGCGAAACTCTCAGGTGTCCGGTGTACCCGGATGAGGACTGTCAGCGGATGTGGCTCTGGAGAACGTCCCGAATGTAAGGGGACTGCCGAAGGTGCAACGCGCGCGGGGGTAAGAGTAGCCGCGCCCAATCTCTCAGGCAAAAGGACAGAGTATGGATCGATAAAATGCACAGGAGGTCAGCGTTTCATCAGCGCGTGAAATCCTGTTCTGCTGTCGTTCTTTTGAGCCGAAATCCATTTTACCCATGGGTTTCGGTTTTTTGTTTGCCGCAGACAAAAAAGGGGAATGTAAAAAATGACAATGGAAGTATTGGCAGACTGGGTAAGCAGGGTCAGCAACGTCGTATGGAACGGCCTGCTGCTGTACCTGCTGGTTGGCACCGGCATCGTGTTTACCATCCGCACACGCTTCGTTCAGGTCCGCAAGTTCGGCGCAGGCTGGAAGCACCTGTTCGGTCACTTCTCGCTCAACGGTGAAAAGGCCGGCAAGGACGGCATGAGCCCGTTCCAGGCGCTGACCACCGCGATCGCGGCGCAGGTCGGCACCGGCAATATCGCGGGCGCGGCTACCGCACTGTATTCCGGCGGCCCGGGCGCGATCTTCTGGATGTGGCTGTCTGCGTTCTTCGGCATGTCCACCATCTACGGTGAGGCCGTGCTCGCGCAGAAGTACAAGACCACCGACGACAAGGGTCACGTTACCGGCGGCCCGATCTACTACATCCGTGCACGCTTCCAGGGCGGCTTCGGCAAGTTCCTTGCCGGCTTCTTCTCGGTCGCTATCATTTTCGCCCTCGGCTTCACCGGCAACATGGTACAGGCAAACTCGATCAGCGTTGCCTTCAAGACCGCGTTCGGCGCACCGCAGATCGTTGTCGGCATCGTCTGCGCGATCATCGCGGCGTTCATCTTCCTCGGCGGCGTCGGCCGTATCGCTTCCGTTACCGAGAAGGTCGTCCCGATCATGGCGCTGTTCTACATGGCAGGCTGCCTGGTCATCCTGTGCTTCAACCATGCGGCGATCATCCCGGCGTTCAAGTCCATCTTTGTTGCGGCGTTTGATCCGCAGTCGATCCTCGGCGGCGCAGCCGGCATCACGGTGCGCGAGGCGATGCGCTACGGCGTTGCACGCGGTCTGTTCTCCAACGAGGCCGGTATGGGCTCCACGCCGCACGCACACGCGCTGGCCAAGGTAAAGCGTCCGCAGGATCAGGGCGAGATCGCCATCGTTTCCGTATTCATCGACACCTTTGTTGTACTGACGCTGACCGCGATGGTCATCCTGACCTCCGGCATGCTCAATCCGGGCGCTCCGGACGGCCTGCAGGGCACCGAGCTCGCACAGGCTGCCTTCTCCGCCTCCCTCGGCACGATCGGCGGCGCATTTGTTGCGATCTGCATGCTGTTCTTCGCGTTTTCCACCATTATCGGCTGGTATTTCTTCGGTGAGCAGAACGTAAAGGCGCTGTTCGGCCACAAGGCGGTCAAGGCTTACGCCGCGATCGTTGTTGCCTGCATCGTGATCGGCTCCGCGCTGCACGTTGATCTGGTCTGGAACCTGTCCGACCTGTTCAACGGCCTGATGGTATTCCCGAACCTCATCGCGCTCCTCGCGCTGTCCGGTCTGGTCGCAAAGGCTGCACATGACAAGGACATCATGAAGTAAAAGCACCATATAAAGCTGAAATCCCCTCCTGCAAGCGCATCGCAGGAGGGGATTTGACTTGTCTGCGAAACTTTGTTTCGCAGACAGGTTGTGTTCTGACTGCGCAGAACACGAGTCGTCCGAAAGTTCCCATGCGGAAACTTTCTACCTCTTAAAGTGAAAAAAACGAGGCACATGTCCTCGTTTTTTTTCGTTTGCTGTGCAAACGCTTTTGAAAGCGCGCTGCCGCGCGGCAGCACAATAATAAAGTCTACCGCTTTTTTATTCCTCGCTCTTCGGCTCGGGCGAGGGCTTGGGACGCGCGGCCTCATGGCGGCGCAGCTCGGGTTCGATCAGCTCGCGCGCGAGACTCGGCAGGTGGTCGATGCCGTTGCGGCGGGCATCGCTGTAAATGGTCTGCATGATAGTCCGGGCAAACGAGTCCGGGTTGCTGCGCAGGTTTTTGACGAGCGCACTCTGACTCTTGCCGAGATATCCGTCCACGATGCGCTGCACGCCGGACAGCCCCTTGACATAGGTAAGGAAAAGCTCCTGCTCCGGGGTATGCTCGCGGCGGTCGTCGAGCAGCAGGGACAGGATGCCCTTGCGGTCGAGCGGCCGCTCTCTGCCGGGCGCGGCAGGCTGCGCCGGGATGGCGAGCCGTTCCTTCGGCAGACCGCAGCGGTGCAGGCGGTAGCGCGGCTTGAGCACCGCGTCGCTGTATTCGATCTCGTCCTCGAAGGGATTGCCGCCGAACGACAGGTCGGACGCGCGCTGTGCGGCGCGGTATTCGTTCTGGAGGCGGCGGTTTTCGCGGCGGATGTCGTTCGCGCTGTCCACGAACGGCAGCCAGCCGAATACACGGTTGTACCAGTTCACCTCGTTCTGCCTGAGCTCGATATGAACAGGCGTGAGCGGCGCGAATGTGCAGCCGTCGCCGGTCTTGAGCTGAGGCGGCTTGATGGGCGCCTCCAGACTGCGGCTGCGGCAGGCGTCAAAGGCTGCGCCGAGCGCTTCCGCGTCGTCTGCATCGAGATGCGACCAGAGCGCGAGCATTTCCTCGCGCGTGAGCGGTGCGCCGGTGAGCAGGCTGCCCACGCGGAGCAGGGCGTCCGGCACCTCCGGCTGCGCCTGAAGGGCGCGGTATCCGTGCGCAAATGCCTGCATGAGCGCGGTCAGCTGCGCGGAGGAGAGCGGCGTGAGGTCGATGATGCGGCCGCCGAAGCGCTGGCCGACGCCGGTCTCGCGGCAGGAAAGAAAGCCGCTCTGGCGCTCGGAATGCGCCCAGTCGCTGTGCGTGTGGCCGAGAGGGGAGACGCCGCCCGGGGCGTCGCTCTGGATGCCGAGCGTCAGCGCGGCATAGCGGCCTTCGCCGCCCTTGTACGGGCGCAGATAGATGTGTTTATCCGCCAGATCGGCGCTGTACTGCCGGGCGGGATGCTCGTTTTCTCGTGCGCGGCGGCGCAGCACGGTGCCGTCCGCCTTGCGGAGCGCGAAATGCTGCACGGCAGGGCAGGGGCGGAGCGCCCGGAAATCCGTGTCCGCAGGCAGCAGGAAGGCCACGCGGCCGCCGTGGGCGAACGGCTCGGTAACGGTCGCCTCCGCGCCGAGAAAATACGAGCCGGTCTGACCCTTTGCGGTCTGAACGACCTCGACGCCGCCGAGCTGTGCAAGGAACAGCGCCTCAGCAAGCGCAAGCTGCGTATCGTTTGCCGCACCCGGGGTGAGCGCGCGCTCCATCAGATAAGCGTTCATCTTCTGCTCGCAGCGCTCGTAAACGCCGACCGTGTTCGGACTGCGGCGGCGGTCTGCGAGGATGCGTGCGCTGAGCGCAAGACGGAACGCCGGGTCGAGCGCCCATTTTTCGAGCGACAGCTCGAAAACGCTGCTCTCGAGATAGGCTTCGTCCACGGGGACGGTCGGCGCGGCGAGAAACTCCGCGTAATGCTTCTCCGCGATCCATGTGCGCAGGCCGCAGGAAAGCGTCTCCCAGCGGGAAAAATCGTTCTCCGTGACGGCACGTTTTTCGTCCTCGGTGAAGCTGCCGGACGCGCGCAGGGACTCGATATAGCGGTCGAGCTCAAAAAGCTCCTGCGGCGTCAAAAGCATGGTTTTGCTGCATTTATGCTTGATTTTACCGGAAAGCTGTGTGGTTTCGGTCATAAAAACGCCTCCTTCTCTGTCTGTACGGGCGTCACGGTTAATAGCCGGTCTGGCCGTCGAGCACATCGTCGTGCGCGACCCAGTCCGCGACGTCGATCGTGTCGTATGTATCGTTGTCGCGGCGGATGATGACCTGAGAAATGCCGGCGTTGATGATCATGCGCTTGCACATCGTGCAGGAATTCGCATCGCGCATGATCTCGCCGGTGGACATATCGCGGCCGACAAGGTAAAGGGTCGCACCGAGCATCTGATCACGCGGCGCGGCGATGATGGCGTTCGCCTCGGCATGGACCGAGCGGCAGAACTCGTAGCGCTCGCCGCGCGGAATGCCCATTTTCTGGCGGACGCAGGTGCCGATGTCGATGCAGTTGGCACGGCCGCGCGGTGCGCCGGTGTAGCCGGTGGAAACGATGACGTCGTTCTTGACGATGACCGCGCCGAAGTTGCGGCGCAGACAGGTGCCGCGCTCGAGCGCGACCTGCGCCATATCGAGATAATAGTTGGTCTTATCGCGTCTGTTCATGGGATTTTCTCCTTTTTGCAGGGGTATTTATTGTATGTTAAAGAGTACGCCGTTTTCCAGACGGAGACGGCGCGTGGCGCGCCGGGCGGCCGCCGGGTCGTGCGTGATGAGGACGATGGTGTGGCCGCTCTCGTGCAGGCTGTCGAACAGCGCGAGCACATCGGCGGCGGAGACCGGGTCGAGGCCCGCGGTCGGCTCGTCCGCGAGCAGCACGCAGGGGCGCGTGATGATGGCGCGCGCGATGGCGACGCGCTGCTGCTGACCGCCGGAAAGCGCGTTCGGCAGATGCTCCATGCGGTCGCCGAGACCGACCGAGAGCAGCGCCGCCCGGGCGCGCGCAAGGCGCACAGAGCGCGGAATGCCGCCGATGGCGAGCGGCAGTGCGGTATTTTCGAGCGCGGTCAGGCCGGGGAGCAGCTGAAACTGCTGAAAAACAAAGCCGATCTCGGAGGCGCGCCGGGCGGTGAGCGCAGCGGGCGAAAGATGGGAAACATCCGTGCCGCAGAGCAGGTAGGAGCCTGAGGACAGCGTGTCGAGCAGGCCAAGAATGTGCATGAGGGTGGATTTTCCCGAGCCGGACGCGCCGGTGACCGAAACGTAGTCGCCGCGCGCGACATGGAGATCGATGCGGTGCAGTGCGGTGACACCGCTGCTGTCATATATTTTACTCGCAGAAATGAGTTTTAGCAAGTCTATTCCCCCTTTTGGGGAAGTTTGCCCGGGGAAAAAGAAGATTATCCCCTGGACTGCCGCGAAACCTTTATGGATTTTCTTCTGCTTGACACTTATGGTATAATAACCGCTGGACGGTTATTATACCGGTTATTTAACAATTATACCACCGGCGGCGGTAAAAATAGATGTCGTGTGTTGGCGTTTTCAATGCCGCTGTGGTACAATAACCGCAAAACGGTTATTATACCGGTTATTTAACAATTATACCACCAGCGGCGGTAAAAATGGATGTCACGTGTTGGCGTTTTCAGTGCCGCTGTGGTATAATAACAAAGTAAAATGGCTTATTGTGTGCTCCGTTTTGGGAGGAGGAAATGTTATGAAAGATGCGCTGCAGCACGCGCTTGACGTGCTGTCGGGTTTTCTTGCGGAAAATCCGCTCGTGGGCGCGTGGTACACGACGGTCGTTCGCTTCGTGTTCCCGCTGCTCGCGCTGATGATCCTAGTGGGCGCGATCCGCTCGCTGTGGAAGGTCAAGCATCCGGACGAGGTCTGGGGCTATCTCACGCTCGGCAACGGTGTGCGCCTGCCGCTCACGCACTGGGAAAACATCATCGGCCGCGCCGCGGCCTGCGATGTGCAGCTCGAATATCCGTCGGTCTCGCGGCAGCACGCCGCGCTTATCCGTGAAAACGACGGCAGCTGGACGGTATACGACCTGAATTCCAAGGGCGGCATCAAGGTCAACGATCTGCCGGTAGACGAATACGCGATCGTCGAGGACGGCGATACGGTCTCGTTCGGCGGCATCCCGACCACGATGGTGCCGATCTCGGCGGAGGAAAAGCGCTGGCAGATGGCCGAGCGCCGCGAGGAGGGCCGCCCGGCCGGCATGTGGGGCAGTCTGGTGCTGCTGACGCTGTTTCAGGTGCTCACAGCCGTGCAGCTCGTGGTTGCAGGCGGCGGCGAGGCGAACGTCACCATTCCGCTGACGTTCTTCGTGTTCACCTGCGTCTGCTGGGGCTATTTCATCTTCATGCGCCTGTTCCGCCGCATCGGCTTCGAGATGGAGACCATCGCGTTCTTCCTGTGTACGCTGTCGCTCGCGGTGACGGGCTCGACCGTCCCGGACGAGCTGCCCAAGCAACTCGTCGCGATTTTGATGGGCATGACGATGTTCCTCATTCTCGGCTTTTTCCTGCGCGACCTGACGCGCGCGCAGAAGGTGCGCTGGTTCATGGGCGCGACGGCGGTCGGCCTGCTCGCCATCACGCTGCTCATCGGCTCGAGCGAGGGCGGCGCGAAGGCATGGCTGCGCTTCGGCTCTCTGTCGCTCCAGACCTCGGAAATCGCGAAGATCTGCTACATTTTCGCCGGTGCGGCGACGCTCGACCGTCTGTTCAACAAGCGCAACCTGTGGATGTTCATCGGTCTTACCGGCGTGTGCGGCGGCTGCCTGGCGCTCCAGAACGACTTCGGTACGGCGCTCGTGTTCTTCGTGACCTTTCTCGTCATCGCCTATCTCCGCTCGGGTGATTTCGCGACGCTCGGTCTGGTCTGCGCCGGCTGCTTCGGCGGCGGCATGGTCATGCTGACCATCAAGCCGCACGTTGCGGCGCGCTTCGCGTCGTGGGGTCACATCTGGGAGGACGTTTATGACAAGGGCTTCCAGCAGACCCATACGCTGACGGCGGCGGCCTCGGGCGGCCTCATCGGCGTCGGCGCGGGCAAGGGCTGGCTCTCCGGCCTGCCTGCGGCGGATACCGACATCGTTTTCGGCATGCTGTGCGAGGAGTGGGGTCTGGTCATCGCGGTGCTGACCGTACTGTGCATCATCACGCTCGCGGTGTTCGCGGTGCGTGCCTGCCGCGCAGGCCGTTCGAGCTTTTACACCATTGCGGCGTGCGCCGCGACCAGCCTGCTCGTGTTCCAGACCTGTCTGAACGTGTTCGGCGCGGTCGACATTCTGCCGTTTACCGGCGTCACCCTGCCGTTCGTGTCCAACGGCGGCTCGTCCATGCTGTCGGCATGGGGCATGCTCGCCTTCCTCAAGGCGACGGACACCCGTCAGAACGCTTCGTTCGCGGTGCGCCTGCCAAGCCGCCGAGAGCTGAGAGGGGAGGACTAAGCCATGCGTAAAATCGAAAAAAGAAGCGTGTTCTGCCTCATTCTGGCCGCGCTGCTCGGCATCGGCCTTGCGTTTTTCTGCTTCCGCTTTGTCGCGGACGGAGACGACTGGGCCTCCTACCCCTACAACCGCCATCTGTACAACAATCAGGGCGTGCTCAAGGGCGGCACGATCATCGACAGCCGGGGCGTTGTGCTCTCGACGCTCTCCGAGGACGGCGAGCGCGTCTATAACGAGGACGGCACGATCCGCCGTGCGACGCTGCATGCCGTCGGCGACCCGGCCGGCAACATCGGCGCGGGCGCGCTGACCGCGTTCGCGGACAAGCTGTCCGGCTACAATCTGCTGACGGGCGCGTATTCGCCGCTCGGCACGGGCAACAGCGTCTATCTCACCATCGACTCCGAGCTCAACCGCGTGGCCTATGAGGCGCTCGGCGGTCAGAACGGCACGGTCGGCATCTACAACTACAAGACGGGCGAGATCCTCTGCATGGTCTCGACGCCGACGTTCGATCCGGCTGATCCGCCGAACATCGCGGCGGATGACCCGGCGTGGGACGGCGTTTACGTCAACCGCCTGCTGTCCGCGAACTCGATCCCCGGCTCGATCTTCAAGGTCGTGACGCTGAACGCCGCGATCGAGAACATCCCCGACCTGTTCCAGAGAAAGTGGAACTGCACCGGCTCGGTCGAGATCGGCGGCGACACCGTGACCTGCCCGTATGCGCACGGCGAACAGGACATCGAGTCCGCGCTCGCAAATTCCTGCAACGGCGTGTTCGGTCAGCTTGCCGTTGAGCTCGGCGCGGAAACGATGAAAAAGTACACGGACGCGGCGGGCCTGACCGAGTCGCTGCGCGTGGACGGCATCCAGACTGCTTGGGGACATTTCGACTTCGACGTGAGCGAAAACCAGCTCGCGTGGGCAGGCGTCGGTCAGGGACAGGACACCATGTGCCCGATCAGCATGCTTCAGTATATGGGCGCGATTGCGAACGGCGGCAAAGCGGCCGTGCCGCGCCTGATCGAGAAATCCACGACCGACTACGGTCTGCCGACCGGCATCTACCGCACGAAAAATTCGGCGCAGCTGATCGACGAAAAGACCGCCGGCACGATTGCCGACCTCATGCACAACAATGTTATCGAGACCTACGGTCAGGACCGCTTCCCGGGCATGGACATCTGCGCGAAGTCGGGCACCGCCGAGGTCGGCGCGGACAAGACCCCGAACGCATGGTTCACGGGCTTTCTGCGCGACGAGGACACGCCGTATGCCTTTATCGTTCTGGTCGAGAACGGCGGCGGCGGCGCGCGCGTTGCCGGTACGGTAGCGTCCGCCGTACTGCAGGCGGCAGTCGGACGGTAAAGCGCGTTGCAGGAGGAAAACTGTGTAAAACTGGAAAAACCGGGGAATATCCTCGGTTTTTTCTGTTTCCGGACTATTTTCGCTGTGTGCAGTCAGAGCACGGCCTGCCGAAAACGTTTTTTCGGCAGGCGCACCTGCTTTTCATCTGCCGCAGAATATGATACAATAGGGCAGTATTGACTCTGGCGAAAACTTCGTTTTTTCGCCAGACTGAGTATTGTAATTTCGGAGAGAAGATGGAAGAACATGAACAGAAAATCCAGATTTGCGGCGGCGCTGCTCGCGGGCGCGCTGCTGCTCGGCATCTCGGCCTGCGGTACGCAGGGAACGGCATCCTTTGCGTCTCCGGTCGAGCTGACCGTCTGGACGTACTATAACGGCGACCAGCTGGAGACGTTCAACCGGCTCGTCGAGGAGTTCAACGACACGGTCGGCAGGGAACGCAATATCGAGGTCATCGCGTCCGGTCAGGGAAGCGTGAACGATCTCGAGACCAATGTGATGAATGCGGCGGAGGGCAAGGTCGGCGCGGAGGCGCTGCCGAATATTTTCTCCGCTTATGCGGACACGGCGTATGCCATCGACCGGATGGGGCTGGTCGTGGATCTCGCGCCCTATCTCGATGAGAAGGAGCGCGAAAAGTATATCGAAGCCTATCTGGAGGAGGGCGACTTCGACGGGGACGGCAGCATCAAGATCTTCCCGACCGCCAAATGCACCGAGCTGCTGTTCCTCAACGATACCGACTGGCAGAAGTTCGCGCAGGCAGCGGGCGCGGATTACAGCGATCTTTTGACCGTCGAGGGCGTTGTGCGGACGGCGGAGAAGTATTACGACTGGACGGACGCGCAGACCGATGCGCCGGCCGACGGCAGGGCGCTGTTCGGCCGCGATGCGATGGCGAACTATATCCTCGCAGGCGCGAAGGAGCTGGGCGCCCCGATCTTCTGCGCAAAGAACGGCAGGATGACGCTGAATTTCGACAGGGATGCCGTGCGCAGACTGTGGGACAACTACTATGTGCCCTTTATCAAGGGGTATTTCTCTGCGTCCGGCCGTTTCCGCAGCGACGAGATCAAGAGCGGCGGCCTGCTTGCATATGTCGGCTCGAACGCGAGCGCGACCTTCCTGCCGACGCAGGTCATCCGAGACGACGG